>JACCDQ010400764.1_pt1 | contig 158136 bp, 117 predicted proteins | sample 7446031 | NCBI WGS metagenome assembly JACCDQ01 (sample SAMN15323442, study PRJNA562643) | freshwater metagenome | isolation source: river surface water | place: USA:Blue River Watershed | collected 2017-08-17
GGCAAACAAAACTACTACTTTGTTCTGCAATTTGATTTACAGAATCCAAATTTTCTACAAATTCTTTCATGATGGGGTCATTAATATCTACCCCTTTCATTTTGGCAATATTGATTTCTGCGATGTGGTAATTTTGCATATGCACTGTTTACATTTGTTTTTTCAGTTTTTCATATTCTTTTTGCTCCAACGAACCCTCCAAGATAACATAAGCATACATATATTGAATGCCAAGTCCTAAGCCCCAGCCTAGCATGGGCCATATAGGCCACGGAAATTCACCAGGCATGGTTACATACCATATTGCCCACAAGAATGGAATCACAAGTACGTAAGCACTAGCTCCTCTTTTAAATTTGGCCCTTTTTTTTGCAATAGACCATAACTGTTTGTCTGTACTTTCCATTATATTTCGATTTTCGGTTTCTATATCTGGAGCATACAACAAGGCTAAGTTTACGCCAAGTACCTCACCAATTGCATTCATAGAATACAGACTTGGCTTTACTTCGTTTCGTTCCATGCGTTGAACCGTCCGCAAGGCCACACCACTTTTTTCAGAAAGTTCGTTTTGTGTGTATCCTTTCGAGGTGCGGATTTCCTTTAGTTGTTCTCCAAAATTCATGGGACAAAGTTGAATTTAAAAATGCTGGCAAAAAACGACAGAAATACGACTTGTTTGCGTCATCTTTGTAAAAATAAAGAAGTTTTCTGTTCTTCTGTTTAAAATAGTTAAGAGAAAACTTATAATTTGTAAATGGTTATCAATTAATAATGGATTCATTAATCAAAAAATTTAAGTTTAAAGACCTCGGAATTGTCATTAATGCTCCCCAAAACTGGGGAAAATCCTTTGCCGAATTTGGATTTAAAACGAATTTTGATCCAAGTAAAAAAAGTACAAATACGCTCGTATTTATAAATAACAAAAAAGAATTTGTAGACTTTTTAGATACCCAAATATCAAACATCGAATCTGATTCCGTATTATGGTTTGCCTATCCCAAAGGAACTTCAAAAATAAAAACAGACATCAATAGAGATATCCTTCGATTAACAGCTGAAGAATTTAATATCACAACCGTTGCAGCTATTTCGATTGATGACACTTGGAGTGCTTTGCGGTTTCGGCCAATTGAAAAGGTTGGGAAATTCAACAAAAGTATTTTCCTGATTATTTTTGTATTGTTTGCCCAAACGATAATTGGCCAAGTTCCCCCCAATAAATTCGATATTCAGTTTGAAGGTGGATTAGCCTTTGAAATGAGGTTGTTCAAGGAAAAGATGTTGCTGGCCAAAAGATCGCAAATTTAGAGACAGGCTTTAACTTAAATTATCTAGTTGTTCCTTTATTAGTTGGAGCTAGTTTTGGAGCTACCTCCAAATTTTTCATAAATGCCGGACCCTATGTTGGCTATTTAACTTCACAAGGGACCTATATAAACAGTCCCACCTTTTCAAGTGCATCAAATACAAATTTGGTTGAAAAAAATATTGATTTAGGGGTATCTGGAGGTATTGGTGGTTCATATCCTATAAACGAAACTATTTCTGTTTCATTAGAAGCAAGAAACAACATGGGACTATCAAGTTTCGTGAAAACAGGAGAAACTTTCACAAATTCGACTAATTTGATATTAGGACTTACCTTTCATCTAAAGGAATAGTAATTCTTTTTTGAATATGTGCCTAATATCAAACCTACATAAAACAATTTTTTATTTATTTTTTTCTTTAGCAGCTTTTGCCGCCATTTCATCTAGAACAAATTTCGTATCATAGAAATTAATTTCTTGTACTAATTTGTCATTATCCCACTTCAAAGCTTGGTGAACATTTACCGTATATTCCTTTCCTGTAAAGCGCCCTGTTGCATGCCAAGTACCCCATAAATTTGTCCATGTTTCTCCGTTGTTCATCTTTAACGTTCCGATACGAAGAAATGTAAAGTGTGGATTCGCCCAAAAATTACTATTTGCAGCAAAATCAGCTATGTAGGCTTGTTTCCCTTTTATATCAGGAATGGTATCACTCGGATAATACACTTCAATATTATCGGCTAATGCCTCCCATTTGTAGGTAGTATCGTTTGACATTACTGCCTTTATTTGCTCCTGAATAATTTGAGATTTTTGATCTGTTGAAGAGAACGTTCCTCCTAAAGAATCAGAACTCGACTCACTAGCAGATGTGGAAGCCTCTTGCTTTTTTCCACAAGAGAATAAGACTGTAGTAACAGCCACTAACATAAATAATTTTTTCATCGTTTTTTTTAAGTTTAAGCAAACTTAAAATCAATGCCTTTAAGCAAATAAATTAACTAATCTGAAAATGTTCCCAATTCCGTTAAGGGAACATTTTTATCGTTCAAAGATTAAAATTTCATGTCTGGCATTTGAAATATATTATGCTTACCTTCAAAAAAACTTTATCATGAGCAAAGCATTTCCTTTAGTAATTATCATCATTTCATTACTTAGTTCTTGTAGTTCATTTAAGTCTTTACATTCCACAACATATATCAAAGCAAATGATACCTTCGTTTTAGGAAATAATGAACATGGTAAATTTTATGTGCAAGTAACCAATACTTCCAATCAAGAGATTACAGTTTGGCAATACCCAATATCAGGGGGAAAACATTCTCCATTAGTATTAAAAGGCAAAGAAAGCTCGAAGATCAATGTAGATAAAAACACCTCTTTGCAATTTGAGAATAGTAATGCTTCTGAAGTAGCTATAAAACTTAAAGTTAAAGGCGATTTGGGCCTATCAATGGGATATAAAAATTAATTATTTTACCTTAAATAATTGAATTGTATAATCAAGCAGTTCTTTCCCTCCTATTTTCCCATGGCCAGGAACCACTTTTTTAACCTTAGGAAATTGTTGTTTCACTTGTTCAACCGTATTTGCCCATTCCCCCACATTTGCATCACCCAAAAATCCTTTTGTAGCATTCAATTCTTTGATTAAACAACCGCCAAACAAAGTATGATCATTCGGAAAATAGGACACGATATTGTCTTTCGTGTGACCTTCGCCAAAATACTTTAGGAGAACGAATGTTTTTCCTAGTTTCATTTTTAAAGACTCTGTAAAACCATTTTGAGGAGAAGCGACCTTATTTATTTTTGTTAATTCTATGGTTTTTACATTTGAATATGATGGAATATGTTGCTCATGAAATGCAGCTAAGCCTCCTAAACAATCTTCATGAAAATGTGTTGGCACTACAGCATTTATTTTACAATGGAGATTTCCCTGAACGAAATTTATTAATGCTTCCGCACTTTTGTTATTCGTCGGGGTATCAAAAACAATTACCTCCTTTCTATTTCGAACAATCATACCATTACAAGGAACTTTCCCAAAGTCATTGGTTTGCAAATAAGAAGTATGAACAAATGTATTTTTTGCAATTTGAACAATGACCAACTCATCGGAATGATATACTTCGATAGGTTTAAATTTTTTGGAATTCCCTGTATTTTGGGAATATACATTTCCAGAAAGTAAAAAGGTTAGAACAAACAGTAGTTTTTTCATTAAGTAAATAAAAGAATAGATGCAGCTTACATTCAATTTTTGCGAGGAGGAGAATAAAGAAATTAAAGGACCCTATTTTTCATAATTTTAAATTTTTCAACATCTAAATACATTATTCCCCAAACATAACCATCAATATCTTCAATACTTCTTAAAAACATAAAACCTTCATTTATACTTGGAATCGGTTCAACACCACCTGTATTTAATCCATTAGCCATCATTTCATTCACTAGTTCTATACTATTTACAGGCAAAGTAAATGATGGAATTTGATAATTTCTGACATCAACTTTTTGCTTTTCAACATATGAGTTTGAAAATTTCCTTGACTGTAACATAATATATATTGAATCAGACCAGACCAAACATTTTTGGTCTTCATCAGTAAACAATGGATTAACTAAAAACCCCAATGCTTGATAAAATTGCATAGATTTAAATAAATCACTAACTGGCAGATTTATGAATATTTGTTTCATCTTTTTAAAACATCAATGGATAAAATTGTTACGCTCAAATATAAAATGACCCCCTAAATTCAATTGGGGTCTTCCCAACATGTTTTTTGAAATACTTGATGAAATTTGTAGGTTCATCAAATCCCAACTCAAAACCAACTTCTTTAATTGAATTACTGGTATGTGCCAACAATCGCTTAGCTTCTAATACAACACGCTCATCAATAATTTCTTTTGGTGATTTCCCTAAAACCTGACTCGTAGCCTTATTTAATTTTTTTTCAGACACAGACATCATCAAAGCAAAACGCTCAACGGATTTAATCTCTTTATAATGGTCTTCCAACAAATTTTTAAACAAAATAGTATAATCAAATTCTTCCCCTTTTCGGATTTTATTAAACCCAGTACTTCTTCGTTCTCTTTCTGCAAAAAGTAAAAGATTATGTAATAAATTATGCAGAATATCGTGTTTTAACACATCATTTGGACTTGCGATTTCCAATTCAATCTCATTGAAAACCGATATTATGGGAGACCCTTTTTTTAAGTTTAAAACAGGCTCCTCCAATAAATCATTAAACAAAATATTATTCCTTAGATATTTAATGTCACCAGGATATTTGTCAAAAAAACTTTCTGTAAATAAAAGAAATTTGCCATCATAGCCCCCCTTAGGGTCTAACATTTGTACCCTATTTTTATTTACAAATAAGATGGTGTTGGGCTTTACTTTTATCTCATTAAAATCTACAATATGGCTTGCTGTACCTTTTTGATAAAAAAAAATATTGTAATAATTGTCTCGGTGAGGAAATGCAATGTTGTCGTGGTGTTTTGACAAGGTCTCTGCAATAGAAATCACTTCAATTTCAACTGCTAAACCTTCCTTAAAGGAAATTCGCTTAATGTTTTTTGTCATATCCCAAATATAAAATATCCTTTACTCTAAATGAAGAATAAAGGATATATAATCTTCGTAAATAAACTTAGGCATTACTTTAGTTTAAACAGTCCCGCTCCAATTTTTGCAGCTTCGCTTCCTTCGATAGGGTGTAAAAAATTACGACTTTCTTGATTAAAATCTAATTCAATTGGCTGCTCGGTAACTTTTGTGTTATTGAATTTTAATAAAATAGGGTCAATGTCTTTGAAGTTCAATTGTGGGCCACCACCTGTACCCGTAATCTTTTTATTACCTGCAAATAAACTATTATTAACTTGATATAAAATGGGTTCTTTGGCTTTTTGCTCAACACCAGCAGCTTCTTGTTGACCACGGTCTCTATCTAATTGACTAATCCATGCATATTGTCCATTTGCTACCACATTATTCTCAAAAACAAAATCATTTGCAATTGCCGAAGTCCACAAACCACAACCATAACCGCCATAAATCAACGTATTTCGCATCACATGACCTGTACTTTTACGAGACCAATATACGATTGCTTGTTTCAGATTATAGAAAATACAATGGTCAACCATTATTCCTGTACCATTTGCAATAACACCCAAATGATTTGGAGCATTCACTTCATCCCCAGCAAATACACATTGTGAAATTTCTAAATCATCCAGGTTTGCATTGGGTCTTGTAATGGGGTATACACGAATGATTTTCCCTTTTTGGGGATGTTCAATGACAGGTGCTCCCATGATTTTTAGTCCTTGAATGGAAAGATGACTCATCTCTACTTTTATGCCATACATTCCGCCACCAAATGGGTCTTTAACACCCATCCAATCATCTGAAAGTGGCATGGTATGAATTAATGTAGGCATGCTTCCCGAATTCCAATTAGGGTCGTCTGGCAAAATCTCTGCTCTAATCGTTAATCGTGCTTGTTTTGTAAAGGTACGCTTTGTTGGATGAAAAGTGGAAGGTTCCATCAACGCATATACTCCTTGAGAAAGGTAAATGGTAACTGGATTTTCTCCTTCACTTGTATTAACTAATTTGGATGCAGCAACCAAACTTCTTAATGGGTGTTCTTTTGAACCGTCGTTGGAATCATTACCAACATTAGGATTTACATAAATGGAAGAAATTGATTGTGCCAAAACCTGTTGGCTCAAAAACAATAAAAGAAAGAATGATTTAATTGTTATTTTCATTTTGTCTGATTGTTAAAATAAATCAAGGCAAAAATGGCAAATCAAATTCGATGTATGATGATACTTTTGTGCCGTATCATGATACATTGGGTTTATACCAACATATACAGAAAATAAAAACAATTTTTGGCCCTTATTTTCTTCTAATCAAGTACTCGTTACCACAAAAATTCTCTCTTTTTAAAATGGGTCAAAAGAACGAAGGTCCCTACTGACCTCGAACCACCAAATCCAACTTTAAAACCTAAATATGATTCGATAAACCACATTACTCCTCAATTTTGTAATTTAGGGAGGTAACTTATTACGAAAAATGAGGTATTGAAAAACAAAAAGATGCAACCAAAATCTTTTATTTCAACTCTTCAAAAAGGCCTAAAATTCCTAATATAATTTGAATCCAATTGATTTGTTTTAAATAAAATGAATAAAAAATCTGAATGTTTTTATTTTTACATTTAAAATACAACTCATTGCATAGAACCAATTTAATAAATCAATATCTACAGTTTTGACTGCCTGAAAAAGGAGGTAGTTACACCAAAACCAGTCTTTTAGACAAGAACGGCAAGGCTAAAATCTACAGAAGTCTATAATTTTTGAATCAGAACATTAAAATGTATAAAGCTTAATGACGTAAATTTAAAGCATTCATTGATAGTTGATCTGATTAATAATTATAAAATCCCTTACCTACTTTCTTTCCCCATTCTCCTTTGTGGAATTTCTCAACAATGGTAGGAGAAGGTTTATCTTCTTCATTGCCAGAAGCTTGGTATTTTTCCATACCAACGTGATAAGCTAAATCGATACCCGTAAGATCCAAAAGTTGAAATGGACCCATTGGATAACCAAGACCCTTTACCACAGCCTGATCAATGTCTTCAACTGAAGCTATTCCCAAATCTAAAAGATTTAATGCTTCTTTACGGGTAGCTTGTAACATTCTATTCACCACGAAACCATATATTTCTTTTTGAAGGACCACAGGTGTTTTACCCAATTGAGTTGTTACAGCTTCTAATTCTGCAACCGTTTGATCTGAAACATGTGGACCTTTCACAATTTCAACTAAGTTCATGACTAGGGCAGGATTAAAAAAATGCATATTGACGACCTTGTCAGAGCGCTTTGTGGCTGGTGCAATTTGAGAACTAACGATATAAGAGCTGTTGGTTGCCAAAATTGTATGTGCTGGACATAAAGTATCTAATTGACTGAAGACTTCCAACTTAACTTCGAGTTTTTCAATTATGGCTTCAATCACCAAATCGGCTTCTTTAACTGCTTCTGGCAATTTTGTTTCAAATCTTAACCGCGATTTCGTTTTGGAAACTTCATCTGCACTCATTCGTCCTTTTGCAATTCGACCGGCAAAATAAGAGTCTGCAAAATCACTCGCACGTTTAAGCGCTAATTCGTCCTGATCCATACAAACCGTTTGAAATCCAGCAATTGCCGCACAAATAGCAATTTGATGTCCCATATTTCCGGCACCAATGACGGTAATGTTATAAATATCGGTTCTCATATTATTTTGATTTAGTAATAGAATCAGTTGGGCGGCTTCTCCACCAATTTGCAAGCAATGATCCTGAAATGGTCATCCATGGTACGGAAATTGCTGAAGCTAAGCCTACAGTGGCTATTTTACCCATTTGAAGAGCAATTCCTGATGCAAGACCACCATTTTGTAGACCAACCTCAAGTGAGATCGTTCTACATGTTTGTTCATTTAAACCCGCTAATCGCCCACTCCAATATCCCAACAAATACCCAATCGAATGGTGAATCATAGAAGTTATAAACAAAAGTGGCCCAATTTTCAACAAAGCATCACGCCCTGATGAAACGATAACTACTAACATCGCAAATACACCAACCATAGAAATTATAGGCATTATTTTTTTTAGGATTTGCAATTTTGACTTAAAGAAAATATTCAATAATACTCCCAAAATAACGGGCATAATAATCATTTCACCAACGTGAAGCATCATCTTTAAGAAGTCTACTTCTACATATTTACCCGCCAACAATTTCATTAACAATGGTGTCATGATAGGCGCCAAAAGAGTAGAAATCGTTCCAATGGTTATAGAAAGAGGTACGTCAGCTTTGGCTAAAAAAGCAAGAACATTCGAAGTAACACCACTTGGAACAGACCCAATAAGGATAATTCCTGCAGCAATTTCTGATGGAAAACCAAACGTCATAGCGAGGGTAACTGCAACTAATGGCATAATAGTAAAATGACTAATAAGTCCGATTATCACAGCTTTAGGCATTTTTAATACTCCTTCAAAGTCTTTTAAACTCATTTCAGTACCCATGGTAAACATGATTAACTGAATTAATGGAACAATTAGTACAGAGAACTTGAAGTCACCAACTTTAACAAAATATTGGGGATAAAATATACCAATAACGACAGCCCCCAGAAGACAAATTGTAAAAACATGTTGTTTAATACGGACGTCAAAAAATCCCAAAAGAATTATACCAAACAGCGAACCTAACAAGTATATTCCCGAATCTAAAAAACCGGAGACATAAAACCCTTGATACAAAAAAGTTAGAAGTAGTAATCCGCTAATTGCAATCAGAGTTTTAGGAATGTTTTTCATGGGGTTTTACGGGTTTAGTGCTATTCGATTCGAAATCAGGCTTGAAGCTTCTGATAATTTATTACAGACAAAATCAATACTCATCTGTGGTTCGTCGTCTATGCGTGCAAGCATTGGAACAGTCAAAGCAGCTATCGCGTTTCCATTTTGGTCAGAAATAGGAAACGAGATGGCTTGCAAACCAGCATATTGGTTGCTTTTTATAGATGCAAACCCATTTTTCAACACTTTCTCAACTTCCTTATTAAAGTTTTCTACTAGAACTTTTGATTCATTTGCCAAACTTTCTTCCATACGTATCTTACGAATGATAGGGTCTTGCAATGCAACTAACACGTAGCCTGAGGCCGATACTCCTACTTTCAATTCAGCCCCAACGCGCGTCATAAAGCCAACACCATTAGGAGGTTGGATAGCGGCAATTACAGTTTGTACACCATTATTGTAAACCCGCAAATCACATGGAAACAATATAGCCGCAGATAGCTTTTCCATCACGGGTATTGATTCGCTTAGCAATCGATATGTTGGCGGATGGAAATGGGATAATTGAAATAGCTTAGAAGTAAGTGCATACTTGCCGGCTTGTGTAGAAATATAATTCCTTTCTACTAAACAAGTCAACATGCGGTAGATTTCATTCAAATTGCGTCCCAGGTTTGCTGCAATTTCTTGTTGGCTTAATCCTGATTCACTTTTTGATAATAATTCTAAAATATCCAGTCCTTTTTCTAAAGCAGGTGCCGAATATCCGTTACTACTTTTCTCTCTTACTTCTTTCTTCATTTAGTTTACATTCCTATTTGGTGAACTTCAATAATGTTACCATCTGGATCATGAAAAAATATTTGATACCATCCGGCAAGAGCCCACTTGCCATAATCAGCATATGGAATCCCTTTTTCTTCCAATCTTTTCTTAAAGCCTTCGATATCATCTGTACGAAAACAAAAATGACCCCGTTCCAATGGATTAATAAAGTGCTTCATTTCAAAGCCTAAATTTACATCCTTTTTTGTGATGTGAAACTCTACCTCACCGTCAGTTAAAAAATCAACAACCCCATCAAAGCGATCCTCTGTATCCTCGCCAACTAGATTATGTTCCTCATCCTGAAGCTTAGTCAAATTGAAAACCGACTGATAAAACTCTGAGGTTCTTGCCACGTTTTCCGTGCACAAGTTCATGTGATGATATTTAAATTTCATAAGAATTGTATTTATTTTTTGCAAATATAAAATTCTAATTTTATATATAAAAAATATCGTTTAAATTTGAGATATATAATTTAAAAATCGTGATCAACGTGCCAAATATGGAACAAAACCAACGAATAATCACTGAAGAAGTATGTAGCCTTTCCTCCGTTAAAAAAGTGGCTTCCATGCTTGGCTTAGCCCTTAATAATTTCAATAAAGGTGATTTATTGCCAAGAGGGTGGCATTTTTTTCTTTTATCGGGAAATGTTGCTCGATCTGAAATCCGTTCAGACGGCTTTCCTGGTTTTGGGGTTCCCATCCCAGATTTAGGACTTCCTCGGTTAGTATTGGGAGGTCGGGAAGTTGAGTTTTTAGGTGATATTTGCATCGGTGAAACACTTGAACGTGCAAGTTTTCTTGCTTCAATATCTGAAAAAGAAAGTCCAGCGGGTCGCATGGCTTTTGTCAAAATTCAACATGAATTACGTAATCAGCAATCCGAACTCTTGCTCAATGAAATCCAAACTTTCATTTTGTTGGAAGCTAGTCAAGGTAAGCCAGTTCTACCAGTGGGAAAACCAATAAGCCAAGAAGCGCAGTTCAAAAAATCATTGACACCTGATGAATTGCAATTATTCCAATACTCTGCATTGGGCTTTAATTCCCACAAAATCCACCTTGACCGATCATATACGCAAGAGGTAGAAGGTTATCCTAATTTATTGGTAAATGGTGGACTAGCCTCCTTATATGTCACAGAGTTTTTACGCACGCAATGCGGGGTACAATTAGCGGGGTTCCAAGCGAAACATAGCGCACCACTCTTCTGTGACGAGGAACTTACCCTTTTAGCAAATCCGGTGGATGTGCAAAATTGGGAGGTAAAGATTTGTAACGATCGTCATGCATTGGCGGTTTCTATCGAAGTCCGCATAAACGCTTAATGCTATGTTTGAAGCACTAAAAGGAATAAAAATATTAGATTTAACCTCAGTAGTCGTAGGCCCATTAGCTACATGGCGCTTAAGCCAATACGGAGCAGAAGTTATCAAAATTGAACACCCAAGTGGCGATTTGATGAGAGGCCTGGGAGGAAAGTCACCATCAGGGCAACATTCCGGTACTTACTTGCATTTAAACCGCGGAAAGCGAAATTTGTGCCTGGACTTAAAAAGTCCACAAGCTCAATCTATCACAGATAAACTGATCAATTGGTGTGATGTCATCATTGCGAATATGCGCCCAGATGCACTGGAGCGCCTAGGGTTAGGTCCGAAGGCCATTCATGCCAAACATCCAGAAAAGATCTATTGCCTTATTACCGGCTATGGCACTGAAGGACCTTATGCAGGACTACCTACCTATGACAGTGTTCTGCAAGGCGTTTCTGGTATTGCAGGTTTGACTCAATTGCGTGATGGGAAACCCGCTTATATTCCCATGTTGATCTGCGACCATGTTGTGGGCGAAATTACCTCAGGTGCTGTTATGGCTTCAATTATTGATCGATACAAAACAGGTAAAGGCGCTTTTGTTGAGGTACCCATGTTTGAGACAATGGCGACCTTTGTGTTGCAAGAACATTTGGCCCAAAAAAGTTTCGATCCTCCTGTAGGTCCATTTGGCGATTTACGCCTTTTGAGTCCTCATAATCAACCTATTAAAACAAAAGATGGTTATATTTCTTTTACTATCAATACAGATTCACAAGTTCAAGCATTCTTAAAAGCTACTGATCGAGAGGCTCTTTTGGCTGATCACCGATTTCAGACAATTGCAAGTCGAGCTGAATACGTAAATGAATGGTTTGAAATTCGTGGAGCGGCATTACTTAATAAGACCACAGAAGAGTGGCTAAAAGCTTTACGTGCTGTGGATATTCCTGCCATGCCATGCCACACCATAGAAACGCTTGTTAAGGACCCCCATTTAGACCATGTTAAACTAATGACTTTTGAAGACCATCCGGTAGAGGGAAAATCTGTTGTAATTCGGTCATCCATAAAAAATAATGGTGAATATGCTCCTGTGAATTTCTTCTCACGGCCAAAGGGTCATGATACAATAATGATATTGAAAGAACTAGAGTACAGTGAAAAAGAAATAGCTGAAATTATTGAAAATAAAGCCGCCTATTCATATGAAATTTGAAGATTTCCTACTACTTAATAACCAAGTCTGCGTCATAGTAGGCGCTGCTAATCCACGAAGCATTGGATACGCTACAGCTGAACTTTTTGCTCAATATGGCGCCCAAATTGCTATACTGGATGTTGCTGTTACTGAGTCAACGCAAGCAACGTTAAATGCGGCTATGTCAGCAAAAATAGGACGAAATGTCGAAATGCTATGTATTCCTTGCAATATTGTAGATCCAAAAAAATGTGATCATGCCATGAAACTTGTATTAGATCATTTTGGTCAAATTGATTGTCTGATTAACTGTGCAGGCGTCGTCCGATCAGAGGGTATACTCGATATTCCAAGCCAGGATTTAGATTTTATGATCGATGTAAATTTAAAAGGTACGTTTAATACATGCCAAAGTGCATTAAAGCAATTTTCTAAACAAAAATCAGGGTGTATTGTGAACTTGGCATCCGTTGCAGCACAAAGGGGCGGTGGCTTAGTTGGTGGAGCGCATTATGCTGCTTCAAAAGGAGGCGTACTGAGTTTGACGAAAGCGATTGCACGGGAATTTGGCCCACAAGGCATCCGAGCAAACGTTATTTGTCCATCTATGACTGAAACCGGGATGTTAGATGGGAATATAAATGATGAACAATTTCAACAAGTCGTAGCTGGAATTCCTTTGCGAAGAGCTGGGAAACCACTTGATATTGCAAATGCTTGTCTATTTTTAGCGAGCGATTTATCCGCCTACATCACAGGACATACCTTAGATGTGAATGGCGGGGGTCACATCCATTAATCAAACAGAACGATGTCACAACATACCTACATCATTGATTCCGTAAGAACAGCGATAGGCAGTTTGGGAGGCGGCTTGTCAGCTACACGGGCAGATGATTTAGCCGCCATCCCATTGCGCGCTATTTTAGAACGAAACCCACAACTCGATCCCACATGCATAGACGATGTTATCTTAGGATGCCATAATCAGGCTGGTGAAGACAACCGAAATGTTGCTCGAATGGCTCTTCTTTTAGCTGGAATTCCACATACAGTACCCGGAGAAACGGTAAATAGATTATGTTCTTCCGGAATGTCCGCTGTAATTCATGCAAACCGAGCTATAAAAGCCGGAGATGGTGATATTTTTATAGCTGGCGGTGTTGAGCATATGACAAGAAGTCCTTGGGTAATTGGAAAAACGACAAAGCCTTTTGGCAATGATGCCCAGATGTTCGATTCTTCTTTTGGTTGGAGATTTGTAAACACTAAAATGAAAGAATTATATGGTATTGATGCAATGGGAGAAACGGCCGAAAACTTAGTGGATTTATTCGCAATCTCCCGCGAAGATCAAGATTTATTTGCTTTTCGATCCCAACAAAAAGCATTTAAAGCACAAAAAGAAGGATATTTTGCATTGGAAATTGTTCCTGTAACATCTTCAGATAAAAAAGGAAATATAACTGTTTTTGATCAAGATGAATTCATTAAAGGAAATAGTACGCTTGAAAAGCTCTCTTCATTAAAGCCTGTATTCCGAAAAACGGGTGGCACAGTTACCGCAGGTAATGCATCAGGAATCAATGATGGTGCGGCAGCTATGTTACTAGCTTCTGAAGCAGCGGTCAATAAATACGGATTCGTGCCCAAAGGACGGATCGTCGCCTCCTCAGTGGTAGGAGTAGAACCTTGCATCATGGGAATAGGGCCGGTAAATGCGAGTAAAAAGGCTTTGGAAAAAGCAGGACTAACACTAGCAGACATCGATATTTTTGAGTTTAACGAAGCCTTCGCCGCACAGTGCTTAGCGGTTACGCGTAGCTTAGGACTTTCAGATGACGATGCGCGCATCAACCCACAGGGTGGTGCCATTGCGTTAGGTCATCCATTGGGAATGTCGGGTACGCGTATTATCCAAACAGCCTTACACGGATTAGAAAAACAAAACAAAAAATATGCATTGGCTGCCATGTGTGTGGGCGTGGGAATGGGCTATGCAGTCATTATCGAAAAAATCTAAAACATGAAAAATTATCTACTATTCTTATGCTTCATTGCAAGCAGCGTTTTTGCTCAAAAATCAGATCATTATTTCACTACATCAGATGGTGTAAAATTACATTATACCGTCACGGGAACAGGAAAACCCTTGGTTATTTTACCGGGCTATACTCAAAGCTCCGCTAATTTTGAACCAAATTTAGAGGTGATAGGCAAGCAATTTCAAGTGTATTGCTTGGACTACCGCTGGCACGGACTTTCAGAGGATCCAAACTACGGCGTACATATTGAACGCTTCGCAAAAGACGCAAATGAGATGATTATAGATGCGAAAATTGGCCCCTTTTACTTATTAGCGCATTCAATGGGAAATACGGTAGCTTGGAGCTATTTTAGTTTATTTGGGCAAAACCAAGTCATAAAATACATTTTAGGTGATGAGGCTCCGTGTTTAATTACTGATCCATCATGGACAGCTCATGAAAAGGAAATGTACACTGGTAGCGCAACAGATAAAGATTTATGGACGGCTTGGCGCCAGCCTAAAAGTCAACAACAGCCTCCTAAAAATACCAGGGAGTTGATGATGGGGAAATTATTAACTGAGCATTTGGGGAACGATTGGCGAGATATTTTGCCTACAATTCAAGTCCCAACCTTGGCCTTAATGGCAGAAAAGGGAACGTTTAATAATCAACATCTCTTTGACTATTTCTTAAAAACCATACCACATTCAGAACTAAAAGTTATTCCAAACGCGGGTCATGGCTACTATGCAACAAACCCCAAAGAATTCAACGAGATTGTATTGAATTACTTTTCGAGTAAATAAAAAATGGGGCTCATTTTAGTGGCCCCCTTTCTAAATTAGTTCTTTGTCACTTTCAAATCTTTGAAGTAACCGATTGTTCCCACTTCCACCCACAAACCAATACTACCGTGTGTAGACTTCCCTAACATTTTGTTAACGATGAAGTTAGGTGACTTTTGGTTATTAATATACAAAGCGACTTTCTCCTTATAAAATTCAATCCGGACATCTATCCATTCATTTAACCCAATATCTGCATAGGTTTCATATAACCCATTCGACTCTTTGCGTAAGCGACTGAAAGTGTAACCGGGATAAGCAAAATACTGTATGGTATGGTTTCTGCGAAGTTGATCATCTGCGCGACCGTTACTTGGACGCAAATATATATTTTCAAACATCGTATTCGCTTCGTCAATTCGGTAGGCCAAACCGATAAATCCACGAGCTTGCGGAAACGGAGAATCAGATTGAATCTTACTCAACATCTTAACTTCGATAGCGCCATTTTCGATGTCAGTATTGATTAACTTAACAAAGGTCGGCCCATCCACCGAATTCTCAATGTTATTGATGTCAAAGGGAGATTTAACTAAGTCTCTGGTAACTTCCAATACCATTGCGCCATCCATTTCAACAACATTGGCCACTGAATTAATGGCTTTGAATTCTTGATTTCCCCAAGTAAATTGTTGTGCATAATTTGGCAATGCCAACAATATCATAAATAAAAGTAAAACCTTATTTCTCATTTGATGATTTATAAAATAATCCTGCGCCATATGATGTTCCTAAAGTTCCTGGTTTTAATTGTAAATAATAACGACTAGTTTGATCTTCTTCAATAGCTAAGCCCCCTGATTTTTGAACTACAAAATCAGAACCATACATCAATTTCTTTGGATCTGCTGTTGATCCAAAATCTTGTGGCCCTCCGCCTTGATTTACTAGTTGGTTATAACCAACCACAAAGGAATTATTGATTTTGTACGTATTTTTTGCTTCTTTCTCAAGCACCCAAAAAACATTGATTCCACTCAAAACATTGTTGTAAAATTTAAAATCCGGTGTAGTAGACCAAGTCCAAACCGCTGCACCATAACTATTCAAAATTAAATTATGATGCATACTTGATTGCTCTGAAGGCGAATTCCACATAACGACCGCGTCTTTCACACCGTAAAATACACAATGGTCTACTTCCAGTTGTTTTCCATTTGCAAGAATACCTAAATGATTTGGTAAAGCGAATTGATTTCCCAAAAATAAACATTGCGTCACACGCAAATCACTCAAATTTTTACCTTCCCACACAATTGGATAATTTCTAACAAGTACACCAGCTCTTGGTTTTTCATGAACAGGTTCGCCTAATATACGAAGTCCTTGAATGGTGGTGTGACTGTTTTCAATTAATATACCATAGTTTGACCCGCCAGTAATTACTTTTTTGTCATCGCGCTCTATTTTAAATGGCATCGTTGACACAATAATCGGCATTTTATTTGGTTCCCAAGCAGAACTATCTGGTAAAATTTCAGCTCGAATTTCAAGGCGATCTTGATTTGAAAACTCCCATTGAACGGGGTTAAATGCTGCGGTTTCTGCAAGCCCATATGTACCCTCAGATAACAGCACTTGTATACTTCCTTTACCCACTAATTTATTAACACGTTTAGCAGCCTCAGTCAATGTCCTCAAAGGAGCCGCTTGTGAGCCAACTGATTCATCTTTACCCGAATTAGCATTTACATATATAACTTCTTTGCGTTGCGCAAGTGAAGAGAATGAAGACAACATAACTGTTAACACTAAGATCATTAATTTTCTCATATTCAAATATTTTTTTCAAAGCTACTTAATTACAGTATATATTTGTAACCATAATTCAATTAGTAGTAACCTCTAAGTAACTAGAAAATGCGTTTTATAGACAATCCCCTTAAGTGTCCCGTAACACGTACAATGTCAATTATCGGTGGAAAATGGAAACCGATAGTCTTAAATTGTATCGGAGATAAAACCATACGCTTTGGCAAACTAAATCAGTTAATACCAGCGATATCGAATAAGGTTCTTTCTAAAGAACTAAAAGACTTAGAAGACTTGAGATTAATTGATCGAATTGAGTTTGATGAAATGCCTCCACGTGTAGAATATAGACTAACAGAGGCAGGTTTGAGCTTAATGCCTGTTTTAATTGAAGTTGCTAAATGGGGTAATTCCCACTTAGCGAAGGATATAGAGTCAAAATTATAAAGGGATTAGACATAATCTTTTTTATACATTCTAATTTAATTTACTAAAAGTCGAAAAATCAAAAAAAATGGTCATGATTTTAACATGGGTTTTAGGGGCCTCTATAATTAAAAGTATTTAGCCCCCGGAGAGCGTATACAGTGACTCTGCCTGGTCCCCAAACACCCCGGGTTTAAACAATGAAAATTGTGAAAAACTTGTGAGTATAAAAAAGTAGTGTAAATTAACGATACTTGAATTTCCAAAATCGTCATTTTGCTTCATGAGCTCAAACCAAGAAAATCGACGAATAGACGAAATAGAGATTGATTTTAAACGAAAAAAGTCACCATTTCTGATGACTTTCCTGTTTGCTCCCCTTTTCTACGAAAGATGCAACTACAATGCGATGATTGAGTTTGTTACTATTAAGAAATTAAAGGGATGAAGTTCCTGCAATTTTAAAAGAAGGTCTTAATTACATCCCTGAAAATCAAGAAGAGAAACACAAGTATGCCCACGATAATTTCATTTCGGTACTTTTTAAGGAATTGAACTAGCTTAATTCCAATAATACATCTCTATTAGTTCCCAATGCCATTAATAATTGCTTTTTCTACAGGACAAAGCTGACTTCCCGATTTTTTTATACTGAAATCATTTTTTATCAATAGAGGCGGTTGTGCCATAAATTTTGGTGTTGTGCCGAAATGATTTTGAGCTGCATGAACAAGGAATGGGTGGCATAAATAAACTGTTCCTGCTTTACCCGTTGCGCAAAAATCTTCATTTGTTGAGATTGTATTTAGGCGTTGGGCCAACTCCATAAATGAAAGCCCTTTTTCCCCTTCGGGTTCAAGTATCCTTGCAACTTCTAAATGAGATCCTACTTTGATGAGCGTTGGTGCGTCCTTGACTGTAACATCAGAAAACAAGAATAGCATTAACAATCCTCGGCCCTTTGAGTTGATGTTAATTCGCCATTCAAAATAGTTGTTCACATCTTCCCCTGGAAAACTAGCATCTATATGCCAACCGGTGTCCGTCGCTTTTTCTTTTCCTGGGAATCGAATAGGAAATGATCCCATTGTTAACCTTGGGTACCAATTGTCTTTCCCAACCAATTGGTCAAAAGCCCTATGAAGAATTCTAGTGTTTGCCGCTTTTATAAATGGCTCAAAAACCAACTCTCCAATTCGTATTACTGGTTGTGTCCAGCTGTCAGGATTATTAGGATCGCATTGTGTTTCTTCCCATAATATTGCCCTACATTCGTTTGCAATATCAGTAGCAAAAGCATTCTCCAATTTGATAAAACCGTTTCTTATAAATTGATTTATCTGATCTGAAGTCAATTCTTCCATTGCTATTAAATTTCCCAATAATGAAGATAATAACTAAATTGTGTAAAACAAACTCACTGAAGGACAACAAAAAAGGCGACATTTCTGTCGCCTTATTAACTCTTGCTCCCCTTTTCGAAGAAAGATGCAGCTATAATGCGATTATTGATTATCTAACTATCCAAAAACTTAAGGCTTAGAATTACCTTGCACTAATTCATCTGTGAAATGTTGTTTGCTTTTTGATTGTGAAAATTTTTGTAGATTATACTCTTTTGATGCTCCTTTGGGAATAGACAACGAGTTCCAATCCTTATCTCTTAGCATCTTTCCAATAAAAACAATTTGACCAATATGATGAGGATAATGTGATAATTGTCTATTAATAGCTTCTAAAATAGTGTGGCCTTGATTTCTAATATAAATGACTTCAGATAAATCGGAATCTGTAATTGAATTGAGAGCATTAAATAAACAAAACCATCCTTCTTCCCATTTCTCTAATAACTCTTTGCGAGTGCTTATGTCGTTTTCAAATTCTTCGTCTCTTTTTCTCCATTCTTTTTCACCGTCAGTTGTTAGGAATTCAGTCCAACGAGAAAGCATATTACCCCATAAATGTTTTACAATTATCGCAATACTATTACTCTCACTATTTATCTGATTAAAAAGTTGCTCGTCAGTTAGTTGTGAAAAGGTCTTTTCACCTAATAGTTTATAATATTGAAACTCCTTCTTGGCACTCTCTAAAAATGGAAGATTACTCATCTAAATGTTTGTTTTAGTAATTCAATTTAAATAAAATTTTGAAAAGATGCAACTAGCCTAACTCATTGACGGACAAAGAAAAAGCCATCATTGCTGATGGCTTTTCTAGTTGGGCTCCCCCTCCTGGGCTTGAACCAGGGACCCCATGATTAACAGTCATGTGCTCTAACCAACTGAGCTAAGGAGGAGTTTCTTCCCTATTGGGACTGCAAAAATAATGCTTGATTTGGAAATTGCAAAAGAAAAGTTAAAAAATTATGAATTCATAATTAATAATTACTTCTTTTCCCCTTTCTTCTTCACCAACTCCCCATTCTTTAATTTCTTGGCTACAGTCGCATAAGGACCCACAATAATCTCCTGACCTTCCTTCAAACCACTAACAATCTCAATATTCTCAAAATCAGAAATACCTGTCTTAACTTCCACCATTTTGGCCTTGCCTTTTTCATTGACAAATACCACTTCCTTGATCGAATCTTTCTTTACTTTCTTCTCTTCACCCGATTCTTCTTTCACTTCACCCTCCTTTTTACCTTCTTCTTTCTCATCCGTGTTATTAATATCTCTTGTTGTTACTGCCGTTAATGGTACCGACAATGCATTCGACTTCTTATCTGTCAAAATTTCTACTGCTGCCGTCATACCTGGCTTTAATGGATACGACAACTTGCCTTTTATTAAATCCGCGTAAGAACTTCTCAACACACGAATCTTTACTTCAAATTCCGTAACGGCATCCGTAGAAACAGTTGTTCCCGTTCCTGAACTATTCGCCGAACTAGCAATTTCATATACAATGCCTTTAAACTTGCGCTCACTGGCACTAAAAGCATCCACATCAATAGATACTGTATCACCTAAGCTCACTCGTGTAATATCGTTTTCATTTACATTTACACGCACCTCCATGTTGTTTAAGTTTGCAATTCGCAACATTTCTGTACCTGCCATTTGTGAGGTTCCTACTACACGCTCCCCTAATTCAACATTTAACTTGGATACAATCCCACTTTGAGGAGCATAAATTGTTGTCTTGGTTAAATTGGTTCTTGCTTCTTTCAAAGCTGCTTCAGAACTCTTCACATTAAAATTAGAAGCCTTTACATTGGCCTTTGCCGATTCTAAATCTTGCTTGGCAACACCGTAGGCAGAAACAAATTGATCAAAATCTGCATCTGAAATCACTTTATCAGTATGCAATTTTGCATTACGGTCATAATCTACTTTTGCTTTTTGCAAACGAGCTTCTGATTGTGCCAAAACAGCTTTACTTTGCTCAAAATTCGCCTTCATTGAGTTTAACTGTGCCTCTGCACGAGCCAATAAAGACTCATAGTTATCTGGACGAATCTTCAATAATTTTTGCCCCGCCACTACAGAGTCCCCTTCTGCAATATATAAACCAACAATTTCACCAGAAACATCTGGAGAAAGCTTCACTTCAACCTCCGGTTGAATTTTACCGGAAGCAGATACCTTTTCCACAATCGTCGCTCTTCCGACCTTCGCTTCTTCTATTTCTGTTGGCTCTTCCTTCCCAATCCAGCCTGCTTTTTTGGCAATAAATACCCCAGCAAACAGTAACACCACCACTCCACCAATAATTAACCAGGTCTTCTTTGAATTTCCCTTAGACATGTTTTTGTTGATTAAAATGTTAAATTTTTCCCTTGATAGTAATCCAATATCTTCGTTCTAAATACGAAATCATATTTGTTTTGAACCAATGTCAACTTGGCCTTATCCAAATTGGTTTTTTGTAAGCTATAACTTACAAAATCAATAGCTCCTGCATTAAATTTACTTTCCGATGCCCGAAACGATTCTTCCAAAGCCCCCACTTGTACCACACTGGCTTCATATTTCTTAGCTGCATTCGACATGTTCACGTAGGCCTGCTCAATGTTTTGACGCAAACTCAAACGAGCTTTATTCGCTTCTATTTCTGCATTTACTTTTTGTAAACTTGCTTGAGATATACGCGTTTTATTCGAAAATCTTGAGAAAATTGGAATGTTTAAATTCAATGAAATAACCTTGTTTTGGGTGTTATCCAATTGCTCAAAATAACCCGTATTTAAGGCATTAGACTGATTGGCAGACCAAGAGCTTGATAAACTTAAACTTGGTAATAAAAGTGCTTTTGCAACATCTATTGATTTGCCTGCACTCAAAACACGTAAATCTGCCGATTTAATACTTGGTTGAATTTCAACAGCCTTTTGAAAAACCTCGCTAATAGAAACGCCCATCGCACTCACATTTGGAGAGGGTATTTGAATGCGCTCTAACTCCACTTGCTGAATGCTAGAATCATTTAACAATTGTACCAAAGACAAACGGTTAATATCTAAAGTGCTCTGAAAACTTACCACATTCGCCTCCTCATTTGCAAGTTGAGCCTTTAATTCCAATAAGTTTGTCAGAGCAAGCGATCCGGCATTTACTAACTTTTGGGTTTTTTCAATTTGTAGTTTGGTGATTTCCGTTTGCGTTTTAGCAATACTCAATTGATCTTCAGCATTTAAGATATTTAAATAGGCCAACACCACTTGCAAGGAAATATTTTCCTTAATCGCTTGTAAATCTTCTGCACTTGCTTTTAATGCGTATTCATTTTGCACAACTGTATTTCGTAATTGTCCACCATTAAATAGCGTCAAATTCGCATTCAAGCCTAAATTGCTGTAATTAATATTTCGTGGATCGTAAGTATTCGTAAAGGGGTTTAATGAACGACCATAGCTGGAAGCCTGACCAATATTTGCATTTAATCCAGGCAATTGATTGTTTTTTGCTTGTTGAAAATTCAACTGAGCATTGGTTAAACTCACTTCTGAAGATTTAACATTTAAATTGTTCTGAACAGCAATTTCTACCGCGCGAACAAGACTAAGTTTAACGACTGCACCCTGACTTTGCACGGCAGTTTGTGCCCAAGCAAACAAAGAACTACTACATAATAAAACAACTACTAAGCATTTTTTCATAGCGGTGGAAACAATTTGAAATGCAAGTTTACATTTTTTCAAAGACAACACCGCTTATTTTAGGATTAATGGCAGGGTTGTGGGATAGAAGGCGAATCTACTAGCCCAATTGAATCGTAAGCAAGTCTTTCGTTAAACTTGCTGCAAATGATTTTAAATTTCCGAATTGACTGTTGGAGTTACATGGTGCTATTTGTCCTGTTTCAATTCCATACGCGTTACCATGATTTGCACAAGTAAATCGATTATTGGAAAAGGACCAACGGTTTCTCGTTCCCTGATGAGGACAACAATTGTCGAAAACGACAATTGTAGATTCATTTTTTCTCAATATCAACAATCCATTCGATTCGTCATTAACAAAATTACCAACTTGTTGAAGACTGGCATATATTCCTTTTTGTAAATTAACATAAAGTTGCTTACCCTCTACAAAATATCCATTTGCTAAGGTCTTATTAAGTAAAGCCTCATATTGTGGGTCTGTAATCGGACTGGGTTCTTGCTCACTTTTTGAACACGATTCTAGCATTTGCGATGCCAACAAAACGGATAAACCAATTTTTGGACAAGTTAATTTCAAAAATTCAGCCCTTTTCATTTTGTTTCTTTTCACTTGATTTGAATTTTTATTAGAAATTTATCTATTTTTACTAAAATAATTCTATTATTTACCTGTCAATTTTTAAAAATAGTTCTAAACCTTCTTTCTATCAAACCTTTACTTCCCAATTATTCTGTGCCCGATTTAGTGGCTGATTTCAAAAAAGAGCATGTCGATTTTTCAAAAATTGAAAAAGCACGAATGAATCGTGAAATCATTCCCGAAGGATTAGAGCCTTATACCGGCCCCTTTGAGCTTGCTCAGAAGAAACATCTATTGAATAGATCCATGATTGGCCTATCGGCTAAACACATGAAGGATCTAAACAATTTAAGCCTTGCGAAAGCTTTAGATTTAGTTTTTAAAGAAGAGGCTTTCCCGCCTTATCCAGTAAACGATTATTATTACGAAATTTCAAAAGAGGAAACGGAAAAACAAGGTTTTTATTATGTTGCTCCAGGGGAGCCCTATCATGAAGTTCCTGAGCCCAATGGAACACCCTACCAAAGGCAACAATCCTATGAGGCGTGGATGTTCAAATATATGGTTGAGCAAAAAACCTCTATCCATTGGAAGTTACTGTTTTTTTTACACAATCTTGTTCCGGCAGGAAACGGCAGTGTAAAAATGTTTTATCAACATTACGAAACGCTATATAACTATTGTTTCAAATCGTATCGGGAGTTTATTTACCAAATTACATTAGATCCCTTGATGCTCGATTACTTGAATTTGCAATCAAGTAACAAATCCAAGCCTGACGAAAATTACGCTAGGGAATTACAAGAGTTATTTACGGTAGGCAAAGGCCCAAATTCAAAATATACAGAATCAGATGTGGTAGAAATGGCCCGAACCTTAGTTGGTTGGCGGTACGATTATGATACACGAAACAAGGCGGGTCGAATTCGAACCGATTTTATCATGTGGAACCATGATTCGGACAATAAACAGTTTTCTGCCTTTTACGGAAATAAAACTCTAGTAGGAAAACAAGGTTACGAAGGGAATACGGAGTTGGCAGAATTGTTAGACATGATTTTTGCTACGGATGAATGTGGACTATATATCTGTAGAAGGTTGTATCAATTCTTTTGCTCACCAATTATTGATGAAACGACAGAAAAAAATGTCATTCAGCCAATGGCAACTATTTTTCGAAAAAATAATTTTACATTAATTGCCCCTTTGAAAGCCCTGATGGGTAGTGCTCATTTTTTCAACTCTCAACATTATAATTCAATGATAAAATCTCCGATGGAATTTATCATGGGCTTATATAAAGAATTTGAATACCGTTACATCAATTTTGAAACGCCAACAGATTTACCGGCAAAATATGTTTCAGAAATAACAAAAGATTTTTATAAGTACCGAAATATCTCCTGGAACATGGGTAACATTGGTATCAATTTTACCAATCCTCCCAATGTAGCAGGCTGGCCAGCATATTATCAATATCCGGTATATGATTTGTTTTGGATTAATTCTGACACATTAGCTAAAAGAGCCAATTTTGCAAATGGAGCAGCAAGATGGGGCATTTATCTTGGCCCGGGGAATGTAAAAGGTAATGTACATGTCCAAATAGATTGGATTGCCTATATTGCAACCTACAAAAAGCCTCAAGATTTTGATTCTATTTTAAGTGAAATTGAAGAAAGATTGTTAGGGGCACCTTTAGCAGATAGTACCAAAACTCGATTAAAATATACCTCCTTAGGTGGAATGCCAACAAGCTATTATACCGAGTTATACAATGCCTTTATTAACAACCCAATTGATGCAAATCGTAACACACTTCGTTCTCGATTGGAAAATTTGTTTGCAGCAGTATTTCAATTAAACGAATATCAATTGTTTTAGGATGAACAGAAGAGACTTTATCCATCAATTATCTCACAGTGTGGCGCTTCCCGCCCTGATGTCGGGATTTTCTTTGGACAAATTGGCGAGCTCCTCTTCGTCATTATTAGGGAATACCCTAGGGGAAGGAAACATCTTAATCATTGTCTTGTTAAATGGGGGAAATGATGGTCTAAATACGGTTATCCCGCTAAATATGATGTCGCAATTGAACAAGGTTCGACCAAAAGTGGTCATGCCAGAGAACAAATTGTTGGCATTAAACAAAAGTGATTTAGCCCTTCATCCATCTTTGACTGGCTTACAAAGTTTATCAAAGGAAAACAGATTAAAAATTATCCAATCTGTTGGATACCCCACTCCCAATTATTCGCATTTTAGATCCATGGATATTTGGCAAAGTGGTTCTACTGCGAATGAATATTTAAGCAGTGGTTGGGCAGGCCGTTATTTAGAAAAAAGGCACCCAGCCTTCCCAGAAGCTTATCCAACTAAAGATTATCCGGATCCATTAGCTTTAGAAATTGGTTGGAATTCTTCTTTGATGTTTACGGGTCAACACTCGTTTACCTCTGTGGTGGCATCGAATCCTGAGAATTTTTATGAAATTATTGGCGACCTAGACCTCAACTATCCAAATACTCCTATTGGAGAAAAGCTTAAATACCTTCAACTAATTGCCAAGCAATCAAATGCCTATGGAAGGGTTTTAAAAGATTCGTATGCCAAAGGAAAAGAATTTAGCTTTCCGAACACCAATTTGGGTAACCAGTTTAAAATTTTGTCTAGACTAATTTCTGGTGGATTAAATACCCGAATATATAAAGTAGAAATAGGAGGATTTGATACCCACAGTGCACAAGTGGACACAGCAGATCGGACCAAGGGTGCACATGCAAATTTGATGAAGGAGCTGGATGATGCCATCACAACTTTTATGAAATCCATGGATTCCATTAATCAGTCGGATCGCATCGTTGGAATGTGTTTTTCCGAATTTGGAAGAACCATCCAATCAAATGATACCAGTGGAACAGACCATGGCGCCATAGCGCCAGTAATCTTGTTTGGAAATAAATTAGATGCAAATGTTGCTGGTACAAATCCTGTAATTCCAACCAACCTAAGAGGACAAGATGAATTAGATTTACAATTTGATTTCAAACAAATTTATGGTTCCTTAATGACTCAATGGATGGGAGGAGCTGGAGATATTGGGTCGATATTTTCCAAAGAATATAATCAAATTTCCATTATCAAAGATGAATTTAGGGATGCTGATGAGGATGGTGTTGGCGATCTATATGATAAATGTCCAAATACCCCAATTGGAGTTCCTGTAGATATTAATGGTTGTGAAATATTTGTTTTGCCCGCCAATAATTATGAAGTGGGAGCAAGTGCATTAACTTGTAAGGGAAGTGCAAATGGCGGGATTAAAATCAAGGTCGTTAATACCAGCTATACGTATCAAATTACTTTATCAAATACCACAAAAATTTTACAAACAGGAACAATTGAGAGTGGCAAAAATACGTTTAGCTTTTCAAATTTGTTGGCAGACACTTATAACATATCCATTACAATAGATGGAAAAGCAAATTATATACAAAGCTTTGAATGTAAAATTGCTGAACCTGACGTATTAAAAGTTAACGCTAGCTTATCTGATGTTACAAAACTTATTTCATTAGAAGTTGATGGTACTGATGTCTATATGGTTTCCATAAATGGAGTAGAAAAGGAATATAGTGCGGCGGCCTTAAAAATTCCGGTAGAGACTGGACCAATTCATCTTAAGGTTTATACAAAATATGGTTGTCAGGGAGTTTATGAACAATCCTTATTCTTATCAGAAAATGCAAATTGCTACCCGAATCCTACATCGGATTGGACGAAAGTGTTTATCGATGGGGAGGATCAATCTGTTGTCTATCAATTGGTTGATACGATGGGTCGGGTATATTTGGCTGAGGAGAAAGCAATTGATACAAATAGAACGATTGGAATCAATTTGAGTTCGTATCCGAGTGGAATGTATCTGATACATTTAAAAAGTGCACATGTGCAAAAATCAATAAAAGTAATCAAGCTATGAAACAAGTAGTAATTCTATTTTTTGTTTTGGGGCTACTAGGTTGCCAAAAAGATAGTGGGGCTGATATTGTGCCAAGCCCGGCTCCAATTCCAGACCCAACAGCGGCTATTTTAAGCTTGCCAGCAGATAAAGAAATTTGCTTGGGGGGGAATAAATTAAATAATGCCTATAGCGAAGTTTCTTTCGTGTGGCAGGCAGCAAAAAATACGGATGGGTATGATATTACCATTACCAATTTAAATACAAATGATCAGCAAATAAAGGCAGCGAGTATTAATAAAATTGACGTGATTTTAGAAGCTGGGGTTCCCTATAGTTGGTTTGTAACCTCTAGATCAAATGCTAGTAAAGTAAAAACCAACAGTGCGGTTTGGAAATTCTATTTGTCGGGGAACGGTAATACAAATTTAGCGCCATATCCAGCAGATGGCCTATTGCCAAAATCTGGAGCGTCTATCAGTTTAATTGATGGGAAAGCCACATTCACTTGGAAAGGAGAAGATCCAGATTCAAATAAACTAAGTTATGAAATTTATATTGATACAGACATCAACAAAGTTGCCAAGCATGAAACAACACCCATTAAAACATCTGAAAACTCCTTAACAACGTTGCTAAAGCCGGGTCAAATATATTACTGGCAAATTAAGACAAGTGATGGAAACCTAAGTAGTTACACGCAAATATTTTCATTCAGAACTATCTAATCAAATAGTCGATTAATAGTGAATTATGGCAAATTTGCTATTGTGGAGACCTTATAGTTACCACAAATTTGTAAAATGAAGCTTGATAAAAAAGAAGTCTGTGTTAGAGTTGGAAAAAAAATTCGAGAAATAAGGACCCAAAAGGGATATACCTTAGAAAGTCTTGCGAATGAAGCCAACATTGATTACACTCAGCTGAGTCGAATTGAACTTGGAAAAATAAATACAAGTATTTTTCAGGTGTATCAAATCGCAACCTATTTAAAAACTCCTATTCCTGATTTATTTCATGATTTATAGATAAAAATATTACAATACCTCCGTTTTCTAAATTATAAAAAATATAAAATAACATGGGCAATATCATCACCCAAGACAATCTGTTATCGATTGTCGCAATATCTTCCTATTTATTTATTGTTTATTATTTTATTAGTAATACAATGAAGGCAAAGTCCAGATCACAACTTATCGTTTTTTTGGGTGTTCTTTTGGTCTTTTTACTAAGCTTGTATTTGAAAAATTTTTAGGTGGTTTTGATAAAAACACAAAACCCTAGCATTACTGCTAGGGTTGTTGTGGTAGATCCCAGACTCGAACTGGGGACACACGGATTTTCAGTCCGATGCTCTACCAACTGAGCTAATCCACCGTTGGTCCCGTGACATTCGGGACTGCAAAAATACAAAATATATTTATTTTAACAAATTAGAGAGGAAAAAAATATTGATTTGGTGCCTTCGAGGGCCTCAGGCACCAAGTCAATTACAAATTCTTCTTCTTTAATTCGCTTACGGCGAAATCAGCCGCACGAGCCGTTAACGCCATGTAAGTCAAGGAAGGATTCACACAAGAAGCAGAAACCATACCTGCACCATCCGTTACAAATACGTTTTTCGCTGCCCATACTTGGTTGTTCTTATTCAAGACAGACGTACGCTTATCATTACCCATACGTGCTGTACCCATTTCGTGAATACCTAAACCAATATGCGTATTTTGATTATTGTATGCATTGATATTTTTGAAACCTGCTGCTTCTAACATTTCCGCCGCATCATTCATCATATCAACACGCATTTTTTGTTCGTTTTCGCCTAAACTCGCCTCAAATTCAAGTACTGGTAAGCCCCACTTGTCTTTTTTGTCTTTGCTTAGTGTGAAACGGTTATTTGGATCTGGAAGAATTTCACCAAAGCCACCAAAACCGATGGTCCACTGGCCTGGCATCGTTAAATCTTCTTTAAATTTCGCACCGAAACCTTCTTGACCAACACCACGTCCCCAACCTTCACGACTCGCACCTCCTTGGTAACCGAAACCACGATGATACGAACGCTTATCTTTACCCCAGTTTCTAAAACGAGGAATATATAGTCCATTTGGTCTAGAACCAAATGCATAATCTTCTAGGAATCCTTCAACCGTAGCACTAGCACCCACACCTAAGTGGTGGTCCATAATATTTCTACCTAATTGATCACTTTCATTGGCAAATCCAGAGTTCATCAAAATAGACGTTGAACCAATCGCTCCCGCATTCAAGAAAATAATTTTTGCAAAATATTCTTTAGATTCTAACGTATTTTGATCTATCACACGAACCCCTTTAGCTTTTTCATTTTTCTCATCATATAATACCTCTGCAACAATTGCATTGTGTACCATTGTTAAACGGCCTGTTGCTTGTGCACATGGTAAAGTAGCCGATAAAGAAGAGAAATAGCCACCGTATGGACAGCCTCTCATACATTTATTACGGAACTGACATGAACCACGACCAATTTTTGTGTGGTGAGGCTGTGGAGCTGTTAAATGAGCCACACGGCCAACTGTTACAGGTCTACCTAATTTGTCTAAAACTTTATTTTTAAAGTGTACCTCAGGTGCCTGCATGGCCATCGCTGGCAAGAATTCAGAATCAGGAAGAACATCTAAACCTTCTCTTTGTCCAGATATACCAGCAAATTTTTCAACATAAGAATACCAAGGTGCTAAATCCTCATAGCGAATAGGCCAATCCACGGCAATTCCTTCTTTTGCATTTGCCATGAAGTCTTCTTTATTCCAACGATAGGTTTGGCGACCCCATAAAAGAGATTTACCCCCTGTGTGATACGCACGAATCCAATCAAATCCACCTTTCTTTTCGATATATGGATTTTGAGAATCATTTTCGAATAAATAACGGTGCTCTTCGTTTACCGTATAACCAGTACGAATACCTGCCCAATACTCTTCAGCAGCCATTGTTGTTGGTCTTCCGCGATGGTCGAACTCCCATGGATTTTTCATCGCAGTTTCATATCCTTCAATATGCTTAATTTCACGACCACGCTCTAAAACGAGTACTTTTAAGCCTTTTTCGGTCAATTCTTTGGCAGCCCAGCCACCAGAAATACCAGATCCTACCACAATGGCATCAAACGTCTGGCCTTTAATTGCATTTATATTTAAGTTCATCTGAAATCAATTGAAAATTAGTACTGAAACGCTTTTTGTCCTGGCTTGTATTTGGTTGGTTCAAACTTGCCTGGAATTGGCTCATAAACAAAAGAAGCTTTAATTCCTTCTTCTGAAGTATAATAGCCTAAAAGAGTCAACTCTTTCATTAATCTCCAAAAAGGCACACCTTGAGCTCCTTCTAAGACTTCTTTATCAACATTATCTCCAACTTTTACTTGTGAAGCTCTGTAAGATTTCATTAATTCAACGGTATCTGCTTCTAAAAGTTTCAACATGGCAACTTGAGACTCTTGATTCAAACCCAAAAAGCCAGCTTTTTCTAAGTTTTTAACCCCAATTAAGAAACTTTTTTGTTCCGGCGTCTTGTAACAATCATTGATCATTTTTTCGATAAAAGCAGGGACTCCTGCATCAATCGCACCGGCAGTACTTGTTTTTGGAATAATGTGTTCTGCAACTGCAGCTACAATTTTACGATGAGTTTCAGACAAACTCAAAGCAGCTACGGATGTTTGGTTAGAGGGTAGCGCTTTTGATCTCTCCATTGCAAATAAAGTAGGTGCCGTAAAGGCTCCACCCAATAACATTGCAATTCTAGAGACAGCATCTCTTCTATTAAGCATATCTGTTAAATTATAATTGTTAAAGTAATTTTCTGTTCTTTCAAATTTACAATAATTTCATGGGAAAGAAATTATTTTTAGGCGATTTTGTACTCTATTCCAATCTCCTCTGCAATCTTTTTTAATATGTCTTCCTGACTAGCATCTTTCCCAAATCGAATGGGTTCTCTAAATTCAACCTGAAGGGTTGTATTTCTTTTTTTCAACAATAATCCCTTTTTATCAAAGGCTCTTCGAAAACCATTAATTCGTACGGGAACAACAATCGGATTTTCACTTGTGATTAAATGAGCTGTACCTTTACGAATAGGAGCAAATGCTTTTGTCGTTCCTTGAGGAAAAGAGATTACCCATCCGAATTGTAAGCCTTGCTTAATTTTTTTGATTGCGCCAACATCTACACCTCTTTGAACATCTTGCCCAGCTGCTCTCCAAGATCTATTCACTAAAATAGCTCCGGCTTGAGCAAATAATCGCGGTAAAATACCATCATTTTTCATGGTCTCTGTAGCGGCCACATAAAACAAATTAGACCGAGGGGCTAACAAATAAATCGGATAATTGATGGAATTCCGAAAGCCCCATTTCACCGAAAAAAAGATATGATATAAACATATGACATCCATGAAATAGGTTTGGTGATTGGGTAAAAACAAAACGCCATTTTCTGGCAAATCATCCAAATATTCCGTTCCTTTTATTTCCGTTTTGTTATAAAAACGAATTCTGTTATAGGTGATAAAACCCATAATCCCCATTACTATACGCTTAAACAAAATCGGATTTCCAAACGGATCGCGCTCTCCTAAGCCAAGCGTATCCATAAATTGAAACAATTTTGTAAGTTTAGATTTCATGCTAAAATCCTCCTTGTTTGGTTTTTGTTTTTGGTTTCGGGGTCTCTTTCGGTTTTTCCGGAACCTTATTAACTTTTTTGACAACAGGCGCTTTTCTATAATACGAAAAGAATCTTTTCAAAAACGCATCCTTCTCGTCTGCAGCAGCCTCCACCACACGTACTTCCTTCCCTTTATCTTTTTTAGCATTTTTAACCGATTCGCGAACCACTGCTAAAAATTGATTGTCCGAAGAAAACACCCCCAATTCGCCCTCAAAATACGCAAAAAAATACCACAAATCTTCAGAAATTTCCCAATATCCATAAAACTCTTCTTTATTAGGCTTTTTAACTACTTCCATGTAGCCTTTTACCACATTATTAATATCAATCGGGCCAACATTAACTAAAGCAATAGGGCCCGTGCTATAAAATGCGGAAGTGTTAGGTAGCCAGCTCCAATCGATTCGTGAAAAATTAATCGTCTTGGCAAAATCTGGATGAACTTTATCAAGTGCCAGATGGTCTTTGTCCATTTTATTGAGTGTTACCTCCGGAATTTTTGAGCCTAAAATTGATTCAACCCTTTTTAAATAGGTGTCTCTTTGCTCAGGCTCATCGGCAGAGGTAACAGCCGGACCTTCATCCAAATAATATTTTACAATTCTTTCTCCCATAACTTTTAAAAGCTCTGGAGCAAATGGAAATTGTAGACTGGTCCAAGCATTTACCCTAGGCAAAAGACTATCCGTAGACATTGTTATATTACCATAAGATTTTACAAGTTGGTTCCCTTCAAAAAATTGAATCGGACCCTCAGCTTTAAAGAGTTTGTCCTTCAAGAGCAATTGCGTTTCTGTATTTTTCCCCTTTATTTCAAACCGGTCTTTTTCTTCGGTAACTTTACCCTCTGCCGTAAAAACGACAGGGTCTAAATCGTCGGACTGTGGGCCTAAAAAGGTCGGATATAATTTATTTGAGGCATTGATGAATATGCCAGCAGTTACAGGTCGTCCATTTTCATCATTTAAACTTGGATTAAGGTCTAATTTTGGTTCTTCCCCAGGTTTTGGTTCAAACGGGATCCAGCCAGTGCGGAATCCAGATAAACCCAAATTTGGACGAACAAATCCTTTAAACTGCACAAATTCTTGGCTAGTTTCTAAGACTACTTCCCCTTTAAACCATTGGTGCGGACTTAAATTTAAGTTATTTTTTTCGCCAAAATGGGCACTCGCCTTTATGGAAATAGGTAATTTCTCATTTGGTTCAGAAAACTCAAAACTTTTGAATTTAATCGCTACCGAGTCTCCAATACTTCTAGGCAGTAGATAATCGCCTTCACCTTTGAAAAAGTCGGCATTGGCTTGCGTTACTATCAAATTATTTAGCACATGTCTTTCATTTGCTGCATCCAATATTGCTTTGGCCTGAGAAAATGGTTTAAAATAACCGTCTTTTTGTATCCCAAAGTTTCCTTTAAATGGAATGATTTTCGTAGGGCCAATCGAAACTTGGTCAACCCCTCCCAACAACAAAACTTGCTGTTTTAAATCATAATCAGCACTTTTTGCTACAATTAAACCTTTTTCACTTGCTATTCCTTTTAGTTCCGTGGTTTGCAAAGAATCAATAGGAGCTTGGGCTGTATCTCCCTCCCATGCTGATAATTCAAACCCTTTTTTGCTAAATAATCGAAAATGTCGTGCTTCCATTTCCCAAACAGCATCCAAGCCTTTACTTTGGTAAGCAATAAAAGGGAAAATAATTTGATCTTCTCCTAATTGGTCCTTAGGTGCTTTAAAGTAGATTTTTTTCTGTTTTAAATCAGATTCAACTGCTATTGATTTGGCAAAAATTGCGGGCTTAAACAACTTTAAATCCTTTCCAATTTTTAAACTGGCCGCCGCACTTGTCAAATTATTAGCTGTAAAATCAAAGCGATCAGATTGAATCGTCCCTTCAGAAAGGGTGATTTTTCCTGCTCCAAAAACATTTTGGGCATGAATTCCCATACTACCTGCGAGTTCAACTTGTCCTTGATATAATTTAAAATTGTTTTTTCGTGGAACAATAGTCAGAGAATCTTGAGGAATGTTCCATCGAAAATCATGTGGACCAAAACTGCCAGAAGGTAAAGATGTTTTAGCATTTGCTAAGGATAGCAACTTTCCACTAGTGCCTATAATCAATAGGGAATCTGGGAAAAAAGATGCTTCTTTTGCATCGGAGGTAATTCCCATTAATTGTAATTGTCCCGTTCCATGCAGACCGGTTTTATCCATTCGAAATCCTCCATTAATCTGAAATTTTCCCTTTCCCTGATATACCTCCAAAGGTAATTTTGATTGATATTGAAATCCAAAGGTCTGATCATCCATAATCTCTAAGGAGGTTTTAATCGTTGGAATTAATCCTTTCGAATAAAATGTCCCTTGAAAAGTAATTTGTTTGTCGAGTAGACTATCTAACTCAATATTCGGAACTTGAAAATAATGTTCCTTTGAATACACCCCTTTGGCTCTCCAATATTGGTCAAAATAAGCTGTAACACCTTTGGGGATTCTTAATTTTGGAAAGGCTTTATTCCCAACCCTTCCCGATTTATTGTTGGGAGCACTTAAAAGAATTTCTCCTGATTGATATTTTAAATCACCCCCCACTGCACGAGTAGCCAAACTTCCGTCTTTTCGCTTTGGATAAAAGGTTAAAGAATCGATTTGGTCAAACTGCACTGCAAAGCTTGACGCTTTAAATTTAAAATTTGGGCCATAGAATCGATAGTTCCCAATTTTTACCAAACCATCCATATCAAAATCTCTGCCTTTTGTAAAAACAATTTGATTTGCCTGAGGGGCAAAAGCGGCATGCAAGGAATCCGAAACGGTTAGTTCGTTTACACCATTTACCAATAATTGATCTTTGGCAAGTTCGTAAGAAACATTCGGCATTTTAGGGGTGAGTTCCCCAGTAGAGGCCACATAAAATTGATCAAAATCCTTTTTCTCAAATAATACTTGCGCATAATGTTTTCCTGTTCTGGTAAATGAAATTAAGTCTCCGGGGCTTTCAATTTTAATAAACCCTGCTTGCTTAAACTGATAAAATCCGGATTTTAGATCTTCCTCTTTTTTCCCATATCGAGTGGCTATATCCCAAAGATAAGCCGCGTTCGTTTTTTGTTCCCTTAGATAATTATATAAAATACGCATCGGGTCGTAGGTCATTATTCCCATGGTATTTGTAATTCTACTCGGCTCAAAAAAATCATATGATTCTACCCAGGCTGGTGACTCTTCCTTTCCTGAAACTCTAAAAAAATCAATTTTACTTGTTTGAAGATTCAAAATGGCTAAGTCGGCTGAGATACGTAATTGATGATAAGAATCCTCGAAAAATAAGGAATAGGCAGCCAAACCAGGAAGTTTATTCAAATGTAATGTTTGAGATTCGGGCTTCCAGGTTATTTTTAATTTCGCATGGGTCAATGAATCCGATTGACCAATGAGTCCGACAAAACTGCCTTCTGGAATTAAGACTGAGTGATCTGGCAAAACCCAGATTAAATCTGAAGTTATTTTAGCCAATTTTTTCCCTTTTTCAAGAATAAGTAAGTTTGCTTTTTGGCGTTCATCCGCCAAAAAGCCTCTTTTTTCATTCGAAATCCATAATCGTCCATTCGCTTGCCAATTCGTATCTGTTAAAGGATTTTCTAACAATTGACTTGCTTTAAAATCAAATGGGAAAAAACGAGCTCCTGCTTTAATTTTTATGGTAAACTTGCCCTCTCCTTTTATTTTTTCTTTTTGATTCTCCTCCCAAATTGACTCTTTAGATTCAATTGTCCCCGAGCGAGGAATTAACTCAAAGCTTGTTAAATTCCACTTTGCATCTGGAATTCCCATCAATTGTCCATCTATTTGCGATTCTTTTCCAAAGCCTTTTTTTTCGAGCACATCCCAGGTAAAATGACTCGTTTGAATCACACAGCTATCGCTACCAGATTTATAAATAACTTGGGCATCAGGAAAGCTCCATTTAGGCCAGTTGATATGAATGGAACCTTTGATTTTTAAATTTACAGAACCCATTGCAGGAATACTTTGATCGTATTGCCAAGTTTCTAATTGCCGCACCAATTCCAAGGCAGAGCGAGGGTCTTTTTGTTGTAACAGTTGCTTCCAAACTTGTATCAATTCATTTCTTTCCCTCGGAAAGGCATCAAATTGAATTACACAACGAACAAAAAAATAGGCAATCTCACCTGATTTAAACCCCCTTGAGGGCATTTCGCGTAAGATTGCATCCAAATCAGCAAGCTCCTCCGAGCTTAATGAATTTTTTTTACGAAAATCTAACCAGCGGTCTCCGACAATAAAAGCATCACGAAATTTGGATTCCATGACCCAGTTTTTGACCTCCAAAGGAAATTTATCTGGACTCGAGAATACTTGTGCTTGCAATTTTACAGCAAACACTAGAAGAAAAAACCATAAAAATCTAATCGAAAAGATTCGCATAGAAAAAGCTATCACACAATTCAAGTAAAAATACATAAAAATTTAAGATATTTGAGGCAAACATCCATTTATGCATAACGTATTATCTTACTTTAATCATATAAAAGCCTTTGTTTTTGATATCGATGGCGTCATGACCAACGGTCAGGTGCATGTATTAGAAACAGGTGAACATTTTAGAACCTTTTATATCCGCGATGGTTACGCTTTGGAAAAAGCTAGAGCGGCAAATTACGAAATGTGTGTCATTACGGGAGGAGGACATGCAGGTGTAAAAAAACGACTCGAAAACCTTCGTTTTCAACATATTTATTATGGTTTAGGGGCAAAAGATAAACTAGAAACATACTTAGAATGGTTAGAAAAAGTAGGTATTCCTGAGCATCAAATATTATACATGGGAGATGATATGGCCGATTTAAAAATTCTTTCACGCCCAGAAATCTTAAGTACTTGTCCGGCCGACGCCATCCCTGAAATTCAATCGGTTGCCAAATATGTTTCTCCATTTAAAGGAGGGGAAGGAGCCGTACGTGATGTAATTGAAAAAGTAATGAAACTTCAAGGCCAATGGCCACAATAAAAAAAATGGCACTTATTTTACCTATAAAAGGCAATTCGCCATCCTTTTCAGATACCTGTTGGATTGCCCCTAATGCAACACTTGTGGGAGATGTTTCCTTGGGAGAACATTGTACGGTGTGGTTTAATGCCGTGATTCGAGGAGATGTCAATAAAATTTCCATTGGAAATTATAGCAATATCCAAGATGGGGCTGTTGTACATTGCACCTATCAAAAAACTGAAACATCTATTGGAAATTATGTTTCTATTGCACACAATGCAATTGTACACGGCTGTACCATTGAAGATCATGTGTTGGTAGGTATGGGGGCAATTATCATGGATAATGCCTACATTGAAAGCGGAAGTATTATTGCCGCAGGCGCGGTGCTTACTCAAGGTACACGCGTACCCAAAGGAAGCATCTATGCCGGTAATCCTGCTAAATTTTTAAAAGAAGTTAGCCCAGAAGCTGCTGAAGTTTTTATGCGAACAGCTATGAATTATGTGACCTATGCAGATTGGATAAAAAATCCTTAAAGTTTCACATTATTGATAAAATCAAGGATCTTCTGAAAGGGCAAGCCAACGTATTTTCTCACACGAAGAAAACGTTTTCTTGGAAGTTCTTGTGCTGGTTTGATATAGAAACAAGGATATTTTTTATACGCTGAATGCCCATTTTTTACTAATAATTGGGCATAGTAATCAAAAACGGAGGCAACATCTGCCTTTTCTAAAAAACTGTAACGATTTTGATATTTTGAGATTTCTGTAGGATTTGCCGGATCATATCCAGAAAAATGAAAGAAAATCAATGGAACTTCATTGTTTACAATTAAATCATCTCCTTCAATATTAAGACTTCTTTCATGTAAATTCCAGTATGCCATATTTAGGCCTACGTGTCGACTAACAAAAACATCTTGATAGTAAATCGGAGCAAAATTTACCCAGTTTTGGTCGACAAACATGCCATTTGCTAGGTCAATGTAGCAATATTCAAACAATCTTTCTGCCCACCAGTTTAAAAAAGAATCCGTGGTTTTACTTCTTTTAGTGCCCAAAAATCCCAAATTATACATCCCTGTATTTAAAAGATCTCTCTCTTGTGGGCGGTAATCGTCTGGAAACGGACTTAAAATATGGGGGGTTAAAAATAGGGAATGGTCCTGAAGGCCCTTTTCAATTTCATTAAGCCGTTGATACACGACGATGTCTGGATCGAAATAATGTAAAAGTTCAATCTCAGGAAAATGCTCATAAAGATACTTCAAATAAAAAGGCTTTACGGCTGTGTTAAATTCGGTAATATTATACCGACCCACCATGTCCTCAAAATCAGGTATTCCTATTTGATGAACTTCAATAATAGGATAATTTGGCAATTCATTGGCAGGAATATCCGATTGATCTAAACGATCTACTAAGCCTATAACAAAAGAGTAGTCAGGATTATGTTCAAGTAAAGAATCTCCCAAGGTTTTCGCTTGAGCAAGATAATTGATGGAACAAATGGTAAGAACTACTTTCTTTTGCATAAAATTATTTGTGCCTGCAATTTCGGGAAATTTATTGGAAAAAGATTCTATTTCTGAAAATCGTTTGCAGCGGATTTAAATCCGCTGCTAAATAATTAGATTTATTTCAAACTGCCATAAATTATATTTTCAATCTTGCCCGATACATTACCATTGGAGTTTGGCGTATGCTGGGTCATGATCAAAACAATTAAGTTTTCCTTCGGATCTGCCCAATAAGTTGTTCCATAATATCCTCCCCATGAAAAACTTCCTTGATTTCTCAATTTCAAGTTGGCAGATTTTTCAGACTGAATTTGGAACCCTAAACTAAAATTATCATTTCCTAAAAGGCCAGGATTCAGCTGTGGACTTACCATCAATTCGGCCGTTCTACGGCCGATAATTTGTTGTCCATTATACCTACCTTTATTCAACAACATTTGCAAGAAAATGGCGTAATCGTAGGCAGTTGATGACAAACCTGCTCCACCTGAGAAATAGGATTTATTGGCCAATGGGTAATTTGGATTGATATTTCTAAAGGTTGGAGCCCATGGTATTACTTGTTTTTGATCGTTTTCAGTATAAACCCCCGTCAATCGATATCCTTTTTCAGCTGGTAAATTAAAATAGGTATCTTTCATGCCCAATGGCTCAAAAATATGCTTGTGAAAATAATTTTCTAAAGTTTCTCCAGAAATAACTTCCACGATACACCCTAATAAATCGGAATTTAATCCGTAAGTAAATTTTTCTCCAGGCTGATGTGCCAAAGGTAATTTACCCAAAGCTTTCATACGGTCTAATAAAGAAGCCTTAAATTCTCCTAAACCAGAAGGAATGCCAGCCTTTGCATAAATGGCTTTCATTTTAGCTGAACCAATATCTGAATAATCAATCCCTGAAGTGTGTGTCAAAAGATCACGAATCGTAATTTCTCGAGAAGCAGGAATGGTGGTAAACGAAGAATCTTTTTCGTTAAAGTCTTTAAGCACCGTTTGATTTTTATATTCTGGCAAGATGGTTGAAACCTTTTGATCTAGGTCTATTTTCCCTTGCTCAAACAATTGCATAATGGCCAAGCTTGTAATAGCTTTCGTTTGACTCATAATTCGGAAGATTGCATTTGCCTCCATTGGCTTATGTTCTTCGGCATTTGCTTGTCCATACCCCTTATAATGCACCACTTGATTATCTTTTACGACAATCACCACTGTTCCAATTAATTTCTTCTGTTCCAGAAGGGGTTTTACAACCGATTCAATATGATTCAAATGGCCATAATTAATATGCGGGTTATTTTTAATGACCGTTGGGGCAAGTGTTTGTCCGAATATAGAAATGGACAACACAAAAAGACAAAACGTTTGAAGGATTTTCATAGGAGAGAGGTAAAGATTTTTCCAAAATTTAGGAAAAATAAAAGGCAAAAAAAAATCCCCTGCTTTCACAGAGGATTTTGTACCTGGGGCGGGAATCGAACCCGCACGAGCGTTTCGGCTCACAGGATTTTAAGTCCTGCGTGTCTACCAGTTCCACCACCCAGGCAGCCCTGAAATTTAAAAGCACCACAGGGTGCCTTCAAATTGAGCGAAAGACGGGGTTCGAACCCGCGACCTCGACCTTGGCAAGGTAGCGCTCTACCAGCTGAGCTACTTTCGCTTAATGTGGGTACAAAATTATAATAGTTTTCTCTTTTATGCAACCCTTTTGTAAAAAAATCCTGAATAATTTCTCTACTTTTGTCTTTTCTTACTAGAAATCAGTATGCTTAAACTTGATCAAACAGACTTAAAATTATTGGAAATTTTGCAACAAAATGCGAAAATCACCAATGCTCAACTTTCAAAAGAAATCGGATTATCCCCTGCACCAACCTTGGAACGCGTGAAAAAATTAGAAAGTTTGGGAATCATTGAAAGCTACCATGCCAAAGTAAATAGAGATAAAGTTGGTTTAGGAGTAACGACTTTTGTTACCGTAACCTTAACAGGACATAAAAAACAAGTTACAGAATCTTTTGTCAATCAAATCAACCAAATTCCAGAGGTAATTGAGTGTCATCATGTAACCGGGGCCGGCGATTTCATGTTGAAAATTATTTCTAAAGACATTGCTTCCTACCAGAAATTAATGCTAGAAAAAATCAATGAAATTGAAGAAGTTTCTGCTACCTCCACGATGGTCATCCTTTCAACTTTCAAAGAAAGTCCGGTATTACCGCTTTAAACTAACCCTTCAGCAAATTTACGAATACGTACCCTATAAAGGTTTTCCTTTCGTTTCTGGTAAATAGATAGTTCCCACGATAAACGTCAAGGCCGCTAATGATATCGGATAAAAAATACCCGAAAAATTAGAGTGAGTCATGGCTCCCAACCAAGTGGCCACAAAGGGTGCACATCCACCGAATACCCCATTTGCAAAATGATACGGAATCGATAAAGAGGTATATCGAATACTTGTAGGAAACAACTCCACTAAAAAGGCAGCAATAGGACCATAAGCCAATGCGGCAAAAGTTACCAAAATACTGCATATAAAGGCCAATTGAACCTTACCAAACATCGTTAAGGTCACCACATCATTTACTAAGGTGCCTTCTTGTTCAACAATCACCGACATCCAGTAAAACAAGGGATAATAAAATAACGCAGCACAGGCCATCCCCGTCATCATGATTTTCTTTCGACCAATACGATCTGAAAGAGAACCAAAATAAACAAACAGTGGAGTACCTACAATTAAAGAGACTGCAATTACCAAATTGGTCGTCGTGAAATCTACTTTTAAAATTTTATTGATAAAAATCTGTGCATAGAATTGTCCGGTGTGCCAAACCACCCCTTGACCTACAATGGCACCAAACATGGCAATCAACATCAAACGCCTATTTGCCTTCGAGGCAAATGCTTCTTTTAATGGATTTTCAGATAACTTACCTTCCTTTCTCAACTTAGCAAAAAGAGGAGATTCGTGCATATTCCGACGAATGAAATACGATACAATCACTAAAATACCTGAAAGCGCAAAAGGAACTCGCCAACCCCATTCTTTAAATGCCTCCTCACCAATAATCATTTGACAAGCCAAAATCACCAAAATAGAAACAAAAAATCCTAAAGTAGCCGTTGTTTGAATATAGGAAGTATATTTTCCCCTCTGAGCATCCGGGGAATATTCCGCCACATAGGTAGCAGCTCCACCATATTCGCCTCCTAATGCTAATCCTTGCAAAATACGTAATAACAACAAAATAGCTGGAGCCCAAATACCAATTTGTGCATAACTAGGGATTAAAGCAATGGCAAATGTAGCACCACCCATAATGAGCAGCGTCAACAAAAAGGTGTATTTTCTACCAATCTGATCCCCCAATTTACCAAAGATGATTCCGCCAAAGGGTCGGGCGACAAACCCTGCCCCAAAAGCTGCTAAAGTAGAAATAAAGGCTGCTGTTGGATCGTCTTTAGGAAAAAATGATAAGGAAATAATCGAGGATAAGCTTCCAAAAATATAAAAATCATACCATTCAATAACGGTGCCTACTGAAGAGGCAGTTATTACTTGCCATAATTTTTTAATGGGTATTTTATTGTTGTCAAACTCTTCTGCAATTTCACTCATTGGTAAATAGGATTAATTTTCGGGAATTTAGGAAATTTTTGGTAATTTAAAGCTAACATTAAAATCAGTTATGAACAATCGAAGAGAATTTTTACAAAAATCAGGACTACTTGCAGCTGGAGCTGCGATGCCTTCTGCTGCAGCAAGAATGAACATGAAATTTATCCACCACGTATTATTTTGGGCAAAAAACCCCGGAAACCAGGCAGAAGTTGCTCAATTAAAAAATGCAATTATCGAACTTGGAAAATTACCGATGATACAACACGTACATATAGGATCACCAGTGGTGACTGATTTCGACAAGTCGGTAACGGATGGGTCTTATAGCATTTCCGTAGTAATGGTCTTTGAAAGTGCTGAAAAAGAAAATGAATATTTGCACCACCCTTTACATCTAAAATTCATCAACGAAAATAAACATTTGTGGGGAAAAGTAGTGGTTACGGATTCTCAGGAATAATCCCTTTCTTTCGAATTAAGTAAAACATCCCTAATCCGGATAAAAGGAGTAACATCAATGTAATTACATTTTGTAAATCCAATTTATTCGGATTTTTAATTATTTCTTGCCAAGTAGCAGCCTGAGATCCTATCCAGATGGCCAACATCGATCTTGGAATCATTCCCATGGTTCCTCCAATCAGGTAACTTCTCAGATTTACTTTCAAATATGCTAATAAGGTATTGGTAATTGCAAAGGGAAATAAGGGAGAAATTCTAACCAAAAAAACCCAATAAATTGAGTTCTGTTGTACATTATTCAGAATCGAACCAATCTTTTCTTGCTTTTTCAAAAAAGATAAAATCAGGTCTCCTTTTACTAATTTGGCCAAACTATACCCCAACAAAGAAGCCAATAAATAGACAAATGCAATAGGTGCAATTATTTTTAAGCCCCACATATATCCACAAAAAAGGGCAAAAAAAGTAGTAGGAAAAAATCCCAATCCTAAGACAAAGATTGAAACTCCCCAAAATGATAGCATTTGATAGGTATCAAAATTTCTGATTCCTTCTACATAATTAAAGCCCAAATAGCCTAGAATCAGACTGGACGTTAAGGGAATCGCTCCCATCCAAATTAAATAGAAAATCTCTGAAAATCCCTTTTGTTTTAAGCGATCCATATCCAAATTTACATAAATAATTCGCTAACTTTGTTATTCGTCTGATGGATTTATGAGTAAGGAAGTAGCAATTATCAAATACAATGCAGGAAATGTGGCCTCAGTCATGTATGCCCTCGACCGAATAGGTGTGCGGTATATTTGGACAGACGATGAAAAACAATTGCGAGATGCCGAAAAAATCATTTTCCCTGGTGTAGGAGAGGCGAGCACCGCCATGACTTACCTGCGCGAAAAAGGCTTAGATAAACTCATTCCTAACCTCAAACAACCTGTTTTAGCTACTTGTATTGGCATGCAATTGCTTTGCAAAAATTCAGAAGAAAATAATGCCACTTGTTTGGGTGTATTTGATGTTGAAATCAAACGATTCCAATCAAATACTCATAAAATTCCACATGTTGGCTGGAACGAGGTGTCCTTTTTGAAAGATCATCCACTTTTTCAAGGAATGAAAAAATCTGAATTTATGTATTTCGTGCATTCGTATTACGCTCCCATTGGGCCTCATACGCTTGCAAGCTGCAATTACATTCACGATTTTTCAGCCATGTTGCATAAAGACAACTTTTATGCAGCCCAATTTCACGCAGAGATTTCTGGCTTGGCCGGACAAACACTGCTTCAAAATTTTGTTAATCTGATATGAAATTCCAAATAATCCCAGCAATCGATATCATTGGCGGACAATGTGTCCGACTTACCCAAGGCGATTATGGGCAAAAAAAAGTATATAACAATGATCCCCTTGAAGTGGCAAAAGCCTTCGAAGGAGCAGGTATCGAACGCTTACATTTGGTAGATTTAGATGGGGCAAAGGAAAAAAGAATTGTTAACCAAAAAGTCTTAGAAAAAATTGCAAACGGAACCCGTTTGCATATAGATTTTGGAGGCGGCGTTCAATCAGATGAAATGATAGATATCGCCTTTTCATCTGGAGCTAAACAAATTACCGCAGGATCCATCGCTGTTAAAAATCCTGAATTAGTTGTTTCTTGGTTTAAAAAGTACGGAGCAGATAAAATCATTCTAGGAGCAGATGCCAAAAATGAACAAATCGCCGTATCTGGTTGGCAAGAAAATTCCAACCTTTCTATCTACGATTTTTTAGCCGATTACGTACAAAAAGGGGCTAAATACATCATATCAACAGATGTCGCTAAAGATGGTTTACTACAAGGTCCTAGTTTCGACTTGTATGCCAACATACAATCTCAGCAACCCACTCTAAACATTATTGCAAGTGGAGGCGTAAGCTGCATGGCCGATTTAGAAAAATTGCGCGAAATGAATGTCTTTGGCGTGATTGTTGGAAAAGCATTTTATGAAGGTAAAATAACCTTAGAACAACTAGCTCAATTTGCCTAATGTTAACCAAAAGAATCATCCCTTGTTTAGATATAAAAGAAGGTAGAACCGTAAAAGGAACTAACTTTGTAGACTTGCGTGATGCCGGAGATCCGGTTGAATTAGGTGCACTTTATGCGCAAGAAGGTGCAGACGAATTGGTTTTTCTAGACATTACCGCTACGGTTGATAATCGAAAAACCTTGGTTGAATTGGTCAGAGAGGTGGCTCGACATGTCAATATCCCTTTTACAGTAGGTGGAGGCATTTCCTCTGTTGAAGATGTTTCTGCCTTGTTAAATGCTGGGGCCGATAAGGTTTCAATTAACTCTTCTGCCGTTCGAAATCCAAATTTGGTAGATGAACTATCCCTTCATTTTGGCTCACAATGCATCATTGTTGCAATAGATACTCGATTTGTAGAAGGAAACCACTGGGTACATACCCATGGTGGAAGAAAAATCACCGATATTCAAACCATCCCCTGGGCAAAAGAAGTACAAGAGCGTGGGGCTGGAGAAATATTATTAACTTCCATGGATGCCGATGGAACTAAAAATGGTTTCGCAAATGAGTTGACTTCGGCCATTTCAGGACAATTATCTATCCCTGTTATCGCCAGCGGAGGTGCAGGAAATATGGAGCATTTTTATGAAGTCTTTACGGAAGGAAAAGCAGACGCAGGTTTAGCAGCTAGCATTTTCCATTTTAAAGAAATCGAAATTATGGACCTAAAAAATTACCTTTCCAGCAAAGGTATTCCCATGAGGTTATAATTTTTACTAACTTTGAACATGAACACACAGCCCGATTTTTCTAAAGGCCTTATTCCAGCCATCATTCAAGACGCCTCCACCCGCAAAGTGTTGATGCTCGGTTACATGAATGAGGAAGCTTTTTTAAAAACAAAAACCGAAAAACGTGTAACGTTTTTCTCTCGTTCCAAAAATAGATTATGGACCAAAGGAGAAACCTCTAACAACTTTTTACAAGTTGAATCCATTCTGGTAGATTGCGATCAAGATACCATTCTCATACTTGCTCATCCAGAAGGGCCCACTTGCCATACGGGTTCAGATACTTGTTTCAATGAAAGCAATGCCGACAATGCTGCTTGGTTAGATCATTTAAAACATGTAATCCGTTCCAGAAAAAACGCAGATGCTGATACCTCTTATACCGCATCTTTGTTCAAAAAAGGAACAAATAAAGTGGCCCAAAAAGTTGGAGAAGAAGCCGTAGAATTAGTGATAGAGGCCATGTCTAACAACGACGAATTATTCAAAGGAGAAGCTGCCGACTTATTATTCCACTATTTAGTACTGTTGGAAGATCGAGGCATCGGATTGGAACAAATTATTGAATTACTTCAACAAAGACATCAAAAATAATCATGTTAGGATTTATCATACGTTATTTAATTTTAGCCGCCTTGGTTCTTATTGTTCCAAAATATTTAAAAGGAATTTCTGTGGATTCATTTACCACAGCCTTGCTCGTTGCGCTTATGATGGCTTTTCTAAACTCATTTGTAAAGCCTATTTTAAAAATTATCAGCTTCCCAATCACCTTTGCAACCTTAGGCCTGTTTTCCTTGGTAATCACCATATCCATGGTGTATTTAACAGAGGCTTACATCCCAGGATTTAAAGTAGAAGGATTTGTTGCCCCATTAATTTTCAGTATGATATTTAGTTTTGCCAACAGTATTTTAGGCTTTTTTACCAAATGAGATCGATCATCTTCTTTTTTGCTGCCCTTCTTTTTTTGTCTTCTTGTACCAAAAAGCCGAATTTAGATGGATTAGACGTTGAAACGTTTAAAAAAGACCGAGGAGCCTGTCAAAAACTTCGTTCAAGTCAAATTGAATGGTTCAAAACGCATCGATTAAGCCTTAAAGGTGTAAGTTCCAATGATATTGAAGAGGTGTTGGGTAAACCAGACATACAACAATTAGCCGATAGAAATCAAGAGTATTACATCTATTTTTTAGAACCTGGCTCTCATTGCCAAGACATCAAGAAACCATCTTCTGCCAAATCAATTGCCTTTAGGTTTTCTGCAATGGGTTTAGCAACTGAAATCACTTTTCAGCAAGGAATGCCATAAAAGGTTAGGCGGGTTACCCCGCCTAAAAATTTTTACTTCCCAATCATTTCCTCCAAAGGGATTTTCAAAACCTGCGTCAATTGAAAAATCTTCGTTGCATTGGGATAATGTTTCCCAGACTCCCAATAATTGTAGGCACTTTGACTCACCCCAACAGCCGAAGCTACTTGTTGTTGGGTTAAACGTAAACCTTGTCGAGATTGAATTAATCTGGTAGAAAAAAGATGTTTTGTTTTCATAGTGGTTCATAGGTTTAATTAAAAATTGATGCAATCAATATTCGAAATCAAGATAAATTATCCAAACAAATCACTTATTTTATTTAAAAATTATAACTATACTTATCGCATTCCGCATTTTTTCGAAAATTTTTTTCTTTAAACGATAGTAATTTTCGTTTAAAGAAAGAAGATAGGCCTTTCAAAAAATTTACTTATTTTAGTAAGATGAAAAAGACGCTTCTTTCTATACTTGTATTTTTGACATGCATTATTGGCAGTCAGGCACAATCCGACTTATTCCCACACCAGAAACAAAAATGGGTCGATTCTGTTTTTTCAAGCCTCAGCTTAGATCAAAAAATAGGACAAGTCTTGATGCCTAGAGCCAATTCGAATCCAACATATGACACGACTCGATTATTCTCAATCGTGAGAGATTATCACATCGGAGGTCTTGTCTTTTTTGCAGGTTACCCCACTCAACAAGCCAAAATAGTTAATCAACTACAAGGACTTTCAAAAGTGCCCATGTTTATTGGTATGGACCTCGAATGGGGATTAAATATGCGATTAGATTCGACCATTCGCTATCCATATCAAATGACGTTGGGTGCCATGCAAGACAATGAATCGCTCATTGAAAAAATGGGCTATCAAATTGCCCTTCAATGCAAAAGAATGGGTGTGCATATCAATTATGCTCCTGTAGTTGATATAAATAACAATCCGAATAATCCAGTCATTAACTTCCGTTCCTTTGGAGAAAATAGAGAATTTGTGAGCCAAAAGGCATTAGCCTATATGAGAGGACTACAAAAAGGGGGTATTCTTACTTCTGCAAAACATTTTCCGGGTCATGGAGATACCAATACCGATTCCCATTACGACATCCCGGTTTTAACTCATAATAAAAATCGACTAGATAGTTTGGAGCTATACCCTTACAAAAAATTGATTGAAAACGGATTACAAGGTGTTATGGTTGGTCATTTAAATCTGCCTGCGCTTGACACCACTGCAAGTCTTGCCTCTACCTTATCAAAACCTATTGTAAAGGGTTTATTACGAGATGAATTACAATTTAAAGGCTTGGTCTTTACTGATGCCATGGACATGAAAGGAGCCACAAAAAACTTCCCAGAAGGTACAGCAAATGTAAAAGCATTTTTAGCAGGAAATGATATTTTGGAAACATTTGTAGATGTTCCTGCGGCCTTTAATGCCATAAAAAAGGCACTCTTAAACAAAGAAATTACAGAAGAAGAATTAGATTTTCGCGTGAAAAGAATTCTAAGTGCCAAAGCATGGGCTAATTTAGATCAATATCAGCCCATCGAAACAGAAAATTTAATTGCTGATTTAAATCCGAAATACGCAGAAACTCTCAACAAAACCCTTGCTGAGAAGACGATCACCTTATTAAAAAATCCACTTGGAATTTTACCTTTAAAACAATTAGATACCTTAAAAATAGCCACTCTTGCTATTGGTAAACCTAATTATGGAAGCAAATTTCCTACAGCCTTTCAACAAACGGCAGAAAATTACATGGAAATGACGCATTTTGTTCTTGATGAAAATAGCAATGACTCAAGCATTGTTGCAACAGAAAATGCCCTAAAAAAATTCAATTTGGTATTGATGGGAATACATGGGATTTCCATTCGCCCTGCAAATAATTATAGCCTAAAACCAAGCGTTAAAAGTTTGGTTGACCGTTTTGTAACTAATAAAACAGTCGTGATGCATTTTGCAAATGCCATGACCTTAACAAAATTTGATAGTTTACATAAAGCTGTTGCTCTTTTGACAACCTACCAAGAGGGTATTCCTCAAATGGAGGTAGCCGCAGAGGCAATCTTTGGTGGAATCGGCTTTCAAGGAAAATTTCCTGTGACCCTAAACCAACAATTTAAGTTTGGACAAGGTTTTCTTACAACTAGTTTAGGCAGATTGAGATACCAACGTAGTCCTGAAGAGGTTGGAATTAGCTCAACATTTTTACAAAAAAATATCGATTCTTTAGCAAATTTGGCTCTAAAGGAAAAGGCAACTCCCGGAATGGTTGTTTGGATTGCCAAAGAAGGAAAGGTGATCTATCATAAAGCCTACGGGAAACAAACGTATGAAAGCAAAGAACCTTTAGATAAATCTGCCATTTATGATTTAGCCTCGATTACCAAAATATCCACTTCTGTGCCCGCTTTAATGAAATGGCTAGACGAAGGTAAATTCAAATTAGACGAGGGATGGTCGAAATTAGTACCTGAGCTTCAAAATTCAAACAAAGCAGACTTAAAATACTTGGATATTTTAACTCATCAAGCAAAATTAAAAGCTTGGATACCTTTTTGGATGGATTATATTGATAGTCTAGACATGATTGTTCATAGCAAAAAATTCCAAGTTAAATATGCTGGTAACTCTTTTGGCATGAATCTTTGGGAAAAGTATATCAACAAAACTGCAGGTGAAAATCATATCAAACAATGGATTGCTAAACAACCAACGCTTTGGAATGAAGTTGTAGATTTAAAAAATGAAATAACCCGTTGGAAACCCCAAACGCTTTCATATGCACAATCAGAAGACTTCCCTGTTCAAGTAACGGCAAATTTGTGGGCACACAAATCCATTAAAGACAAAATTTTTACAGCTATCAAAGATTCTCCTTTAAGAGAAAAAAAGGAATATGTGTATTCTGATTTATCTTACTATTTATTGCCAAGAATCTCGAAAAACGTAACAGGCAAAGAGTGGACAAACTACCTTGCTGAAACCTTTTACAAACCCCTAGGCGCAAGTACCCTTCGCTACCAAGCAGAAAAATATTTTCCAATGAGTAGAATCGTTCCAACAGAATATGATTCATTATTTAGAAAAACCCTTATTCACGGTAAAGTGCATGACGAAGGCGCAGCTTTATTAGATGGAATTAGTGGACACGCGGGTTTATTTGGTAATGCCAATGACTTAGGAAAACTGATGCAAATGTATTTGCAAAAAGGATATTATGGAGGCAAACAGTACTTTGAACCAACAACCGTTTCTTATTGGACAAGTTATCCATTTTCAATGAATGAAAACTCGAGAAGAGGGGTAGGCTTTGATAAGGTAGACCGCAAAAAACCTGGAATTTCTGCTGCGGCTTCGGCTAGCGAACAAAGCTTTGGTCATAGTGGATTTACCGGTACCTATACTTGGGTAGACCCTGAGCGTGATTTAGTTTACGTTTTTCTTTCCAATCGAGTGTATCCAACCAGAAATAATAGCAAATTAAGTGATTTAAATATTCGAACAGGAATGAATGAAGTCATTTATGAGGCCATAAAAAAAGGATTAGAATGAACGTACTAATTAGCGGTGGGACTGGTTTAATTGGGCAAGCTTTACAACAAACATTAAAGCAAGCAGGTCACCACGTTTCCATTCTTTCTCGTTCAAGAGGTGCCATTTCTTGGGATCCTTCTAAACAATGGATCCAAGAAAATGCATTTGACAACATCGATGCTATCATCCATTTGGCAGGAGAAAATATTGGTGAAAAGCCTTGGACAGAATCAAGAAAATCAGAAATCGTAGAATCAAGAGTTCAAAGTACGCAATTATTAATAAATTCCTTAAAAAATACTCCCCATAAGGTTCAAACCATTCTTTTTGCCTCCGCCATTGGTTATTATGGGGCAGATTCAGGAGAAAAATTTTGTACCGAAGATGCTGCAGCAGGGAAAGACTTTTTAGCCACTTGCACACAAGCATGGGAACAAGCTGGAAAGGATTTACCAGAAGAAATACGTTCAGTAACTTTCCGAATTGGTCTCGTTTTTGATAAGCAAAAAGGAATATTTCCAAAAGTTTTACAACCCATCAAGTTTGGCATAGGGAGTGCCCTAGGAAGTGGAAATCAATGGCAATCTTGGATTCATATCGACGATTTATGTCAATTTTTTTTACAAGGATTAGAAAATAAATTACTCAAAGGAACGTATAATGCCGTAGGACCTGAGCCCATTCAACAAAAAGCAATGGCGAAGGCCATTGCAAAATTTTTACACAAACCTTTCTTTCTTCCTGCCGTTCCTCAATTTATATTAAAATTGATATTAGGCGAAATGGCTTGTTTAGTTTTAGGAGGCAATCGAGTATCTTGCAACAAATTTGTAAAAGAAACTGGGTATTCTTTTAAGTTTCCAAGCTTACAAGCAGCATTAAAAAACTTACTTTAAGATGTCAAAAAATATATTAGTGTATTGTGGTTCCTCAGCAGGCTTCAATCCGATTTATGAAAATGAAGTCAAAAAACTAGCGGCCGCATTAAAAAAATATGATGCTACTATCGTTTTTGGAGCAGGAAGTGTCGGATTAATGGGCATTTTAGCTGACGAATACTTACGCTTAGGCGGACAATGCATTGGGGTTATTCCTTCATTCATGGAGCCCTGGGAGGTAAAACACAAAGGAATTCAAGAGTGTATTGTAACAGAAACCATGCACGAGCGCAAGCAAACCATGGCCAAATTGGCAGATGGTGTGTTAACCCTTCCAGGAGGATGGGGTTCAATGGATGAATTATTTGAAATTCTGACTTGGAAACAACTCGACTTGCACCAAATGCCGGTGGGTATTTTAAACACTAATCAATATTATGATCACCTGGTTGCCCAAATGCATCACATGATTCAAGAGGGGTTTTTGAAAGAACGTAATTTATCTGCCCTACATATAGAAAGTTCCCCCGAAAAATTGGTAGATTGGGTGATGCAATATGAGCCAGAAAAAATGGAAAAAAAATGGATTTATAGAGGCTAAGCAGCATGAAAAAACTACTGTTATTTTTATTACTAACCACTACGCTGTTCGGACAAGATAAGCCTGAAAATTTAGGTAATACAGTCAATTCAGAATTTTTAGAATTACACCCCGTGGTGGCTCCAGATGGTAAAACAATTTATTTTACCCGAAAAAATCATCCACAAAATAAATTTGGCATTGCAGGTACCGAATCAATCGCTGGCTCTCAAGACATTTGGTTTTCTCAAAATATTGGTGGTGCTTGGAACATCGCAAAACGAATGCCGGAAGTCCTCAATAGAGATCAATACAATACGATATTATCTATTTCTCCGGACGGTCAAACCATTTTATTAAAAGGAGCCTATGTGAACGGACAATATGAAACAAGAGGATTTTCAATTGCCAAAAAAACCACCACAGGCTGGTCTATCCCAGAAAAATTATTGATTCCATCTTATGAAAAAATGAGCAAAGGCAAAAACGAAACCGCCTTTTTGAGTATGGATGGCAAAATATTATTAATGGCATTTTCAGAAAAAAGAAATAGTGAAAAAGACGATCTATACATCAGTTTTTTAAACGATGGGGAATGGTCTAAACCGGAAAATTTAGGCCCTAAAATCAATACCGAATATTCTGAAACAACACCTTTCTTAGCCGCAGATGGTAGAACTTTGTACTTTGCCTCTGACCGACCTGGGGGTAAAGGAAGCTTTGACATCTACGTAGCCAAACGTGTTGGGAAGGATGATTGGTCGAATTGGAGACCTGCTGTAAATCTTGGAGAACCGATCAATTCAGAAGAGTATGATGCCTATTATACCTTGCCAGCAAGAGGTGATTTTGCTTATTTTTTATCTTCAAAAGGAGGTTTCGGCAAAAAAGACATCTATCGATTCAAAGCACCACAAAGCGAAGAAGCTGAAAACACAGATTTGTTGGCTAAAAATGACTCAAAAAGCGTAGACAATAAAAATGGTGGGCAAGGAGATAAAAATTCAATAGCGGGCAAATCTGGTGGCGATAATGGCGCAAACAAGGGGAATGTAAAACCTGAAGAAGAAAAATTAATCGTTCAAGGAAATATTCAGTCCGACAAGCGCCTTGGGTCTTCAGAGGCCTCAGAAGCTGTTGTCTTAATTTCTGGAAAAGTGACAGATACCCAAACTGGTAAAGTCCCAGAAGACGCAAGTATTACCTATGAAGATTTAAAAACAGGAAAAACTATCGGATTGGCTAAGCCCGACCCAACAACCGGTTTGTATAAATTAGTTCTTCCATACGGGGTAAATTATGGAATCACCGCAAAGGCCAAAGGAATGTTACCTAGTTCCATTAACATCGATTTAAGTAAATTGAGAGGCCGTTACCTTGAATTAGATGAAAAAGATCTTGTGATGGCTCCAATTGCAAAAGGAAGTACGGTAACCATCAACAACTTATTCTTTGAACTGAATAAAGCAACCCTAACTCCAGAGTCAGAACCAGAGTTAAAACGTATTGTAAGTGTGTTAAATGATAATAAAACCTTGGTGATAGAAATAAGTGGACACACCGATAATACTGGTTCAGATGAATTCAACAATAAACTATCTCTTGATCGTGCAGATGCCGTTAAAGCTTATTTATTAGGTGCTGGAATTGATGGCAACAGAATCAAGACGAAAGGTTACGGAAAATCTAAACCAAAAGAAAGCAACGATACCGAGGAAGGAAGAGCCATCAATCGCCGCGTAGAATTTGTCATCTTATAACATGATCTTTGTTTTACAATTTTTTATCCGAATTGCGCTCCACATTTTTTGTGCAGACATTCGGATAAAAAATAAGCACATAATTTCAGAAAAAGGGCCTCTGCTCATTTTAGCAAATCATCCAGACTCTTTTTTAGACGCAATTATTATTGGTGCAATTTACAAGCGGAAAGTTAATTTTTTAGCAAGGGGCGATGTTTTCCAAAATCCTATATTTGGCTATTTATTGCGCTCCATTGGTATGATACCCATTTTCAGAGCGAGAGAAGGCAAAGAACATTTACATAAAAATGCTTCTACGTTTGATGAGTCTGTACAAATTTTACAAAACGGCGGCGCCGTTTTAATTTTCATTGAAGGCCTTTGCTTAAATACGAACACCTTACTTCCCTTCAAAAAAGGTGCAGCACGAATTGTAGAATATGCTCAACAAGCAGGAATTCCACTTCATATCCATGTGGCTACCTTAGCTTATAATGATTTTCATTCTATTCGAAAACATGTTCAGGTGGCCTTCCAAAAATTAAATGACTTCCCCGTCATTAAAGAAGCAAAAGATCGTATTCTTTTCAACGATTCTGTACGAGAAATAATGAAAATGCATGTAAAAGACCCTTTCCAAGTAAACAAAACAGTGGCCACTTGGCAATGGATTTTTTATCCATATTATCGTTTGATAAAAAGTATAGCTGAGAAAAAAACAAACGGAACCGTTTTTTACGATTCCGTTCTGTTTGCACTACTTTTTTTTACGTTTCCGATTTTTATTATCGTACTATTTAGTATTTTCTACTTTTTCTAGGTCCTTTTTCTTGGGTAAAAACGACAAACGCAAGGCAATTTCATGAGTCTGAGTGGTCACACTTTTCAAAGCAGATGTAGGTGTTTCAAATAAATACCCTAAATACACTTTAGGCGTTGCTTGAAGGCCTACACGAAAACCATAAGAATTTGAAGAACGAAGGCTTACACCCACATCTAATTTTCCACTAAAGTTTCCATTTAAATTAATATCTGCATGAACAGGTACATCGTTTGCTATTCTGAATAATACACTAGGATATAAGGTAAAACGATTCACCTCATCACCATTTTTTGTTTTTACTTTTCCTCCCATAGGAATTTTAGTGCCCGTCATGAAATAATAATAGGGCACATCTTTATAATTTCCTGTTTTATCACCAAAAGAATATCTAGCTAAACGAGCTTGCGATAGACTAAAAAAGAGTCCATCTTGATTTTTAGAAAAAACAAAACCCCAACCCAAATTTGGATTTAATCCTGAACTGGTATTTCCTTGTAATAAACCATCTGTATAATCAATCAATTGTAAATTAGCCATATCTAAGGTAATATTGGCTAAACTAGCTCGAATGGATCCCGAGAACTTCCATTGGTCATTTAGTTGCGTATGGTAAGCGAAATCAGCATTAAACAAGGTTGTTTTAACCGGTCCTGCTTCATCAACCAACAAGGACGCTCCGATACCTTTCTTTTCTCCCCAAACAATGGATGCATTTATTCCATTTGTTTTAGGCGCACCAATAAGGCCCACCCATTGATTACGATGAACAATCGTAAATTCATTTTTCCCATTCAAGCCCGAATAAGCGGGATTTAAAATTTGTGGATTAAATCTATACAAGCCCAGCATCGTTTCAATTTGTGCAAATGACACATTTGTTATCAATAATCCGATTAGAAGGGACATTGGGGCCATTAGGCCCCTAATCCGTGTAATCACCTTTTCTACTCTCAATTTTTGTATTTTATATATCGTTTTCATAAGAATCAAATTAAATGTTAAACCTCAACTATTATTTTGTACGATTCACTAAAATGAAACTACCAATATTTGGACGTGCACCTAAGAAATCTATCACATAATAGTAGGTTCCATCTGGGATCAATCCATCGTCTGATAATAATTTTGTACCCGTATTACTTTCACCACCCCAATCGTTTCGGTAATTGTCTTTTTCATAAATTACATCTCCCCATCGATTGAAAATGGTTAATTTGTTTTTGAATCGTAAAGCTCCAGGAATAATTAATTTATCATTCTTTCCATCGCCATTTGGAGAAATCCCTTGGGTGGTAAACACTTCACAAGTATCTGGATCTAATCTATTCTCAATACCATCGTGATCACAATCTGGTAAATTTCCAAGATCCAAATTGTCTTCATCTTTGTCTAAAATTCCATCGCCATCTGAATCAATATCACGGAAATCATATTTACCATCTTTGTCTGTATCTAATGGATTTGAAGGGTTTGGTCCTGCTTCTTTTTGATCTGAAATTGTATCATTATCAGAATCTAAATCACGGAAATCAGGTGTACCATCACTATCCGTATCTACTGGAATATTACCATCTGAACCTTTTTCAATCGTATCTGGAATTGAATCATTATCAGAATCTAAATCGCGATAATCTGGGGTACCGTCTTTATCTGTATCCACCGGATTATTTCCATCTGTTCCTTTTTCAACCTTATCAGGAATACCGTCATTATCAGAATCTAAATCACGATAATCTGGTGTACCATCTTTATCCGTGTCAACAGGATTATTTCCATCTGTTCCTTTTTCAACTTTATCAGGAATACCATCATTATCAGAATCTAAATCACGGAAATCTGGTGTACCATCTTTATCGGTATCTACTGGGTTAAATCCATCTGCACCTTTTTCAACGGTATCAGGAATACCATCATTATCTGAATCTAAATCACGGAAATCTGGTGTGCCATCCTTATCGGTGTCTACTGGATTAGTAGGATCAGCTCCTGCTTCAATTACGTCAGGAATACCATCGTTATCAGAATCGATGTCGCGATAATCTGGGGTACCGTCTTTGTCGGTATCTACCGGATTAAACCCATCCGCTCCTTTTTCATAACTATCAGGAATACCGTCGTTATCTGAATCTAAATCACGATAATCTGGGGTGCCATCTTTATCGGTATCTACAGGATTATTACCATCTGCTCCCTTTTCAATGGTATCTGGAATACCGTCATTATCTGAATCTAAATCCAAATAGTCTGGTTTACCATCTTTATCTGTATCTACTGGATTATTACCATCTGTTCCCTTTTCAATGGTATCAGGAATACCGTCATTGTCTGAATCGATATCACGATAATCTGGGGTACCATCATTATCGGTATCTACAGGGTTATTACCATCTGCTCCTTTTTCAATCGTATCTGGAATGCCATCATTGTCTGAATCTAGATCACGATAATCTGGCGTGCCATCCTTATCAGTATCTACTGGATTATTTCCATCTGTACCTTTTTCAATGGAATCAGGAATGCCATCATTATCTGAATCTAAATCCAAGTAATCCGGTTTACCATCTTTATCGGTATCAATTGGCGTTAAACAATTAATAGCTTCTATGTAATCTGGAATACCATCACCATCACTATCTGTATCGCGATAATTTGGAAGCGTATCTGCATCGCCATCTTGCGTCAATTCAACAGAATCTGGAATACAATCATTATCTGAATCTAAATCTAAATAATCTGCAACCGAATCACCATCTGTTTTTGCCGCTAATTGTCCTTCGCTGATATCAGCCCATCCATTACCATTTTTATCAATAAATACTCCATTTTTATCAACTTGGCCATCGTAATTATCGTCACGGTTTGCAGAATATATATCTATTGCTTCCCAAGCATCCAAAATGTTATCTCCATCTGAATCTAAATCCAAGTAATTTGGAATTCCATCTCCATCTGTGTCTACAATACCCTCTTCTTTATCGCTAATACCATCATTATCCGAATCATAATCTTGATAATTAGCTACACGGTCTGAATCATTATGTCTGTTTCCTTCTACAGCATCTGGAATATTATCATTATCAGAATCAAGGTCTAAATAATTTGGAATTCCATCATAATCAGCATCTAATGGTAAACCCGAAAGATTGGTCTCCATATCATTACTTATACCATCACCATCACAATCTCCATCTTTGAAATATAAATTATATGCATCTGTTCCTCTAGTAGGAATTGTTCCAGCTATACCATCAACACAGAAATTAAATGGTTCTGAGTCTAAACTATTTTGTTTTCCATCGCCGTCACAATCTGCAGTTTGCCATGCAGCAGTTACTAAAAGAACATTTTGAGAGGTTGCTTTGTAACTACAAACATTATTTGGATCCGTTCCATCAATTGCTTCTTGTATATCAGATACACCATCACCATCAGTATCAGCAGAAAATGTAATTACCGATTGTGCTGTTGCTGTACATCCATTTGCTGCTGTTCCTGTTACTGTGTAGGTTCTATTTGCGGTAGGACTAGAAATTACCGTAGCCCCAGTTGTTGCATTTAAATCATTTGAAGGTGACCAAGAATACGTCGAAGCACCAGAAGCAGTTAATGTTACCGTTTGTGTTCCTACAGCTGAAGCAGAAGTTGGTGTTACAGAAACTGTTGGATTTGTTTTAAATGTAGCTATTACCTCTGTTCTACTTGAACTGGTACAAGAACCATTAACAGCTTCTGCCCAATAAGAGGTTGTACTAGATATACTTGGGCTATACGTGGCAGAAGATGCTTGCAACAAAGTTCCAGACGTTGAAGCAGAATACCAGTTTATCGTGCTACCTGCACTTGCTGAAGCGATCAATGTCACTATACCTGTACCACAAATAGCATCTCCTGTACTTGAAGATACAGTTGGAGTAGCAATTACGGAGCCTGATAAATTAATATTTTTAGTAGATGCACCCGTAGAAGTGATTGTTAAATTGGCAGAAGTTGGGTCAGCACTTAAAGCTGCCATTCGTACATAAATTGTAGTCGAAGCGACTGTTCCACCCGATTGAGTCAAGTTAATTGTTGAAGTATAACTTGTTCCATTGGTCGATATTTCAAATCCAGATGGAGCTGTTATAACAATATTACTCGTTAATGATGACCCTGAAATGGTAAAAGTTTGAGAATCGGCTGCGGCATTTTGACATGCTTCAAATGCTGTTATTGCTTCAGTTAAAGAAATATCGGCAGAACCCGTAATTGAAGCAAGAACGGCAACTCTTGAGCTAGAACAAGAGCCATTTGTTGCTCCTACATAATAGGTTGTTGTTGTTGAAATAGAAGGTGTTGTCCATGGAGAACCGGTTCCAATAGATGTCCCAGCTGAAGAAACAGTGTACCAATTGATTGTTCCTGCACTTGCTACGGCAGATAATGAAATTGTAGCTGGACTAGTCAAACTAGAGCCGCCCGATGAGGATATTATGGTAGGGGTTGCGGTAACAGTTCCTGTTACTGCTGTATTAATTGTACCGTATCCTGTGGAGGAAATTGCTATATTATCTGTAAAAGTACCAGAGCTTACTCCTGTTAATCGAACATATATGGTTGTAGAAGCAACCATTCCAGAGCCTTTATTTATGGTCACAGAATTTCCATAACCGGATGCCGAAGATAAAGAAACATTATATCCACTGGGAGCGGTAACAACAATATTGTTAGTCAAATTACTTCCAGAAACCGTAAAACTTTGAAAAGACGATGCGTTCCCTTGACAAGTTGAAAAAGAGGTCAAAGCACTGGTAACTGTAATTTTAGGAGATAATGAAACTACATCATTCAAGGCACTATCAACCGGATCAGATGAGGTTGCAACTGTCGCACCTGCCGTATAATTAGATTCCTTTCCAGGTACAACCATTAAATAGGCTTCACCTGTTGCTGTAGAAAACGTATTATTAGTATAAACTGTACAATAAAAAGATAAAGAATTTGGAGCTGGCCCAGAAACCTTTTCTCTTCTGTTTACATTCACATAGATCGTTTGGGAAACATTAGAATTATCTAAATAAGTTATTCTAGCATTAAAACTGTTGCCAGTAAAATTTGTATAACCATCTTGAATTAATTGAAAATTCGAGCCTGAAACTCCAATTAAAGTAGCAATACTGTTTGTATTAGTATTATAGCTTGTTCCCGTACCTTTGTACAAGGTATTAAAGTTCCAAGTAGCACCAATTCCAACAAATGATAGAAAAGAAAAAATTAATAATAGAAAACTCCTTCTCCATAGAGAAGAATGCGGAGGCAACATTTTGCGCAGCATGATAGATATAATTTAAAACACGTTATAAAACTTCGCAAGTTGAAGCCGATTTTTAAAAATGTAAAAAAAATAACACCTGTTTCGGTCTAAAAAAAAATTAAACAGACCAACGAAAAATTTTTACAATGTTAAATTTTTTGTAATTTAGAACAGATTATTTGCTTTACTCTGTTTTCTTATGTTATTATTTATCTCCATTGCAATTGTGTTAATTGCAATTATCGCAGCTGTGTATAATTATCGCGAAAACCGCTCTACGTTATACTTAAGCTGTATTTTAGTCCTATTTTCTACCTATTCACTAACTCACTATTTTACCATTTATGGAAAAGATCCATACATGCTAGCTTTGTTTTATGGACACTTTTCTCCTTTATGGTATTTATTAGGACCATTCGTTTTTTTTTACGCTCGAAGTTTGTTTGACCAGAAGAGGTCTAAAAAAAATTGGACAGACTTTTTACATTTTATACCATTTATTTTACACATAATTTCGGTCTACCAATATTATTCTATTCCCTTTGAAGTAAAACTAGCAATCGCAAATAGGGTCATTGAGGACTTAAATAATCTACCTGAATTTGATATAATTAATAATGTTTATTCACAGAAATTAGCTTTTTTCTTGCGACCAAGCTTTTTGTTTATTTACAGTACCTATTCGTTGGTCTATGTAATCAAAAGAGCAAAAAATCAATATGTAGAATATTACAATTGGGTTTTATTCTTTTTAATTTCTATGATTGCCTTAGCTATAACTTTCGGTTCCTTAACTTATATTGTTTTAGCAAGTAAAGATTTAAAAGAAACCTTATTACATTCTCCCTTTCATTTGTTATCTGGTTTTGGTTTTTTAAGTGTTCCAGCTTCCATTATTACCATTTTTCCAGAAATAATTTATGGAAAAAGAACTTTTAAGCCAAAGAAAAAGGCTTTTTCATCTGATGATGAAAAATTTACACTTTCATTTGAAACCAGTGAAAATGAAATTATCGCTCAAAAAATTCAAGATTACCTAGAAGAAAATAAACCATTTTTAAATCCTGATTTTTCTATAACTGATTTAGAAAAAGGTATTCAAGAAGATGCGGAATCTATAAGAATATGTTTAAAATATATTTTAAAAAAGAAATTTACAGAGCTTCGCTCTGAATATCGAGTAAATTATGCAAAGCATTTACTAGAAAACGGAACTACAAAAAATACGTCAATTGATGGTATAGGTGTTCTTTCTGGATTCTCCAATCGAGCAAATTTTTATTCAACCTTCAAACTAATTGCAGGAAAAACACCAACAGAATATTTAAAACAACTAAATGAATAATAAATCGACCATCGAGCGGTCGTTTGACAAACGAGGAACTTTATTTTGGCCTCCTAATTTGCCTTGCTTCTTCATCATTTCTATAAATCCTCCTTGCGGAACAAGAGTAAGTTTTAATGGCTGCAAAATAGCACCAACAATTAAATCTTTGTAATATATATTTTGCAACTGCATTTGCTCATCCAAAATCTGTTGAAAAGCGTCGAGCTTTTCAGGTTCTTGATCAAATTCAACAAACCATTCGTGGTAAGGCAAAACGCCATCCTTAGGATTTACCTGAGGTGCAACAGTAAATTCTGTTACCTTAGCTTCTTGAAATGTTTTCAAGGCTACATTCATTGCTTTTTCAACTTCCTCTCCAATCACATGTTCTCCAAAAGCTGATATAAAATGTTTGATTCGACCAGTAACAACTATTCTATAAGGATTTTTAGAAACAAATTTTACCGTGTCACCTATAGAATATGCCCATAAACCGGCATTTGTTGTCAATAAAAGTGCATAATTTACGCCTATCTCAATCTCAGTTAAACTTAAACGAACAGGATTTGCAGAAAAATAGGTATCTGTAGGGACAAATTCATAAAATATACCACTATCAATTAAAAGCAATAATCCTTCTTCACCAGAAAAATCTTGAAAAGCAATAAATCCTTCAGATGCCGGATAGGTTTCCAAGATGTCGATTGGCCTTCCTATGGAAGCCTCTAATTTTTCCCGATAGGGTTCAAAATTTACACCACCTGTTACAAAAACATCAAAATCAGGAAATAATTGACCTATTTTTTGACCTGTTTTTTCTTCCAGTCGATCAAAATACATTTGCACCCATGGTGGAATTCCTGAGATTAAACCCATTCTTTGATCATAGGTCTCTTCAACTATGGCATTTAATTTCTGCTCCCAATCTTCTATACAATTGGTTGAATAGCTTGGTAATTGATTGGATCGCAAATAATTCGGCACATGATGGTTTACTATGCCAGATAAACGACCTACAGATACTCCATTTTTTGTTTCCAATTCTGGAGACCCCGACAAAAAAATTAATTTTCGATCTAAAAATTGCGATTTACCACTATTAAACACATAATGCAACAGAGCATCCCTTGCTCCTGCAATATGAAATGGCATAGACTCCTTACTAATAGGAATGTATTTTACACCAGAAGTAGTGCCTGATGTTTTAGCAAAATAGGAAGGTCGACCCGGCCAGAAAATATCAGATGCGCCATTGACCGCCTCATCAATATACTGCTTGAAATCTTCGTACTCAAATATGGGTACGTTATTTTTAAAATCAAGATAATTTTGAATTTTTGAAAACGTATATGACTTTCCAATCAAGGTGTTTTCAGCAGCTTTTACGTTAGCCTTCATCCAATACTCTTGCTTTTCGAAAGCCTGCTCATGACTCTTTCGATACTTTTTAACCACCTTCGGTGCCCAAATTTTGGCTAAAAAAGAACGAATACCCATTTTATTCTTTTAGTTTAAAAAATCCTTTAGGGTCAGGCATTTTTTGTAATAAATATTCTGAAAAATTGATATCTAATTGAAGAATATCCAATTGTCTACATTCATGAAAATAAGCCCATGATTTCTCAATATCTCCCAAATAATAAGCTGCCTGAGCTCTTTTCATCCAAGCATTGGCATTTTTCGGATCTTGTTGTAAACTTTTAGCTAACAATAATTCTATTTCTTCAACGGTTCCACAAGCCTGATTGGTTTGAAAACAATTCAACTTTACCGTTGCCAAATCCACACGTAAAGCACTTTGAGTTGAATCTATCGATAATCCCTTTTCCAATAAACGAATAGCCAAATTCAAATCACCTCGTTGAAATGAAATTACTCCCAAACCCCAAAAAGCATCAACTTGTTGAGGATTTAATGCATGAACATAGTTAAATCGGAAAGCCGCTGTATCCAATTTACCTTCACCTAAATACTCCCAAGCTCTTTCTGAAAAATAGCTAGCAGCTTCATTTCGAGAAGAAAAACTTGTCTCACACGAGCTCAAAAACTGATTCAAATCCTTTTGATCTTTCAATCCTAAAGGTTTTTCACCAAATAAAACTTGGTATTTTTGCTCACGAATCACAGAGTCTTTCGATGCTATTTTTGCAAAAATAGGTCCTGAAAGTAAGCCCAAAATGAAAATAATTAATGCTTTTTTCAATTTCTTCTATTTACGTTTTTTGCCAAATCGATTTGATTTGGGTTTTAATTTAGTATTTTTTGCTCTAGGTTTTGACTTTTTTTCATGAAAAGCTCCTTTAAAATCAGGATTTTCTCTCCTCTTTTGATCATCTAGGGCTCTCAACATTTCTTGTTGCTCAACAAATGGGGTGGGTTCCAAGTTAATTTCTTCAGGCAATTCTTGTAAATCAATCTTTTGCTGAATTATTTTTTCAATTTTTTCCCAATGATATTTTTCTGCTATTGTTACGAACGTAATCGACTCTCCTAATGCTTCTGCTCTTCCCGTTCTACCAATCCGATGTACATAATCTTCATAAATCAAGGGTACATCAAAATTAATTACATGTGAAACCAAAGGAATATCTATTCCCCGAGCCGTTACATCTGTTGTTACTAAAACACGAATCTTACCCTCACGAAACAATCCCATGGCATTAATACGTGTATTTTGCCCCTTATTTGAGTGTATAACCCGTATTTCATTTGATTTCACGACCCCATTAAGCAAAAAAGTTTCTACATCATTAGCCACATTCTTACTTCTACAAAAAATCATAACTCTTTCAAAGTCAGGATTTTGTAAAAAAAACTTCAAAGCATTTAGCTTTGTTTTTAAGTTGGGCACCTCAAATACATATTGCTTTACATTAACTGCCGTGGTAGCCTGAGGAGTAATTTCAACCTTGTGCGGAAATTCTAAAAATTCATGCGAAAGATTTTCTACTTTTTCTGGAAATGTTGCTGAAAACAATCCATTCTGACGTTTTTTATAAGGAATCACCTCTAAAATTTTTCGAATTTGAGGCATAAAACCCATATCCATCATTTTATCGGCTTCATCTAAAATTAGATACTTTATTTCCTTTACAACAATTACCTCCTTTAAATACAAATCCATAAATCGACCTGGCGTGGCAATTAAGATATCAATTCCTCCATTTAAGGCATCTATTTGTGCTTTGGGACCAAGACCGCCATACAAAGCCAAAATACGTAAATCTAATTGCGTGCAAAGCGATTGGAAAACTTCATGGATTTGCATAACCAATTCACGTGTTGGCGCCAAAATCAAGGCTCTTGGGTTCATCCCTTGAGCATATTTACATTGCATCAAAATTGGAAGGGCGTAAGCTGCCGTCTTACCTGTTCCTGTCTGTGCAATTCCCAACACATCATGTCCTTTCAATAAAAGCGGAATCGCTTTTTGCTGAATATCTGTAGGTGCTGTATAACCTAAAGCTTCACATGCTCTTACAAGCTGAGGATTTAAACCTAAATCAGAAAAAAGTGACATATATTTGGTATAATTTCACAAAGGTAGATAAATTAGATTACAAAAGGTTTTCAAATTTGTAAGTACCTTTGATTCAAAAATTAAAAATTGCTAAAACAAGGACTTCAATATTCTTTATTTATCATCCTACTTAGTTTTTTTGTAGGAAGTCTTTCTTCTATTTTTTTATTGGGACTTCAGTATTTTTCCCAATTAAGAATTGAAATAAATTTACTTTGGCTTTTTTTACCTTTAGCTGGAATAATTTTTCAATTTATTAAAAAACAATGGCCAACATTATCTTCCTCTGGAACGAATGATTATTTAATTATTATTCAAAAAAAATTGAAAAAAACGGATTCGTTTTTTTCAATTTACTCCATTCTCAGTACATGGCTTTCTCATCTTGCAGGAGCTTCCGTAGGAAGAGAAGGAACAGCTGTTCAAGTAGGTGCTTCAATTGCTGAACAACTTTCTACAATTTTTAAATTTTCAAAGAACGAGAAAGCCATTTGGATACGAGCCGGATTAGCGGCGGGCTTCTCTTCTGTTTTTGGTACACCACTAGCTGGAACCCTATTTGGTTTAGAAATTAATAAAGTTGGAAATATTTCAATATTGTCTATAATTCCCTGTTTAATTTCATCTTTTGGAGCAAATTGGATAAGCTTACACGTGTACAACACGAAACACTTGGTTTATCCAAGTATTTTTTTACCTAGTCAAACACCTCAATTTTGGCTTCATATATTCATTTTAGGCCTATTTTTAGGTCTAATTGGCTATATTTATAAGTCGCTAGAATCTGCCATTTACAAATTGTCTGAACAATTGCCCACACAATTTATTCTCAAAGGCATAATTTCAGGTCTAATCATCTATCTCATTTTACAAGTACCCACCTTTCAAACATCCATTGGACTAGGTTCTGAAAAATTACTCGAACCCTTCAATACACAATTTGAAAAAACGTTCTTTGCAAATAAATTAATAGCAACGGCGACAAGCTTAGGCTTAGGGTTTAAAGGGGGAGAAGCCACGCCTTTATTTTTAATAGGATCACATGCGGGGGCATTTTTGTCAACCCTAATCCCAATCCCAATTGCACTAGCTGCTGCAATCGGATTTATAGCCTTATATTGCGGGTTAGGAAAACTACCCATTACAGGAATGTTTTTAGGAATCGAATTGTTTACCTATCAAGCATGGTATATATTTTTAATAACAACCCTGATTGTCATCTATACATCCGGTAAAAAAGGCTTATTTACAGCTCAACAATGGTCTGATAAATTACCAAAACCCAAATTCTAAATATGTTTAACACATTTTATCACCTCTTTGAACAAGTAAAAGAGAAACGAATAACTAAACGAAGAATTCCATTTTCATTATGGTATACTTTGCTAGATGATTGGAAAAAAACAGAAAAAATAACGATAAAAGAATTAGGCAAATCCTATTTAGGGGAACCTATCCATGAAATAAAATGGGGATGTGGACCAATTAAAATTGCGGCATGGTCGCAAATGCATGGAGATGAAGCAACCGCAACAATGGCGCTATGCGATTTATATGCTTTTTTAACTAAAAATAGGGAAGAAAATCAAGAAATATGGAAAAAATTACATCAAAATATAACATTTTATTGCATACCCTATTTAAATAAAGATGGAGCTAAAAATTGGCAAAGAGAAACGGCATTAGGTATAGATATGAACCGAGATGCCAGGTACAACTATAGTCCAGAAGCAAAAATATTATCCAGCTGGTTAGATGAAATTCAGCCAGAATATGCTTTTAATTTACATGATCAAAATAGATTATATTCTGCAGGAAACACGCCATTTCAAACCCAAATTGCTTTATTAGCTACTGCAACAGATGAGCCAGGTACATGGACAAAGTCGAGAGTAAAAGCTGGAAAATTAGCAAACCATTTAACCAAACAACTAAAACCTCACTTAGGTCCACATTTAGCAAAATGGAATGACGAATTTGAACCAAGAGCATTTGGAGATACAATTCAACAAAAAGGATATGGCTTAATTTTATTTGAAGCAGGAGGATTACAATGGGATTTAGAAAAACAATATTTGAGAAAAATAACATTTTGCATGTTGTTAGATTCATTATATCAAATAGCAAACAGTTCCTTAGAAAATGAATTATTAACAGATTATCAATCCCTTCCGACAAATGAAAAATCGATTGGAGATATAAAAATTACAGAAGCACCATTAGACAAAACAGGAAAACTACGAGCTGACCTACTTTTTAATATAAAAGAAATCCCAACAGAAGACAATGACATCCAATTTACATGGAAATTGGAAGATATCGGAGATCTTTCTCATATACATGGCCTAACTGAAATTAATGGTAGTAATTTATCTCATAAGGAAGATATTTTCCTCAAAAAAGAGCAAGAATACAATGAATTTATCTTGTATAATGAAGACCAAATAGCATTTAAATTATCAACATATACTCAAAAAATAAATCAATAAATATGACCTCATTACCCGTAATTATTATTGGCGTAAATACATTTGCTTTAGAAGTTGCAGAAGTATTCCAAAAAAACAATGTAGTTATTTATGGCTTTTTAGATGATGATCTAAAGAAAAAAGACACATTTATAGGAGAAATTCCAGTTTTAGGAACAACAGAAGATGAACAATACTGGAGCTTAATTGGTAAAAATTGCAATGTGTTTGTCGCATTGGAAAATCCAACTGAGCGCAAAAAAATGATAGAAACAATCATAGAGGATTGTAAAACAAAGCCTGTCAATGCTATTCATCCAGAAGCAAGTATTGCAGATGTTTCCAGTATCGGCTATGGAATCTACATAGGGAATAAAGCAGTAATTCAGCCTTCCAGTAAAATTGCTGACCACTGTGTGATTGGTGCAGGGGTAATTATTGAAACGGGTGCAAATTTAGATGAATATGTACAAGTTGGCAGTGGAAGTGTTATTGGCAAAGAGGCCAAAATAGAAAACAATGCCTTTGTGGGAATCAACTGCACGATTGTTGGCTCCGTAAAAGTTGGCAAGAATGCAAGTATAGGAGCAGGAAGTGTTGTAATTGAAAATTTACCTAATTCTAAAAGAGCTTTTGGAAATCCTGCTAAAATAGTATAATTAAATGTAGAAAATATTTGATGGCTCAATTTTCTTTTGAAAATTAAATCGTAAAAAAAGTTGAGCCACTAATACCACATCTTCTTTGCAATACTCTTCAATTACCATCAAATTACCTTCTTTATAATAGGTTTCATTGACTTTATCTCCAGATAAATTAGATTTAGCTTCGCCTATACCCAATATTTCAGTCAATAACTCTAAAGAGGTATAAGCCTTTCGATCACCAAATTTCCATAATTCCATAGTATCTAAATGCACAACCTCCCATGGTTTTTTCCCTTGCAATTGCAATTGTTTAGGGATTTCGAGGGAATGTACCAACATCCTTCTACACAAATAAGGAAAATCAAATTCCTTTCCATTGTGTGCAACAAGACTTAATTCCTTATTTTTATAAGTATCATTGATAAATGAAATAAACCTGCTTAATAATTCTTCTTCGTTATCTCCAGCTATCGTTTTAACTTTAAAACAAATTCCTTTTTCCTTGTCTTGATACAAAAAGCCCATACCAATGCAGATAATTTTCCCAAATTCTGCATATAATGCCGCCCGCTCAAAATATAAATCCTCCAAACTTACACTCAATGGGTTGGGCAAGCTTTTTGCTTTTCTTAACCACAAGGCTTGCATTTTATTGCTTAATAAAGCAAAATCCTTTTGGCCACTCGCCGTTTCAATATCAATAAATAAGGTATTTTTAGTTGCCTTCATCTTCTTACAATTGTTCAATTAATGTTTCACGTGAAACATTTTCAATTTTCATTTCAAAAAGTATTGCTAATTTCTTCAACACAAGTTCCTTTACCAATTTCTCATCTATTGTCCTACCTAACTCATTAGCAAGGGAAGTAACACCATATTCTTGAATACCACAAGGTACTATATGTTGAAAATAATTTAAATTGGTATTTATATTGAGGGCAAAACCATGCATCGTTATCCACCGAGAAGCTTTCACTCCCATCGCACAAATCTTTCGTTTGTTTGGTGAGAAAGGATCAATCCAAACTCCTGTTAAATTATCTACTCTACCTGCATTTAATCCAAATTCTTGACAAGATTGTATGATTGCTTCTTCTAAAGCCCGTAAATATAAATGAATATCTGTCTTAAAGTTTTCTAAATCAATTATTGGATATCCAACCAATTGTCCTGGACCATGATAGGTGATATCCCCGCCTCTATTTATTTTAAAATAACTTGCTCCAATATTTTTTAAAAACTCAGGTTGTAAAAGTAAGTGCCCTTCATTTCCACTTTTGCCTAATGTATAAACATGGGGATGCTCACAAAATAAGAGAAAATTTGGTGTGGGTATTTTTTCTAATTCTGACAGCGTCCGATTATTCAGTTTAATACCAGAAATATGGTTAAGTAAAGATTCTTGGAAGTCCCAAGTTTCTTTGTATTCTACTTGACCCAAATCAAGAAACTGGACATTTTTATTTTTTTCCATACTTATCAATAAGCTGTTAGGCTTCTACTGGTTATAGTTTTAGATTTAAAAATCAAAGATACAACAATGGCGAAACATCTAGTGCAAGGTAAGCAAGCAGAAGAGATTGCTGCAAATTATTTGTTGGAAAAAAACTACCAACTTATTGATAAAAATTACAGAAGAGGGAAGTCGGAAGTAGACATAATTGTCAAAAAGTCAAACTTTATCATATTTGTAGAAGTAAAATCACTTAAAGGAAAATCAGGAGTTTTTCCTGAAGATCAAGTCACAAGAGAGAAAATTAATCTAATTCACTCGGCTGCAAATATCTATCAATTTGAAAATAATTGGCGTGGAAATGTACAATTTGATATCATTGCAATTACTTTTTTTGCAAAACATTATGAAATTGAACATTTCAAGGATGCTTTTTAGTAAATTTGCGCTTTCAATATATTATGATTCATTTTTTCGAAGAAGATATTCGTGTACCATTAAAGAATAAGAGAGCCCTCAAGTCTTGGCTCAAAGAGGTGGCTACCTTTGAAGGCAAAAAGATACAAGAGCTAAACTATGTCTTTTGTTCTGATGCCTATTTGTTAGAAATGAATCAGGAATATTTGAACCACGACACCCTGACAGATATCATAACCTTTGACCAGTCTGAAAATGCGAAAATTGTTGAAGGGGATATTTACATATCATACGAACGAGTGGTAGAGAATGGTCGCAAACTTCAAACAGAAGAAACAGAAATATACCGAGTAATTGTACACGGTTTATTGCATCTATTGGGCTACAAAGACAAAAATAATGCTGAGCAGCAAATCATGCGAAGCAAAGAAGATGAATATCTACAAAAATTGAATTTAAATTAAAATGTTTCACGTGAAACATTCAGAATTATGCAATACAATTACGACGTTATAGTAGTAGGAGCAGGACACGCAGGTTGTGAAGCGGCAAATGCGGCCGCAAAAATGGGGTCAAGCGTTTTGTTGATTACCATGAACTTACAGACAATTGCGCAAATGTCGTGCAATCCAGCGATGGGTGGTGTAGCCAAAGGCCAAATCGTACGTGAAATCGATGCACTAGGAGGGATGTCTGGTATTATTTCAGACAAAACAATGATTCAGTTCAGAATGCTAAACCGATCAAAGGGCCCAGCGATGTGGTCACCTCGTTGCCAGTCAGATCGAATGCGTTTTGCTGAGGAGTGGCGATTAGCTTTAGAGCAAAATCACTTGGTAGATTTTTGGCAAGACTCGGTACAAGAATTACTTATTACAAACAAAAAAGTAACAGGAGTTAAAACGCGAATGGGCATGCGATTTAATGCTCCATCAGTTGTTCTTACAAATGGTACATTTTTGAATGGCCTCATTCACATTGGCGAAAAAAGTTTTGGGGGAGGAAGGATGGCTGAACCCAATGCAGTTGGATTAACAGAACAACTTGTATCCATCGGATTCGAGGCGGGTCGAATGAAAACCGGAACTCCACCAAGAGTAGATGGAAGAAGCCTAAATTATGATGCCATGGAAGAACAAAAAGGAGATGAGAATCCCAGTTGTTTTTCTTACCTAACAAAAACTCCCATTCAGGAGCAGCGCTCCTGTTGGATTACCCATACCAATGAAAAGGTACATGAAGTATTGCGCAAAGGATTTGATAAATCACCGATGTTCGCTGGCCGAATCAAAGGATTAGGACCAAGGTATTGTCCGTCGGTTGAAGATAAAATTAATCGATTTGCAGATAAAAATAGTCATCAAATCTTTGTAGAACCAGAAGGGTGGAATACCGTTGAAATTTATGTAAATGGATTCTCAACATCGTTACCAGAAGAAATTCAATTTGAAGCAATTCGATTAATACCTGGCTTTGAAAATGCAAAAATGTTTAGACCAGGATATGCCATCGAATATGATTATTTTCCACCAACACAATTACAGCCAAGCCTAGAAACAAAATTAGTAAGTGGACTTTTCTTTGCAGGACAAATCAATGGAACAACAGGCTACGAAGAAGCTGCATGTCAAGGTCTAATGGCAGGAATAAATGCACACCAACATACTCATCAATTAAATCCATTTACCTTGTCACGATCGGAGGCATATATTGGTGTTTTAATAGATGATCTCATTAATAAAGGTACCGACGAACCCTACAGAATGTTTACTTCGCGTGCGGAGTTCAGAACCCTGTTACGACAAGATAATGCAGACGAACGATTAACAGAAAAAGGATATCAATTAAAACTTGCCGATCAGTTTAGATACGAGACCTTTATTGCAAAAAAGAAAAATGTTGAAGCCTTAATTCAAGAATTACAAAACACCAAATTAAAACCAAATGAAGCAAACACTTGGTTAGAAGGCTTAGGAGTTAGTACCATCAGAGAAGGAGCACCAATCATCAATTTTTTAAAACGATCAGATCTCTCATTTGAACATTTGATGCAACATGAAACCATTGCACCAATCGTTTCCAAGTATGCACCTGAAGTGATCGAGCAAGTTGAAATTGTTGTCAAATACGAAAGTTATATCGAGAAGGAACGAAAAATGGTTGAAAAAATGAAAGCCATGGAAGATCTTCAAATACCTGCAAATTTTGACTACGATAAAATTAAAACCCTTTCAACAGAATCAAGAATTAAATTAAAAAATATAAAACCCCAAACCATCGGGCAAGCAAGTAGAATATCAGGTGTATCCGCATCTGACATTTCAATCTTATTGCTATTTATGGGAAGATAATATGGAAATTATAAGCAATTGCCCAATTTGTCAGAGTCAACATATAGAATCATTTTTAGAGTCTAAAGACTATACCGTGTCAGGTGAATATTTTAAAATCGTACAATGTAGAAATTGTGATTTTTTATTTACAAATCCACGACCATCAGCAAAAGAAGCAGGAGCGTATTACCAATCAGATAATTATATTTCACATTCCAACACCAACAAGGGACTTGTCAATAAAATGTACCATTGGGTTCGAAACATTACCCTAAAACAAAAAACAAATTGGATTGAACCTTATCATCAAGCGAATGAGCTTTTAGATATTGGTTGTGGAAATGGTCATTTTTTAAAAGCCTGTAAAGAAAGAGGGTGGGAAGTCATGGGAATGGAGCTTGATTCCAAAACGGCCGAACAAGCAAGAAAATATACTCAAACCACCATCGTAAATCAATTAAGTGAAATTGATGCAGAAAAAAAGTTTCAACTAATTAGCTTGTGGCACGTATTAGAACATGTGTATGAATTAGATGAATATTTTCAATTCTTTAAAACACATATTAAACCCGGAGGAAAGTTATTACTCGCCTTGCCGAATCCAAAATCTCATGATGCGGATACATTTAAATCGTTTTGGGCAGCCTATGATGTTCCACGACACATTCACCATTTCACACCAAAATCCATTGAACTACTGTCAAAAAAATATGGATTTAAATTAATAAAATCTAAAGGTTTATTATTTGATAGTTTTTATATCAGCTTGTTGAGTAATGAATACCAAAGTGGGAAGAAAAAATTATTCTCTTCCTTTGTTACAGGAGCATTTTCAAATTTAAAAGCCTTTATTTTTCACGGAAATTACTCCAGTAATTTATACATATTTGAACATGAAAAATAAAGGCTTTTCCTCTATTCTATTTTTTGTAATCATTACCTTGTTTTACAACTTAGTGATTACCAGTTGTGCACAAGTGGCAGCTCCTCCTGGGGGAAAAAAAGACACCTTAGCACCAATACTTATTTCATCAATACCTATTCAAAAAAGTAAAAATTATACCGGCAAAAAAATTGAACTACTATTTAATGAATATGTAGAGATAAAAAATGTAAATCAAGAATTATTAGTTACGCCTGCCGTTGGATTCTATGAAACAAAAATCAATCCAAAAGGATTAACACTCGTTTTAGATTCAGCACTTTTAAAAAATACAACTTACACATTTAATTTCAGAAATGCTGTTAGTGATATCTCTGAAAGAAATATTGCAAAAAATGTAAAAGTGGTTTTTAGTACCGGTAATTTGATCGACTCATTATCTATAAAAGGAAATGTAAAAAATTTACACCTTAATAAAAATGTAGATAACGCATTGGTTGCTCTTTACAACTACTCAGACACCTTAGCATTAGATAAAATAAAACCACGATATTTTACAAAAACGGATACCTCGGGAAATTATGTATTAGAAAATATTGCTGCAGGAAAATACCTGATGAGTAGTTTTATTGATGCAAATAATAATTTATTAATTAATGCGAATAAAGAGCCGTTTGGATTACTATCAGAAAAATATGTTGATTTAAAACAAAATATAGACAACAAAAATTTTAAGATAAGTATTCAAAATACCGATTCACTAAAAATTCAAAAAACAACCGTTACTGCAAAATCCATTTTATATGAATTTAACAGAGGTTTAAAAGAAGTAACTATTCAATCTACAAAAAAAATAAAAGAGCCTCTAGTATATCAAATAGAGAACAAACAAAATTTACGATTATTTAAAGGTAATTTAAATGTTATTGATACCTTATTTTTAGACATTGAAACTAAAGATTCATTAAATAGAACCAAAATATTTAAAGTAAAATCGAAGTTACGAGAAGCAAACAAAAAAGAAAAAAGAAGTAAACAAGTTGTAAATTTTACCATATATCCAAGACCTACAGCACTCTTTTCTCCTATTGATTCTATTCAAATAGATTTTGAGAAACCCATTACAACGTGGAACATAGATAAAATATTCTTTCAAAAAGATTCTACACACAGAATTAACATCCTTAAAAATCAAGTTAAAATAAATTCATTTGCTAATCAATTAATTATTCCAGCCAGTCTACTACCAAAAGAAAAAACAAAATTAATCTTGCAAAAAAATGCATTTATCAGTATTGAACAAGACAGTAGTGAGACCTATGAATTAGAAATAGCTAGAGAAGATTTAGAAAATTATGGACTTATTTCAGGTAAATTAATACAACCCGAAAAGTCAATTAACTACATTATTCAATTAATAAATGAACGAGAACAATTAGTTGCCTACCAAACAGTTACTAAAGAACATTTTCTATTTCAACATATTTTACCGGAGATTTATCTAATTAAGGTTATAGAAGATCGAAATGGAGATGGATATTGGACGCCAGGAGATATAAAAAAGAAAGAATTGCCAGAAAGAATCTTTTTTTACAACGGAAAATTAAAACTAAAAGCCAATTTTGAATTAACAGATATTCTTATTCCTATTCAATAGAATATTGTGGATAAGCTGTGGATATCTAGTATTATTTATCCACATCGAGTACACAAAGCTGTGTATTAAAAAGCTAATTGAAAAAAATTGTGTATAAATCCCTTTTTATCCCATACTTATCCAAAACTTATCCACAAAACAAAAAGGCTTTTCAAAATTATAGTAAACTAATTATCAACTAGTTAAAATATATAAAACGACTTATCCACATATCCACAGAGAACAATAATAGATTATAAAAAAGAAGAAATTTTAAATTTTATTTTTTATAAATAAGTAGTGTGGATAAGATTTCTAAACCTTGAGAGAGTCATATTTCTTCCATTTAACTATAATATGATGTTATTTTAACATTAAATGTAAATTTATTTGTATTTATTGTTAAAATAGAATTATAAGTAATTATAAAATGTGGATAGTTTGTGGATAAACCCTTGATTCCATTATTTCATACAAATTTTTGTTAAAATTGTTCAAATCAAAAGTTCTCTTAGTAACTTTGGAATCATACTTAATAACCTATGAAACATCAACAACTGAATCGTGTATTTGATTTATTAAATGCTTACAAGGAGCAAGAAGTTCCTATTTTATTTAATAAGAAGCGTAATGGATCTTGGGAGGGTTATTCATCAAGCCATTTTACAAAAACTGTCAATGAAGTAGCCATTGGTTTTCTTAATTTAGGAATTCGTCCGGGCGATAAAATTGCGCTCATTTCTACGAATCGCAATGAATGGAGTTTAATTGATTTTGCAACTCAAATTGTGGGTGCTGTATTGGTACCGATATATCCGACAATCACGATTGAAGATTATGCATTTATTTTTAAGGATTCAAGTGTCAAATTAGTTTTTACAGAAAATGAGGATTTGTATTTGAAGGCAAAAAAAGCAGCTGAAACGAATGAACTGATTGAAGGAATTTACACTTTTGAAAAAGTTTCTGAAGCTAATAATTGGAAGGAAATTCGTTTGATGGGAGAAGGTAAAGATTTTGGTGTTTTAGAAACCTATAAAGAGTCGGTTAAACCGGATGATTTATTAACCTTGATTTATACATCAGGTACAACAGGTATGCCAAAGGGTGTCATGTTAACTCATCGAAATATTTTGAGTAATGTTTTATCATTGGTAAGAGGTAAATTTTTTGATTTACGTTTGGGAGACAAAGCTTTAAGTTTTTTACCGCTTTGTCATATTTATGAGCGTACAGATATTTACATGTATTTGTATTATGGAGTATCGGTTCATTATGCCGAAAGCATGGAAACCATCGCTGATAATATCAAAGAAGTAAAACCTCATATGTTTGCCACGGTACCAAGATTATTAGAAAAGGTATATGATAAAATTTTAGCAAAAGGAAATGAGTTAACCGGTCTAAAAAGGAGTTTATTTTTTGGAGCGATTGATTTTGGATTGCAATATGATCCCATGAAACCATTGGGTTTCATGGATTCTTTGAAACTAGCTTTATATCGGAAATTGATATTTAGTAAGTGGAAGGAAGCCCTGGGAGGAAATATACGCTTAATAGCAAGTGGTTCTGCCGCATTACAACCTCGTTTATCTCGTGTTTTTTGGGCAGCAGGAATACCTATTTCTGAAGGATACGGTTTGACAGAGACCTCGCCTGTTATTTCTGTAAGTAAGGTAAATCCCCCAGATTTTAGAATTGGTTGTGTGGGCTCTATTTTGGATTGCGTGGAAGTAAAAATAGCTGACGATGGTGAAATTTGTTGTAAGGGAGAGTCGGTCATGATCGGATATTATAATAATACACAAGCCACTTCAGAAGCAATTGATTCTGAAGGTTGGTTTCATACAGGAGATATTGGCGAAATTGTTGAAGGCAAGTATCTAAAAATTACAGATCGTAAAAAAGAGATATTTAAAACTTCTGGAGGAAAATATGTGGCACCACAATTAGTAGAGAATAAATTAAAAGAATCTGCATTTATTGAGCAATGCATGGTCCTTGGAGAAGGTCAAAAATTTCCTTGTGCAATTATTATTCCCGAATTTGCAGCTTTACAATATTGGGCTAGACAAGAAGGTATTCATTGGGAAGCAAATGAAGATTTGATAAAGGATTCAAAGGTGTTAGCTAAAATAGAAGAAGAGGTAAAAATGACGATGAAATCCGTTGCTCAATATGAGCAAGTGAAAAAGTTTGTACTGATTCCAAGACTATTCAGCATTCAGGATGGTGAATTAACACCAACCTTAAAGCTAAAACGAAAAATTATCGCTCAAAAATTTGAGTCATTAATTTTACCGTTATATACATAAATTTTACAAAAAGCCATTTCAATTTTTGTAAATTGCACGTTGAAATAATAAAAAATGAGTCAAACGAACAAAATAGCTTTAATTACCGGGATAACAGGACAAGACGGGGCCTATTTAGCCGAGTTTTTATTGAATAAAGGGTACCAAGTACACGGAATAAAAAGAAGAAGCTCATTAATCAATACGCAACGCATTGATCATTTATATTTAGATCCTCATGTTGATCATTCGAATTTTCATTTACATTATGGAGATTTAAGTGATTCTACGAACATTATTCGTATTATTCAAGAAGTTCAGCCTGATGAGATTTATAATTTAGGTGCGATGTCGCACGTAAAAGTTTCTTTTGATGAGCCAGAATATACGGCTCAAGTAGATGGTATCGGGACCTTGCGTATTTTAGAAGCTGTGCGTTTGTTGGGATTAACGCAGAAGACTAAGATTTATCAAGCCTCAACGTCTGAATTGTATGGTTTGGTACAAGAAGTACCTCAGAGCGAAAAAACGCCGTTCTATCCACGTTCTCCATATGCTGTAGCCAAATTATATGGTTATTGGATCACGGTAAATTATCGTGAAGCGTATAATATGTTTGCGGTGAATGGTATTTTGTTTAATCATGAGTCGCCTCTTCGAGGCGAAACCTTTGTTACTCGTAAAATTACAAGAGGAGTTGCCCAAATAGTTTTAGGTCAACAAGATAAATTATACTTGGGCAATCTGGATGCGAAACGTGATTGGGGACATGCAAAAGATTATGTGGAAGCGATGTGGTTGATTTTACAACAAGAGCAGCCAGAAGATTTTGTCATTGCAACAGGAATAACAACAACAGTAAGAGATTTTATCAAAATGTCATTTGCTGAAGTAGGAGTTGAAATTGGATTTAGAGGCGAGGGAGTCGATGAAAAAGGATATGTGGTTAATTGTTCAAATCCGGCCTATCAATTAGAAAAAGACCGAGTGGTAGTAGAAGTAGATCCAAGATATTTTAGACCAACAGAAGTAGAATTATTGATAGGGGATCCAACAAAGGCTAAAGAAAAACTAGGTTGGAAATTGAAGTATGATTTACCTGCTTTGGTAAAAGACATGATGGATTCGGATGTAAAATTGTTTACAAAACAATAAAAAATGGCATGGTTTGCTGTTTATACAAAATCGCGTTGTGAAAAACAGGTATCACAAGCATTGGCATCTGTTGGAGTAGAGTGTTTTTGTCCGCTAAATAAAGTAAAAAAACAATGGTCTGATCGAACAAAATGGGTAGAAGAACCTCTTTTTCGATCCTATGTTTTTGTAAATATTGATTACGGCAAAGAGCAAACAATTGTTCGACAACAAAAAAATGTTGTCAATTTTGTTTATTGGTTGGGAAACCCTGCCATCATTCAAGAAAAAGAAATAGAGGAGATCAAGCAATTTTTAACAGATTTTGTAAATGTGGAAGTGATAGGTAAATCTGTTAAAGTTGGTGATTTTATTACTGTAAAATCGGGTGTTTTTGAGGGTAAAGTGGCTAAAGTTACCTCGTTTAAAAACAAAAAAGAAGTACGATTAGTGATAGAAAGTTTAGGTTATGAATTAGTAGCTCAGTTGGCTGACCATAAAAAAGAATGAAAATTAATCGACTGTTTTTGAGTCTTTGTTTTATTTTCTCGTCCTTATTTATTTTTGGACAAGAGGAGGGGTCTAGCAATAGTTTATTGATTCAATATGGTCTAAGTAGTGGAAAATACCAACCATTTTGGTTGCGGTCCAATCAATATGGAACGGTTCCTACAAAGGGTTCTTTTATGCAAGTAGGGGCGACCTATTCACAAGATTATCAAAAAAATCAGAATGCCATTAAATTTGGTTATGGGGCAGATGTTCGATTTTTGGTTGGCACAGATCAATCAGGTATTGTTACACCTGAGTTATATGTTAAATCGAAATATGGAATTTTTGAGTTGTGGGGAGGAGTTCGAAAACAAGTTTGGGGTTTAGTTGATTCTACCATATCGTCGGGATCATTTGTTTGGTCGGGTAATTCAATGCCAATTCCTAAGGTTGAAATAATCGTACCAGATTGGTATTATCCATCTTTTTTAAAAGGGAAAATAGCCTTTAAGGGGTCCTATTCACATGGTTGGTTTGAAAATAATCGTGAAGATGTGGCACACTTTTATTTGCACCAAAAATCATTTTATGGACAAATAGGTCGTAAAAATGCAATGCTTAAATTATTTGGTGGTTTTACCCATCAAGTTCAATGGGGAGGAACGCTTCTTTACCCAGATCCCAATAATATTTCTGGAATAAATGGGGTAATACCATCTAATTTTAGAACATACATGTATGTTGTTACGGGATTAACGCTTGGAAACAATGGTTCAAATCTTCAAACGAATGGTTTAAATGATGCATGGAATCGGGCGGGGAATCATTTGGGAACGGTAGATGTGGGGGCAGAATTCAATGTAGGTAAATGGAAAGTTTTGGGATATCGTCAAAGTTATTATGAAGACGGGTCTTTGTATTATGGAAATAATATTACGGATGGTTTACATGGAATTTCCATTCAATCAAAAGCGAAAACGGCCTTCCGAAAATTGGTTTTAGAGTATTTTAATACCTCATCACAAGGAGGTCCTTTAGGTTCAAATGCTCCGAAACCTTGGCAAAGAGGACAAGACAATTATTTTAATAATAGTGTTTATACTAATGGTTGGACCTATCGTAAAATGAGTATTGGAAATCCATTTATGACATTAGATTCAGAAACAGATATAAATGCTGGAAATAAAGTTTATTTTGATAATAATCGAGTAGAAGCCTTTTATTTGGCAAGTGAATGGACGATAGGTAAAGCCAATATATTAGTTAAAGGAAGTTTGGCGAATGCATTTGGCAACTACGGTTCTATTTTTAACGCGGCTAAAAAAATGTATTCTGTTGCAGCTTTTATCCAAAAACCTCAAGTATTATTAGGCTATAATTCAATAATTAAAGCCAATATCGGTTACGATTATTCGGAATGGTACCCAAGCGTATTAGGGATTCATTTAGGCGTTTCTATGCCTTTGTATTAAGCAAAAAACAGATAAGATACAGCAATTGCGGTTAATACTCCCATGAGGTCGGCAATGAGGCCAGCCCACAAGGTGTATTTTATATTTTTGACTTGTACAGAACCAAAATATAAAGCAATTACATAAAGAATAGTTTCGGCGGAACCCTGGAAAACACAAGAAAGTCGACCGACAAATGAGTCGGCACCAAAGGTTTTCATCGTATCAATCATCATAGCTCTAGAACCACTTCCACTAATTGGGTGCAACAAAGCTGTTGGAAGTGCATCCGAGAAACGATTATCGATCCCTGTCCAATCGATGAGTGTTTTCATGCCATCAACTAAATAAGTTAATGCGCCACTATTTCTGAAGCAAGAAATTGCCACGAGCATTCCCACTAAATAGGGGATAATTCGAACGGAGGTTTCAAATCCACCTTTTGCGCCTTCTACAAAGGTTGAAAACAAATCGATTTTTTTTCGAAAAGCAGCGGCAATAAATGCAAAGATGAGTGTGAATAAAATTCCATTTGAAAACACTTTTGATTGTATTTCTATTTGTTCTTTAGGAAGGGAGCTAAAATACCATAAAATTCCTCCTAAAATGGCTGTTATGCCTATAATCCAAGATAGAATGACTGGTTCAAGCAGTTTAATTTTTTGTTTAAAAGCAACGAATATTAAGCCTGTCATGGTAGCGGCATAGGTTGCCATGAGACAAGGAATGAAGACGTCAGATGCATCTTTTGCTCCATATATGGCACGCTGTGCCATAATACTTAATGGAATTAAAACGGGACCTGCAGAATGCAGGGTTAAGAACATAATTTGTGAATTGGTGGCATCTTCTTTACTAGGGTTTAATTCTTGTAAACCTTGCATGGCTTTTAATCCAAAAGGAGTCGCGGCATTATCTAGCCCCAATAAATTGGCCGAAAAATTCATGATCATTTGTCCATGTACTGGGTGATCTTTTGGTATTTCAGGAAATAATTTGGTAAAAAATGGTCGAATTAGTTTAGCTAAAAATTGAATAGCACCTGCTTTTTCTCCGATTTGTAAAATACCCATGAAAAAAGTCATGACTCCCGCCAAAGGTAAGGCAATATCCATAACAGCCATTTCGGCAGAATCGAACATGCCATCTACTAGTATTTTAAATATTTCTGTATTTCCTAAGAATATATATTGGAAAAGAGCAATGATAAATGCGATTCCGAAAAAGAAAAACCAAATCCAGTTGATAGCCATAATGGAAAATGTAAGATAAAATTTATCTAAATTTAGATAAATTTTTGTTTATGAATTCTAAGAAACGTGAATTAGCCTTATTATTTATTTTACTTTTTCCATTTTTTATTTCAGCGCAGGGGAATCTATGTGCCTATGAAGAAAGAATGAAAAAGCAAGGATTGGTGGAAGTGCAGCAAGTTTTACCCGAGGTTTTTGTTCAATTAAAGTATGCCACTTCTGATAATTTTATGAAAAAAGATGTTTATGGCTGTCTTACACATGCATATCTTCAAAAAGAAGTGGTTCAGATGTTGGGGAAGGCGCAAAAATACTTAAATAAGCATTATCCGGGTTTACATTTTTTAATTTACGATGCTACTCGACCTTTAGCCAAACAGTGGGAGCTGTGGAATTCATTAGACTTGCCTCCTAATCAAAGAAGTAATTATGTGGCAGACCCTGCCATTCATTCCATTCACAATTATGGCAGTGCAATTGATTTAACTTTAGCAGATGATAATCAGGTGCCATTAAATATGGGCACGAGTTTTGATTTTTTTGGAGAATTGGCTTATCCAAGCAAAGAGCAAGAGCTTTTAAACGCAGGAAATTTAAGTACACAAGCCTATCAAAATCGCTTAAAATTGCGCCATGCCATGAAAGCCGGAGGCTTCATGCCAATTGAATACGAATGGTGGCATTTTAATGCCTTTTCTCGTAGCCAAGCAAAGGAAAAATATAAAGTTGTTGAATAATTATACGCCTTCTGCAATCACTTCTTTTACCTCTGGAATCATTCGGGTCATTAATGCTTCAATACCAGATTTTAGTGTTAATGTGGAAGAAGGGCAGCCCGAACAAGAACCTTGCAAAAGTACTTTAACTTGTCCGATTTCAGCATTATATGAATGAAAGCTAATAGCACCTCCGTCTGACTCTACCGCCGGACGAACATATTGATCTAAAATTTCTTTTATTTGGGAGATGATAGGGGTATCATTTCCTTGGTTATCAGTAAGCGTATCTTGTGGAATAGAAAATACGGGTTTTTTCTCTTCGAAATATTTTTTTAGATATTGTTTGATACCAAACAATTCATCTTCCCAAGACGTTTGTTCTGTTTTTGTTAAGGTGATAAAATTTGACGTAATAAATACACGTTTTACGAAATCAAAGCCAAATAAGGCAACAGCAAGAGGGGAATTCTTTTCTTTTGTTAAACCATCTGCAGGTTGCGTATAATCGAAGGAAAGTCCATCCGGAAGAAGTTCAAAATTGAACACAAACTTCATAGAATGTGGATTGGGAGTTGCTTCTGTATAAATATGGACGGATTGCTGTAACATAAAATAAATGTGTAATAATTACTGTAACAATATTGAAATAAAAAAAGTTTAAAACTGCGCCACTTTTGTAATAAATCCTTGGTCATCAAAGTGTTTTGTGCTAGGTTTTTCTGTAAATATTCCAAATATTGTAGACCCTGAGCCCGACATAGCTGCATATTGTGCACCATTGAGATATAATTGGTCTTTGATTGTTTTTAAAATCGGATAATTTGGAAAAATACTTTTTTCAAAATCGTTATGAATGGATTCCTTCCAATGAGAAATGGGTTTTTTGAGGGCCTCTGGCAAATAATTTGTGGCTTTTTGCGGAGTAACCCCAGCATACGCTTCTTTGGTGGAAACACCAACATTTGGATAAATGAGGGCGCACCAAAGTCCTTTTAGAGATAGATCAAGGTCTTCTAATACATCGCCTTTTTCTGTACCGAATTGGGGTGTATTTTTTAAGAAAAAAGCACAATCGCTTCCTAGTTGTTTGGCAAAAGGAATGAGATCTTCATTACTTAGAGAGATTTGAAACAAATCCCTAAGCCCCATTAAGGTAAAAGCGGCATCGGAGGAACCGCCACCCAAGCCGGCGCCCATAGGGATAATTTTATGTAAATGGATGGTTACATTAGGAATCGCAAATTTTTCCTTTAATAATTGATAGGCTTTTACACACAAATTTTCATGTTGATTGCCAGGAATGGGTATTCCTGTTGCCACAAACTCAACATGTTCAGAAGGTGTAATTTCTAAGACATCCGTCCAGGGAACATGAAAAAATGCCGATTCGAGATTATGAAAACCATCAGTTCTTTTTTCGGTAATGTATAATCCAATATTGATTTTTGCGTTGGGGAATAGAATCATTTTAGTCTTCAAAAATATTACCTATCCAAGTTAGTTTTAGGGCTAAATTGAGTAAAAATAATAGTAGAGCCACGTTGATAAAAGCTTGACTTTGATCTAGGTGTTCTTCCCATTTATATTGTTTAATTTTTGTTTTTTCTAAGGTATCAATTTCTTTGAAAATTGATTGGAGAGAATTTGCATCATTGGCTCTAAAAAATTTTCCTTGGGTATCATTTGCTATTGAACGTAGGGTTTTTTCATCCACAGGGTCTAGGAGGTTTCCATTTTTTCCAACAGCAATGGTATAAAATTTTGTTTTAAAGAGTTTTGCCAGACTGGAGGAAATTTCTGGGTCTAGGTTTCCTGATGTATTATTACCATCGGAGATGATGATTCCAATTTTTTTAGGATTATTACTATCTCTTAGTTGGTTGATACAAGTTCCCATGGCATCACCTAAGGCGGTACCTTCTTCAGCAATAATTCCTGGGCGTAATAATTGAATTGAATGAAAAAGGTAGGCCGTATCTTGGGTAATCGGACTAACTAAATTAGGTTCTCCGGCAAAGGCAACGATGGAAAATGCATCTACATGCACTCTTTTTTTAATAAAGTCTAGGGCAACATTTTTTGCAATTTCAAGTCTAGAAGGTTGAACATCTTTATTAGACATAGACGAAGAAATGTCTAATCCAATGGCTATATCGATTCCCTCTGCTTTGGTTTCTGAGTATCGAACTCTTTTATATGGACCAGCCAATGCAATAACCAAAGAAATGATACACAAACCTTGTACAATTTCTGGAACATAACTTAGAAATTTGGTCAATTTGTTTTCTGGAAATTCGCCAGGAATACATAATTCTATACGAGCTCTTTTTTTTCTTTGGATCCAGTATTTGTAGATAAATAGTAGAAAAGGTAATCCTAATAAATAGAGAAATAAGGGATTTTCCCATTCAAAGCTGAAAAGGAATTTAAGTTGTTGCCATATTTGTTGACCCGCTAATCTCACTTTTTTCTATACGTAATATGGATTTTTTGTTGCTCTCTTTTGTAAACAGAATCAGCGATATCTAATAAGCTATTTAAAGATTGCATGGTATATTCAGAATAGTTTCCACCATAAATAGTAAAATCCATATCATTTAAGGTTTTTTCTAATTTACGATCGTGTAATAAATCCATAATTTCTTTGGAAGTAGAAGTAGAAAAACCTAAGCCGGTAATTTTTTCTAAATATGATTTCCACAAAATAAACGCTTTTTCTAAACTTCTAATTCCCAGGTCTGAGTTGGAAACATTTCTGGCTAGACGGGCGAAGTTTCGTTTAAATTCTCGATGTTTTCTCCAGAGTAAATACAATTCAAAGCTCATTCGAATACGTTTTCCGAGAAACCAATTGAAAAGTCCGATTAGAATTAACAAGACTAAAAAATCAAATAAAAAGGTTTTGATATCTTTTTTACGCTCTAAGGGTTCGAAGGGGATGGTTTGGTATAATGAATCTAGTTTGATTTGATTGGCATTTGGAACCAGTCTTTTAATGAAAATGGTATCTTGTTTCGGATAAATTGCGGTACAATCTATCTCTGTTGATTGATAAATGGGCAGTTGAAATGGATGAATTTGGTCTGTTGAAAACAGTCGCATTTGATAGACTGCTGAGTCTATAAATGTGGTCGAATTCAATTTTTTTGTTTTGTAATAGTCTTTTTGTGTGATTTCAAATGGCAACACCTGCGTTTCAGCATTCGGAAAAAAGAGTTCTTTTTTTCCATTATGTTTAACCCACAAGCTATAATGAATCGTCTGTCCTATTTTGACTGAATCTTCTTTAAAACTCCCCCAAACTTGTATTTGTTGTGGACTCATTAGGAACGAACAGTAAAAAGTTTGACAAGAGGTTTTACATAATCTTCCCCTACCGTTATGCGAACATAGTCTAATTTTTGTTTGGTACAAAGTAAGGCTAACTGTTCTGCTTTTTTGACAAATTGGGTATGTAACAAACTTTTAAACATTTTCGACGAGGAATTTAAATAGCTTGTACGCCCGGTTTCTGGATTATAAACAGGAATGATACCTAATTTGGGAAGTTGAAATTCATGCAAATCTTGAATATGAAGAGCTACCACATCATGTTTATTTCCAAGAGAGACTAAGAGGTCTTGGTAGTTTTCATCAATAAAATCGCTGATAATGATGACCAAGCTTTTTCTTTTTAAAATTTGCAAGGTAAATCGCAGGGCGTCTTGCAAATTTGTTTTTTTGTTTTCAGGCTGAAATTTAAAAAGTTCAGAAATTGCTCGATAACCATGCTTTTTGCCAGGTGCTGGCGCCATGAATTTTTCTACCTTATCAGTAAAGCAACAAAAGCCAATGTGTCCTGCTTCTTGAATAGCGGAAAGGGCCAATACCGCGGCAATTTCTTTTATGGAGTCTAATTTTGAACCTTGTGAGGTGCCAATTTCTGTGGAGGCGGAACTATCAATGACAAAAAAAACGGTTTGTTCTTTTTCTTCCTTAAAGATTTTGACAAAGGTTCCATGTCCTTTTGAGGAGGAGTTCCAATCAATATGGCGAACGTCGTCGCCATATTGGTATTGACGTAAGTCATTGAATTCTATACCAGAACCCTTGAAAACAGAAGCATAATTACCATGCATTTGGGAATTGATGGCTTTTCTGATTCGAATTTCAATTTGATTTGCCTTATTAATAAAGCTTCTAATATCCATTTTATAAGGGAATACTGTTAGAATTTTGCTAAATTACCTATTTTTGAGCAAATTGCTCTATTTCCAGTAAAGGTTTCGCGAACAAAGATGTTATGAAAAGAGGTGTAATTCTTTTAAGTTTATGGCTGGCGGCTTGTGCTAGTCCTAAAGAGAAGGAAATTTTAAGTAAGGAAAAGTTGGCCATGGTTCTGACGGATATACATTTGGCAGAGGCAAAGATTAATGAAAAACATATTGGAAGTTCAGATTCTGCTTTGGTATTATTTCAAGAAGTGCAGCGAGGGATTTATAAAAAGCATCAGGTGGATTCTATACAGGTGAATAGAAGTTTTGAAGCCTATGTAAAAGAGCCTGATGAGTTTTTGGAAATGTACCAATTGGTATCCGATGAACTATCGAAAAAAGTAAAACCTCATTGATGAAAAAACTTTTTGTATTTCTTTTTTTTATGCAAACAACATTGGCACAACAACCGTTTTATCAAGGTCACCGGGGCTGCAGAGGGATATTGCCAGAAAATACCTTGCCGGCTTTTCAAAAGGCCTTGGAATTGGGTGTTGTGTTGGAAATGGATGTGTGTATTAGTAAAGATGGCCAAGTGGTGGTAAGTCATGAGCCCTACATGAATTCGTTGTTTTGTAGTCACCCGGATGGACGAGCGGTATTAAAACATGAAGAAAAGGGCTTGAATCTTTATCAAATGGATTATGTTGAAATAAAGCGGTATGATACCGGGAAACGAGGAAATCAATTATTTCCGCAACAGGTACCCATGAATACCTACAAGCCTCTTTTAAAAGAAGTGCTATTAATGGCAGAAAATTTTCGATCTAAAAGTGGAAAACCTGTTTATTACAATATTGAAATTAAATCAGATTCCTCTGAATATGGTATTTCTCAACCTCAAAACGTACAATCGTTTATCCAATTGGTTTTAAGAGAGATTGAATCAAAAGTGGAGGCAAAATTTGTATGTATTCAAAGTTTTGATTTTGGTGTATTAAAGCAATTACGAAAGGAAAGACCGCAACATTCTTTTGCAATTTCTGCATTAGTAAGTAGAAAATCTCCTAAGAATGTGGTGAAGGACTTGGGATTTGTGCCAGAGGTTTATAGCTCTTCCTATACCTTATTAACGAAAGAGTGGATTGAAGAATCCCATCAATTGGGGATGAAAGTAATACCATGGACCGTTAATGATACACAAGAAGCAAAGAAATTAATAGAATGGGGAGTTGATGGCATCATTACAGATTATCCCTCATCTCTCATCCCTCATTCCTAAAATGTCTATCCTTACAGAAACTTTAACCTGGATCATGAAGCGGAGAATGCCTCGCATAGAAGCGATGTATCGTCGGCCTATTGAGTTACAGGAAGAGTGTTTTCGTGAGTTAATTGATTTTGCCAAGCATACCGAATGGGGCAAAAAATACGGCTATTCGCAGATTCAGAAGGAAGAACATTTTCGACAACAAGTACCCATCTCTACTTATGAGGAATTGTTTCCGTACATCGACCGAATGATGCAGGGGGAACAAAATGTTTTATGGGCAAGTCCTATTTCATGGTTTTCTAAATCTTCGGGTACTACCAACGCCAGAAGTAAGTTTATTCCTGTTTCTCCAGAATCTTTGGGAGATTGCCACATGCGTGGAGGAAAAGACATGATAACGCTTTTGATTCATAATAAACCAGATACTAAAATATTTGAAGGGAAGGGGCTTTCTATTGGGGGAAGCTTGTCGAGCAATCCATTCAATGATCAAATGTTCTTAGGAGATGTTTCTGCCGTTGTCATGAAAAACTTACCCATTTGGGCACAAATGATTCGGACACCTTCATTGGATGTGGCATTAATGAATGATTGGGATCAAAAGATTGAACGAATGGCTTTGGAGACCTCCCAAGAAAATGTTACCAGTATTCTTGGAGTTCCTACCTGGACTTTGGTGTTGATTGATAAAATTTTAGAGATAACGGGAAAGAAAAACATCTTAGAAGTCTGGCCTAATTTTGAATTTTTGGTACACGGTGCTGTTTCTTTTAGTCCTTATCGCGGCTTATTCAAAGAACAAATATTTCCTTCCAAACAGGTTTCATTTATGGAAATCTATAATGCCTCAGAAGGTTTTTTTGGCATTCAAGATGACATAAACTTGCCGGATGAAATGTTATTGATGCTTGATTATGGGATTTATTATGAATTTATCCCAATTGACGATCAGGGAAAAGAAAAAGATTCGATACTTCCTTTGTCGGAAGTAAAAATTGGGGTCAATTATGCGGTCGTAATAAGTACCAATGCTGGATTGTGGAGATATAAAATTGGCGATACCGTTAAATTTACATCTACAGAGCCTTACCGAATTAAAATTAGTGGTCGAACTAAAATGTTCATTAATGCGTTTGGTGAAGAGGTGATCATTGAAAATGCTGAGCTTGCGATGTCGAAGGCTTTAGCCATGACAGGGGCAAAAATGGTGGATTATACCGCTGCGCCTTGTTTTATGCAAGGAGGCAAAAGTGGTTGTCATGAATGGATCATTGAATTTTCGGTTCCCCCTGAAGATTTTACTAAATTTGTGGAAATTTTAGATGGAACACTACGTGAAGTTAATTCAGATTATGATGCCAAGCGTTCCTTTGATTTAGTGCTTACCTTGCCCAAGGTGCACCAGGCGCCGAAAGGTACATTTTATGCTTGGATGAATGACCGAGGAAAATTGGGAGGGCAACATAAGGTGCCGAGATTGAGTAATGACAGAACATATATTGAAGAAATTTTAAAAAAAATATAAAATGGCCTTAAAAGAGACAATTGAAAATGGCATTAAAGATGCCATGAGAGCTAAAGATGCTGATAGACTTCGTGCCTTGCGTGCGATTAAGTCCTTAATTTTATTAGAGGAAACATCGGGAAATGCAACAGGACCACTTTCTGCTGATGCTGAAATGAAAATTTTGATGAAGGCCGCTAAACAGCGTAGGGATTCATTGGAAGTATTTAAGGCGCAAAATAGAGAAGATTTGGCAGAGAAAGAGCAAGTGGAGTTAACGATTATTGAGGAGTTTTTGCCGAAACAACTTTCAGAAGAAGAATTGAGTGCAAAAATTGCTGAGATAATTGCACAGCTTGGGGCTGCTGGACCGGGTGACATGGGCAAGGTAATGGGTGTAGCAACTAAACAATTGGCTGGTTTAGCAGACGGGAAAGCCATTTCTGCTAAAGTTGGAGAATTATTAAAAAAATAAAATTGGAAGCAATTACCACAAAGAAACGGAAGTCGATTCGGAAGTTGACTTTGGAACAATTAAAAGAGGCCATGCAGGCGCATGGCCAACCCGCTTTTCGTTCTAAACAAATTTTCGAATGGATTTGGAAAAAATCAGCAAGGAGTTTTGATCAAATGCAAAACATCCCGAAAGAATTACGTGCTTTGTTGGAAGAGGAATATACTTTGGAATGTGTGGCAGTGGAAGAGGCGCAAATTAGTTCAGATCGTACGATCAAATCTAGCTTTGTTTTAGCGGATGGAAATTTGGTTGAAGGCGTGTTGATTCCTACCGAAGAACGTGTGACAGCTTGTGTTTCTTCACAAGTGGGCTGTTCTTTAACTTGTAGTTTTTGTGCAACAGGCTACATGGAGCGAAAACGAAATCTGGAACCACATGAAATTTATGATCAAGTCGTATTGATTCGTGATCAGGCGGAGTCAACTTACCAGCAAGCTCTTACAAACATTGTGTACATGGGCATGGGAGAACCCCTTTTGAATTATGCCAATGTATTAGCTTCTATTGAAAAAATCACTTCTCCGGAAGGATTGGGAATGTCGCCTAAGCGAATAACCGTTTCAACGGCAGGGATTGCCAAAATGATAAAAAAATTGGCAGACGATCAAGTGAAATTTAACTTGGCGCTTTCCTTGCATGCAGCTAATGATGAAAAGCGAAATCGAATCATGCCTATTAATGAAAGCAATACGCTTGAAGCCCTTTCTGAGGCCCTACAATATTTTTATAACCAAACAGGGAATAAAATAACCCTTGAATATATCGTATTTGATAAGTTTAATGATACGCTAGAAGACGCAAAGGAACTATTGGCCTTTGCTCGGAAATTTCCGTGTAAAATAAATATCATTGAGTATAATCCGATCAAGCAAGCAGCATTTATTAATGCAAAGGCAGATGCCATTCAGCAATTTTCAAACTTTTTAGAGTCCAAGGGTATGATTGTAAATGTTCGGAGGTCAAGAGGAAAAGATATTGATGCTGCTTGTGGACAATTAGCTGGTAAAAACAAATGAGTGCAGGCAATAAACTTTTCCCAATATTTGTAAAAGTAGCAGAAATCGACGTGTTACTTGTAGGTGGAGGGAATGTTGCTTTAGAAAAAGCTTCTGCTATTTTAATGAATGATTCGCAAGCCAATCTTACGCTGGTAGCACCCTTTTTCAGGGAAGAATTACTTGAATTTGTGAAACACTATTCACAAGTTAAGCTCATTCATCGTGCTTTTTTAGTGGATGATTTGGCGGAAAAACATCTAGTTATCTGTGCAACAGATAATAAAGAGCTTCACCAGGAAATAAAGGCGAAATGTGCAGCGCTGCATATATTGTGTAATGTAGCTGATACTCCAAATTTGTGTGATTTTTATTTAGGCTCAATTGTTCAAAAAGGAGATTTAAAGATTGCCATTTCAACCAATGGAAAATCACCCACGCTTGCTAAGCGAGTAAAAGCCTATTTAGAAGATATTATTCCTTCAGAAATACAGACCTCACTGGAACAGATGGAACAAGTTCGTAAGCAACTGAAAGGTGATTTTCAGGAGAAAATCAAACAGCTCAATGAACTTACCAAAGGTTTGATTAAATAATTCGTATTAAAATTGTTTGGGAAGTGCTTTTCGACGGGAGACCTTCGTCTTTTACTTCTAAAAGAAAAGCATAAATATCATTTTTATGTACTGATTCCGGTACGCGTAAACTCACTTTGCTTAAGCTCACCTTGGCTAGTATTTGGGATTTACCAGTAGTTTTTTCTTTTATGGGGAGGATGCTGGGATTCAATCGATGAAATTCAGGGTCTGAGCAAGAGTAGGTTAGATTAAGTTCTTTTCCGGGTGATGCATCAATGAATTCAGGATAAGTCCAGGCAATAACAGGAGGTTCGTTTAAAATATTTTTATTTTGAAATTTTACAATAGTGACAAAATATGCTGATTTTGAATACGCTAAATAGTTGTTTAAGCCAATAAATAATGCCCCAAATAGAAAAATGGATAACAAATTTGATTTCATAGTAATAATTTAAAACACGCAAAATGCAAATAAAATAAATTTTTTTAAAAAATAGGTCATACTAAGAATCTGAAGAAATTTTTTTATTATTGTATCATTTCCTGACAATAGGAATTATTTCAATCTAAACCTATATGAAAAAATCATTTATTGCCCTTGCAATTGGTGGGCTTTCTTTCTTTTCTGCATTTTCTCAGATTACCACCGGGACGAATGTTGCTGTAGTGGGTACCGAATCTGGTAAGGTTCGCGGATATGTTCACAATTCTATTTATACGTACAAAGGAATTCCGTATGCGGAAGCTGCACGTTTTGAGGCTCCTCGGCCAGTAAAATGGGAAGGCATTAGAAGCTCTTTAAGTTATGGCCCCGTGGCGCCCTTATTGACACCGACCACTAAGGTTCAGGATGAGTCGGAGTTTGTGTTTAATCACAATTGGGGATATACCAATGAAGATTGTTTGCGAATTAATATTTGGACACCTGGAATAAATGATGGTAAAAAGCGTCCGGTTTTATTTTGGATTCATGGGGGAGGATATACCGCAGGATCTTCTATTGAATTGCCATCCTACGATGGGGAGAATTTAGCGAAAAAGGGAGATGTAGTGGTGGTTTCAATCAATCATCGCCTAAACATTTTGGGCTTCTTGGATTTGTCGGCCTATGGAGATAAATACAAAACGTCTATGAATAATAGTATTTTAGATCTTCAGACAGCTTTGTCGTGGGTAAATAAAAACATTTCAAATTTTGGAGGAGATCCTGGAAATGTAACCATATTCGGACAATCGGGTGGTGGAGCCAAGGTAAACACGCTTATGGCCATGCCAAAGGCGAATGGCTTATTTCACAAAGCGATTAATCAAAGCGGTGCAGTAAGAGGTAATATTTTGGAGAAGGATGTTACACAAGCAATTTCTGCGGAAGTATTGAAGAATCTAAATATAAGTTCTGCAGAAATAGATAAGATTCAAAAGGTTCCATTTGAACAATTGGCTGATGCAGGAAACAAGGCCCTAAAAACGATATCAGACAAATTAAAAGCTGAGGGAAAAGCAGTAGGAGGATTTGGATTAGGTTGGGGACCAAGTAGAGATGGCGACCTATTGCCTTATCAATTATCTTCTCCAGAAGCATTGGCCTTATCTAAAAACGTTCCCTTGCTAATTGGAACCGTTAAAAATGAATTTATGCCTTCCGTAATGGGTGGTTTAGGGGATGTAACAGCTGCGCAAGCAGATGAGTATATTAAAAAAACGTATGGAGATAAGGCGGAAGCCTATAAAAAGGCAGTTAAAAAAGCTTATCCGAACGATACGAAACCATCGGATTTAATAGATGTAGATAGTAGATTCCGTCCAGGTTCTGTGGCTCAAGCAAATACTAAATCAGGATTAGCTGGAGGAGCCCCAGTTTTTATGTATTTATTTACTTGGCAATCGCCCGTGATGGATGGAAAATATAAGGCCGTTCACTGTATGGAATTACCTTTTGTTTTTAACAACATTGCACGATGTGAAGAAATGACCGGAGGATTTAAAGATGCCTATGTATTGGCAGATAAGATGAGTGCTGCTTGGATTAGTTTTGCTAAAACGGGTAATCCGGGCCACAAAGGCTTGCCAAATTGGCCAGCTTATAATGCAGCCAATACGGCCACCATGCATTTTAACACCACTTGTGAGGTAAAACCTCAGTTAGATAAAGAATTATTTGATTTAGTAGCACAATAAATAAATTATGAAAAAAGTTATCGCATTAGCATGTATGCTTTTAGCCGGAATGAACATGACATTTGCTCAAGGCTCAAACAATTACTTGCCTGTTCAGGCAAGTACAGAAAACGGAATTATTGAAGGTAATTTCGATGTAAAAACGAGTATTCAAAAATACTTTGGAATCCCATTTGCCAAGCCTCCTGTAGGCGAATTACGCTGGAAAGCACCACAAGCCTTGGCGCCTTGGAAAGGAGTAAAAGAAACAAAGTCTTTTGGACCAAGACCTGTACAAGCAGTTGTATTTGGGGATATGATGTCGCGTTCGGCCGGATTGAGTGAGGATTGTCTGTATTTAAATGTTTGGACGCCCGCTAAAAAGAACCTTAAGAATCTTCCGGTATTAGTTTATTTTTATGGCGGGGGTAATGTTGCAGGGGATGGTTCTGAACCACGATATGATGGTGAAACCATGGCCAAAAAGGGGATTGTTGTAGTTACTTGTAACTATCGTTTGAACATTTTTGGAAACTTTGCACATCCAGAATTAAGTGCGGAAACTTCGTACAAAGGATCGGGAAATTATGGTTATTATGACCAATTAGCCGCCTTGAAATGGGTGCAAAAAAATATCGCAAACTTTGGCGGAGATCCAAGTCATGTGACAATTGCAGGTGAGTCTGCAGGTTCTGTGGCGGTTTCCTATCAAATGTCGTCTCCATTAACAAAAGGGTTGGTGCACGCTGCAATTGGTGAAAGTGGTGCCGGAATTAATCCAACGATGTCGCCAGTTAGTTTAGCGGAAGCAGAAAAGCAAGGAAAGGAATTTGCTGAAAAGGCGGGATATAAGAGTTTAAAAGAATTACGTTCCTTGAGTACCAAAGAAATCTTTGATATCTATAAGGATTCAGGTCGATTTGGTTTTCCGGTAGTTATCGATGGATATTTCTTACCTAAATCATTACCTGAAATATATGCAGCCAAGGAGCAATCTCAAATACCATTATTGGCCGGTTGGAATTCTGCTGAAGTAGGAGGCGGAATGATTATGAGAGGCAAGCCATATACCGTGGAAAATTATGTTTCAGTGCTTAAATCGGAATATCCTAAGCAATGGGAAGAGGTATTAAAGTTGTACCCAGCGCACTCAGAAAGAGAAGCTGAAGTTTCGGCTACTGCTTTGGCTTCAGATCGTTTTATCGTTTATGCAACATGGAAATGGTTGGATTTACACCGTAATAATTCTTCGCAACCGGTTTATCGTTATTTGTATAGTAAATTACGTCCTGCTTTGGTGGATCAAACCTTGGCTTCTGGATTAGCCGGAGGAACCGTAAAAAGAGATGCAAATGCAGCACCTGCACCCGTGGTTATTCCGGTAGGGGCTCCACATGCATGTGAAATTGAGTATTGTATGGGTAATTTACATTTGGTAAAAGAATATGCATGGACAGCAGATGATTTCAAAGTATCTGAAACGATGAATAACTATTTTGCTAATTTTATAAAAACATACAATCCGAATGGTAAAGGTTTACCTGAATGGAAGTCGTATTCGAAAGACGAAACGCCTTTCATCAATTTGGATGTAAATACGAAATTAGAGAATTCGACCATTGAAGGTAGATATAAGTTTTTGGAAGGGATTTATAAGTAAGTGTTGTAGTGATTAAGTGATGTAGTGATCGAGTGATGTAGTGATCGAGTGATCGAGTGATGTAGTGAGCCCAGGGGAAGCCCTGGGCTTTTTGTTTGAACTAAATCGATGTTTTATTTGTTTTACCTTTTATCATCAAATTAGGCTAAATGAAACGATTTATCATTGGAATCCTATTAATGGGTTTATCGGGAACGTTATGGGCTCAAAATAACGGAAAAATATCAGGGTTAGTAGTAGATAAGCTTAATCAGAAACCTTTGGCGGGTATATCAGTTCGTGTAGAGAACTTACAAAAAGGAGTATTGACAGATTCATTAGGTAGATTTCGTTTGTTACAGCTTCCATATCGGTCGATAAATCTTGAATTTTCTTCTGTTGGATATAAAAAGCAAAAAATTTACAATGTTGTTGTTAACTCAGGAAATGAAAGTACGTTTTATGTGGAATTGGATGCGGAGGTAAATCAGCTACAAGAAGTGGTGGTTACACAGAATCGTAAAACTGCAAAAGTGGCAAGCTTGGAGTCGCCGTTGTCGGTTCAGAAATTAACTACAGAGGAAATAAAGAGTAATCCGGGGGGAAATTTTGACATATCTAAAGTAATACAAATTTTACCTGGTGTTGGTGGCGGTGTTGCTGGAGGTGGATTTAGGAATGACATCATTATTCGAGGAGGTGGACCGAACGAAAATGTGTACTATTTAGATGGGATCGAAATTCCGGTCTTGAATCATTTTCAGACGCAAGGAAGTAGTGGTGGACCACAAGGGATTTTAAACGTCTCTTTTATTGAAGATGTAAAATTAAGTTCCTCGGCCTTTGATGCTCGTTACGACAATGCTTTAAGTTCTGTTTTTCAGTTCCGACAAAAATCAGGGAATCCGAATAATTTTCAAGGAAATGTGCGATTAAGTGCCACAGAATTGGCTTTAACTACCGAAGGACCTTTGTCGAAAAATGGTAAAACAACCTTTTTGGCTTCGGCTAGAAGGTCTTATTTACAATTTTTGTTTCAGGCATTAGATATTCCCATTCGACCGAATTTTTGGGATTTTCAAACCAAAATTTCGCATAAATTAAATGAAAAAACGACCTTAACCTTTATGGGTTTGGGGGCCATTGATGAGTTTAGTTTTGCGGGAATCAAAAAGGCTACTCCAGAGAAATTATACATTTATAATGCGAATCCTGTCATTAATCAGTGGAATTATACTTTTGGTGTAAGTCTGAAGAAGTTATTGGATAATGGATATATGAATTTAGCGATAAGTAGAAATGCGTTTGATAATTCGATTTTGAAGTATGAGGATAATCAGAATAAAACGGGGGACATTACCTTGTCTTTACAATCTAATGAAACGGAAAACAAATTACGTTGGGATATCTCTCAACAATTTAATGGATGGAAGGTAAGTTACGGAATGAATGCTCAAGTGGTTGAATATAGCAATAAAACATTTACTTTCTTGAAAAGTAGTTTTTCTCCAAATGCTGAACCAGTGGTGTATAATTATACCAGTCCGCTTCCAAGTTTTTTACGTTATGGGGCATTTTTGCAGGCTAGTAAGGTGTTTTTTGGTACCAAATTGGGGTTAAGTGCCGGTCTAAGAACCGACATGAATACATTTACAAGCACGGGAAATGATGGATTGAAGACCTTGTCGCCCCGATTATCTATTAGTTATTTGTTAAATGAAAAATGGTCGCTGAATGCTTCGGTAGGTAATTATTTTAAATTAGCACCCTATACGGTGTTGGGCTTCGCCAATCAAAGTGGACAATTGGTTAATAAAAATGCCGAATACCAATCGAGTAAGCATGCGGTTTTAGGATTGGAGTATTTGGTAAATGATGGCTTACGGTTTACCTTGGAAGGATTTTATAAAAAATATGACAATGTGCCTATTTCTATTCAAAAAGGTATTTCATTGGCTAATTTAGGTTCAGATTTTAATGTGTTAGGCAATGAGCCGGTGACTACCACCGGACAAGGTAAAGCCTATGGAATTGAATTTTTTGCGCAGCAAAAATTAACAGATCGTTTCTTTGGGGTATTTTCCTACACCTTTTACAAAAGTATGTACACAGGTTTAGATGGTAATTATGTAGCAAGTTCTTGGGATAATCGACATTTATTTTCTATTTCTTGGGGATATAAGTTTCCGAGAAACTGGGAATTGGGTTTGAAGTTTAGATACCAAGGCGGAGCGCCCTACACGCCGTATGATCCTATAGCATCTCAGGCCAATTATGTTAAATTAGGTCAAGGAATCTTTGATTATTCTCAATTAAATACGCTTCGTTTACGCGGTTTCCATTCAAGTGATGTGCGAATCGATAAAAAGTACAATTTTAAGCATATTACCTTGGATTTATTCATGGATGTAACCAATTGGTATGTGGCGGCTGCCGAATCTGTACCTTATTTTACGTTCAAGCGAAATGCTAGCAATACAGGTTTTGAAACAACAGACGGGAAAGCTTTACAGGTTAATGGAAGTAATGCCATTCCGACTTACATTGTAAACGACAAAGCGCAAACAACTCCAACGATTGGCTTTATTGTAGAGTTTTAATTTACAATAATTCAGTATCTTTGTGGCGTACAAAATTTAGATGAAGAAATGAGACAAAAAATTGTAGCAGGTAACTGGAAAATGAATAAAACAGCAGCAGAAGCGCATGCTTTAGCAGCTGAGGTGGCAAACTTAGTTAAAACGGAAGTGCCTGCAGATGTTCAAGTAATTATGGCAACTCCTGCTTTGTATTTAGGATCTGTTCAAGCACAGATTGAAGGAATATCAAATTTGGCAGTTGCAGCACAAAATTGTCATGAAAAAGCCTCAGGAGCCTATACTGGTGAAATATCTGCACCCATGTTAGCTTCGATGGGAATTCAATATGTTATTTTAGGACACTCTGAAAGAAGAGAATATTTTGGAGAAACGAACGCACAATTAGCTGCAAAGGTAGATAGTGCTTTGGCAAATGGATTAACGCCTTTATTTTGTTGTGGAGAAAGTTTAACGCAGAGAGAAGGGGCAGATTATTTAGCTTTTGTGGCACAACAAATTACAGAAAGTGTCTTCCATTTATCTGCCGAAGATTTTGGAAAAATTGTGATTGCCTATGAACCCATTTGGGCTATTGGAACAGGCTTAACCGCTTCTTCTGCACAGGCACAAGAAATGCACGCCTATTTAAGAAAACATATTGCAGGTAAATATGGACAAGCGGTAGCTGATGCCACGTCTATTTTATATGGGGGTAGTTGTAATGCACAAAATGCCCAAGAATTATTTGCTTGTGCAGATGTAGATGGTGGTTTAATCGGTGGTGCATCTTTGAAAGCTGCTGATTTTATTACGATTGCAAAAAGTTATTAAAATTAGTGATCCAGTAATCCAGTGATCTAGTTTAATTTTAAGTCACTGGATCACTAAATCACTCGATTACTTAGAATAATGCAAACAAAGTCTCCTGGTATTGTCTTGAATTACATGAAATATCGGGAGACTTCTATTTTAGTGACCATCTATACTCGATCGGCAGGCATTAAATCTTTTATTGAAAATGGAGTTCGTTCGAGTAAAGGGAAACATAAAATTGCCTTATTTCAGCCACTTAATTTGCTAGATTTGGAAATGTTTCTGAAAAAAAAGGGCCTTTGCAGAATTTCTGAAGCAAAGTGTTATTATCCTTTTAAGGAAATTCCTTATACCATTTTTAAGTCGAGCATTGCGCTGTTTTTAACTGAAGTTTTGTGTAAGGTCTTGAAGGAGGAGGAGGAAAACATTCCCTTGTTTGCCTATTTAGAACATCAGATTAAGACCTTGGATGAAGCAAAGCAAGGGATTGAGAACTTTCATATTTATTTTTTGTGGGATTTGATGTTGTATTTAGGGATTTTCCCTGGCACGGTGCATGAGCTGTTTTTACAATTGGGGAATCGGTCTGTGGAACTAGAACAGGTGATGCATCAATTGATTGAGTTGAAACAAATCGATAAATTAAATCGTGAGTTACGGAATGAAATGGTCATGGCCTTGTTGGATTTTTATCATTTACATTTAGATACTTTTGGGGAGATTCGCTCTTTAACTGTTTTACATGAAGTTTTAGCCTAAATGATTTCACAATCTTTTTATCAAATCCAGTCACATCCGAGTAAGGAGCATTTTTTACACCTTGAATGGACATTTGTAGCCGAGCATACGGGAAATCTGGAGCTTCATTTGCCAATTTGGAGGCCAGGAAGGTACCAGGCGCAACATTTTGCCAAAAATATTCCGGCAGTTTATCAATTGTTGGATGGAGAGAACTATGCACTTCGGAAGAAAGCAGGGTCTATTTGGGAAATTAATGTAGAAAAAGGAAAACGAATACACATCAGTTGGGATTATTTTGCCCAGCAAGAAGATGCAGGTGGGTCAGTGGTTGATAAAGAATTGTTGTACATAAACTTTATTACCTGTTGTTTGTATGTACCTGGTCAAGAAGATTTAGATGTGGAAGTTCAAATTCGGTATCCTAAAGACTGGCCCTATTTAACAGCACTTGAATCATCGCTTGGGCAATCGTTTATAGCCAAAAATTATCGAGAATTAGTTGACTCTCCATTTTTAGCAGCGCCAGAATTAACTGTATTTGAATGGGAGGTTGATGGAAAGCCATTTAGGGCCGGAGGCCTTGATCCTTTATTTTCCATCAATCAAAAAGTGCTTAAAGCCTATCAAACTTTTTCTGATTTTCAGATTCAATATATGGGAACATTCCCTGTGGAATCGTATACTTTTATGCATTGGATCTGTCCAAAACCCTTTTATCATGGGGTGGAACATACTAAATGTACCATGATTGTATTGGGGGCTCCAGAGCGTGATTTATATGAAGATTTGATTGGAGTAGCCTCGCATGAGTTGTTTCATGTGTGGAATATTTGTACCATTCGACCAGCGGAATTATTGCCTTATCAGTATGGAAAGGAAGTTATATTCTCCACCGGAGGTGTTGTAGAAGGCATTACCACTTATTTGGGAGATTGGTTTTTATTTGGTTGTGGTGTTTGGAATGCAGAAGAATATGTGGCGGGTTTGCAGGGAAATTTGAAATTGTATTTTGAAAGGGAGGCAGAAAGTGCACAGTCGCTATTAGAAAGCTCAATTGATTTATGGCTTGATGGGTATGGGCAAGCCTTGCCAGGTAAACGCGTTTCTATCTATTATAAAGGGGCTTTGGTGGCCTTAGCACTTGATCTACTAATACGCAAAAAGTTCGACCATCAGCGATCGATTCGGGAGGTCATGGTGAAAATGAATCAGCAATTTGGCCAATTAAAGAAAGGGTATCAATTGCAAGATTTTTACAGTATTTGTGAAGAAGTCTATGAAGGAGACCTACGTTTATGGTTCAAAAAATGGATGGAAAGTAATGAAGATTGTGGCAAAGAAATCAAAGAATTACTTGCGTTTGTTGGGCTTGAATTTGTTTGGGAAGACGCAAAAGTAACATTAAAGCAAGTAGACGAACAGTCCTTTATGGCCTATAAAAAGTGGTAAATTTGTACTTTAACGACAAAATTTGTCGTTTTTCGAACATTTTTTTCGTTTTACGCCCTATTTGATTCCATTTTTCTTTTCGAATTTTGGATATGATTAATTTTTCTATTTATATCCGCAAACTTAGACTCGAACAAGAATTAACCCAAGATTACATGGCGCTTAAATTAGACATGTCTACCTCTTCCTATTCAAAACTGGAACGAGGGCAAACCGACCCAACCTTATCGCGAGTCGAAAAAATAGCTGAAATATTGAGGTTTGATTTAGGGGATTACTATGCATGGAAAGCGCAAGAAGGATTATCTGACGTGATGCATGAACCTGATGAAAGTTCCAATTATCGGTACGTAACTTTAAAGGAATTTAAGGAATTACAAATGAAAGTAGATCGTTTGAATGAACGAATGTTTTTACTTGAAGAAAATTCTTGATACGATTTCTAGATTTGTACTAGCTTTTGATTTAAAACCAAGGAATTTTACCTCCAGTCAAAAATTCCTTGTATTTTTGTAGGATGAATTTTGAACTTCAGCAGATTGATGTCTCCTCGAAAGCAAGAGCAGGAAAAATCACGACAGAACACGGAGAAATTTTAACACCTATTTTTATGCCCGTAGGTACTGCGGGAACAGTAAAAGGGGTGCATACTGCTGAATTGTCAGATCCTATAAAGGCACAGATTATTCTTGGGAATACCTATCACTTGTATTTGAGGCCAGGTTTAGAAATACTTGAACAAGCAGGTGGATTGCATCAATTCAATGGCTGGAATGGACCTATTTTAACTGATTCTGGTGGATATCAGGTTTATTCTTTGGCCGGTACAGGACGGAAAATTGAAGAAGAAGGCGTGAGGTTTAAGTCGCACGTAGATGGCAGCTTACATTATTTCACACCCGAATCGGTGATGGATATTCAGCGGACGATAGGAGCAGATATTATCATGGCTTTTGATGAATGTACACCTTATCCATGTGAATATGAGTATGCGCGGAAGTCGATGGAAATGACACACCGTTGGCTCGACCGTTGCATTACTCGATTTAATGAAACCGAACCCAAATATGGTTATCAGCAAACGCTGTTTCCTATTGTTCAAGGAAGTGTTTACAAAGATTTGCGTAAAATTTCTGCAGAATATATTGCTTCAAAAGGGGCTTTTGGAAATGCGATTGGTGGATTATCTGTGGGGGAACCTGCAGAGGATATGTATGAAATGGCAGATGAAGTAACGGATATTTTACCTAAAGATAAACCACGTTATTTGATGGGAGTAGGCACACCTGCGAATATTTTAGAAGGAATAGCCTTAGGAATCGACATGTTTGATTGTGTGATGCCGACTCGAAATGCAAGGAATGGGATGGTTTTCACGACTCAAGGAATTATCAATATCAAAAACGAAAAATGGAAAAACGATTTTTCGGTGATTGACCCCATGTTTGTAGACGAACTCCATGGGCACTATTCAAAGGCCTATTTACGCCACTTGATGCGTTGCGAAGAGTTGTTAGGGGCCATGGTGGCTTCTGTTTTTAATTTACGATTTTATTTGTGGCTGGTGGGAGAGGCTCGAAAACATATTTTAGCAGGCGATTTTTCTTCTTGGAAAAAAGGAGCTATTGAGCAATTTATGCATCGTTTATGATTTTAGTATTGCTTAACATATTGCAATTAATAGTGGGGTCCTATACTGAAAAGAATGCGGGGCTAGAATTTTATTTGTATGATACAAACAAGCACGTCTTTCAAAAAGTATATGAAATCAAGCAGACCAATGCTTCCTTTTTTTGTTTTTCGAAATCTAAGGAATATCTATTTGTTGTTTCTGAAAAAGGGGATGTAAATTCTTCTTTGAGTGCTTATAAGCGTTTGCCTAACGGCAAATATACCCTCATCAATTCATATCCTACTCTTGGGAATGATCCGTGTTATGTGACTTTTCGTGAGGCCAGTAAAACGGTTTATGTGGCAAATTATTCAGGAGGAAGTGTAAGTGTATTTGATTTTAGTGATGCAATTTTACGTCCGGTTAAACAATTGATTAAATATTCCGGAAAATCGATTGTGAGTTCTAGACAAGAGGCTCCCCATGCACATAAGGTAGTAGTTTCACCAGATCAAAAATATCTGTTTGTCGTTGATTTGGGCTCAGATCGGGTATACCAACATCGTATTTTAAAAGATGGGACCTTATTCCAAAATTATAAGTCCTATGCGGTACAAGCTGGAGCAGGACCTCGCCATTTATCCTTTCATCCGAACGGCAAATTTGCTTTTTTGATTAATGAATTAAGTGGGAGTGTAGATGTTTTTTTGTATAAAAATGAAGTTTTAGAGAAGGTGCAAAGTATTAGTTGTGATGATTCTAAATCAAGGCTTAAAGCGTCTGCTCATATTGAAATTTCGCCTGATTGGAATTGGTTGGTATGTTCCAATCGAATTACAAAAAACGAATTGGTAGTATTTAAAATTTTGCCTTCTGGACAATTGATTTACAACAAATCGTATGCAGTGGCTAAAAAACCACGTCATTTTACCTTTGACCTATCTGGTAAATTATTGTTTGTGGGCAGTCAAGATGAACACAAAGTTGTAGCCTACCCCTTTGACCCTCAATCTGGAAAAATAGGGTCTATTCAAGCAGAGGCGAATATTTATTCGCCAGTAGCTATTCAAGCCTTTTGATGGCTAATTTCTTGTAGGGCATTCACTAGTACATCTAATTCTTTCGTTTGGGTAAAAATATTCGGAGTAATTCGGCAACCCTGTACATTATGGTGATTAATTGCCACGGTAAAGATGTTGTATTTTTTCAGAAGGATTTCTGCCAATTTTTGTGGATCAAGGTTTTTGATACCTACGTTGGCAATGGCACAGGCTCTTTTCGGATCTTCTGGGGTATTTACAAGTATATTTGGATTATTTCGAACCTTGGACGTCCAATAGGTCTGCAAATATCGGAGTCGGGCTTCTTTTTTTTCTGGACCAATGTTTTGGTAAAAATCAATGGCATCTGCTATCGTTAAATCGGTTGCCACAGGGTGCGTCCCAATGTGATTTAGTTTGGAAATATCTCCTGATGCGCGAATACTTTCAGCCAATAAAGGCCATATTTTATCAATTTTATTTTTCTTGATATGTAGAATTCCTGCACCTAATGGAACAGCCAACCATTTGTGTAAACTTGCTCCATAATAGTCGCAATTGAGGTCTTTGAGGGAGAATTGAAAATGAGCTACTGCATGGGCACCATCTACCATTACTTCTACGCCTTTTGCATGTGCCATGTCACAAATTTTGCGAACAGGCAAGATTTGACCTGTAATGTTTACCATATGAGGAATCATCAACAAGCGTGTTTTCGGTCCGATGGCCTGGGCATAAAGTTCTACGATTTCTTCGTCAGATGATGGGTGGTTTGGGATCGACACTTGTTTATTTGTGATGCCGAATCGGTTGCTTACCATTGCGAACATCTCTTGCATTGCGCCATAATCTTGGAAGGCATAAATTGCTTCGTCTCCTTTTTGCCAAGGGAAACCACCTATAATCATATCCAAGGATTCGGTGGTGTTTCGTGTGATGATCAGTTCGTCTGATGGGCAATCTAATAAGGTAGCCAATTTGGCAACCATTTTTTGTTTATTTTCAAATTGAACGGTACGCATATAATAGGCACCTAATCGATTTACTTCTTGAATATGCTGTATATATTTCTGTAAAGTTGGCTGAGGAATGATGTTGTAATAGCCACTTTCTAGATTGATAAATTGATCTGAGATCTCATATTTTCCACGAATCCCTTCCCAAAACTCATCGGTACTTGCTAAGGAATTGGGAGAAACCTCTTGAGCCCATTGAAACCAGTGGTCTGGTTTCCATGCCTTCGACTGAATAGGCAAGGCTAACAGGCTAATTGATTGTAAAAAGGCTCTTTTTTTCATAATAATTAAAAAGTTAATAAACTATTTAATAAAATAACAATGCGGATGATTTTCTAGTCCAATTTTAGGGTAATAAGTTTCGGCAGCAGGGGCGGCCAATAGGATTAATTTGGCTTTTGGAATTTCTTCTTTCATTTTAAAAAGGAGTGTTTTCCCGATACCCATGTGTTGGTAGGCCTCATCAACTGCCAAGTCAGATAAATAGGTGGTGTAGACGAAATCGGTCATTGCACGGGCCAAACCAACGAGTTTCACTCCATCATAGGCGCAGATATAGTAATTGCCTAGGTCGAGCATGGTTTGCATATCTTCTCGATTATCGAGGGGTCTGCGGAGGCCTAAGGTTGAATTGGCTAAAACATCGATGAATTGGTCAACGGTTAAATGTGGATTACTTTCGTATCGAATATTCATATAAAAAATTATCTTTGTAGCTGAAAAACCGTTGAAATGAGTGAATTAAGACAAATTTTAGAACAAATTGTATTAAATCCAAATTTACATGCTCGATTTCTGAATACCTTGTCGTATATGGAAAATGTGGGGGCGCGTAAGATCTCTAAATTTGAGTCGAGAAGCTCAGCCAATTTAATGGTATTGAAGCATGCAGCAGAGGAACACCGCCATGCTTATTTTTTAAAAAAGCAGGTTTATAAATTGATCGATTCGGGATTGGAAACCTACGAAGACCAACATTTATTATGTCCGAAAGTTTCTGGACAGTATTTGGATTATCTTGATTTGAAGGTTTCTCAATTTTTAAAAAAATTGCTTGGATTACAAGGCGCAGACCTTAAATGGTTGGCTTATTTATTGGTTACCTATGCGATTGAGGTTCGTGCAGATGAGATTTATCCGATTTACCAAGAAGTATTAACCGCTTTTAATCAAAAAGTGCACGTTAAATCCATCATCATTGAAGAGGAAGGGCATCTTGAAGAAATGATTCAACAACTATCTAATTATTCAGCTACTTGGGAAGAGTTGGGGCAACAAGTGTTGGCCATAGAAACGCAACTGTTTCAAGCCTGGACGACCGCAATCGCCCAGGAAATTGAAGAACCAGCGCTTACAGTGTAATTTTTCCCCCTGGTTTTATTGAGATTCCATGTGTTTTGCCATTCAGATGCACGATTGTTTTTCCACCTTTTTTGGATTCAATGGTAGCCTGTACGACCTTGTGATCTTTCCATACAAGAGTAACTTCAAAACCTCCTCTAGTTTTTAAGCCGCTAACGGATCCGCTATCCCAAGCATCCGGTAAAGCAGGAAGTAAATAGATGGCAGATTCGTCGGATTGTACAAGCATTTCGGCAACGGCAGCAGCGCCCCCAAAATTACCATCAATTTGAAAAGGAGGGTGAGCATCAAATAAATTCGGATAGGTACCCCCACCACGCTGGTAATTTATTTTCACGCCATCTGGTTCTACATATTTTAGTAATTCACGATACATCTTATAGGCATGATTACCATCTTTTAAACGGGCCCAAAGATTGATTCGCCACCCTTTTGACCACCCGGTGGTTTCATCTCCTTTAATTTCTAGCGATTTTCTAATCGCATTCGCAAGTTCTGGTTGAGTTTCTGTTTTTATGTGATTGCCCGGAAATAAACCATATAAATGTGATTGATGGCGATGTTGCCAATCTTGATCTTCCCAATCGTAATACCACTCCATTAAATTGCCTCTGCTTCCGATTCGATATGGCAAAAGATTGTTAAGGGCATTTTGAATTTGCAAAGCAAATTCGGCATCATTGTTTACCACTTTCTGCGCAGCCAAAATATCGCCAAAAAGTTCTCTAATCATGGCTAAATCAGCTGTTCCTCCGTACATGGTTTGACCAATGTATCCATTCGGTAATTTAAATTTAGCTTCGGGGGAAGTAGCAGGACCAGTGATTAATTTGCCATTTTTGTCGGGAAACAACATCGCTAAAGCAAATTCTGCAGCACCTTTCATCAGCGGATAGGCCTTGTTCTTTAAAAAATCAAGGTCTTTGTTGAATAAATAATGTTCCCACAAATGGGTGGTGGCCCAAGTTGCTCCCATGTTCCAATTGGCCCAACTTGGTTCTCCATTCCCGAAGTCGCCCACTGGATTACTCATGGCCCAGATATCGGAATTGTGGTGTACGACCCAGCCGGGTGAATTGTAGAAAGTTTTGGCAGAAATACGACCTGTTTTTTCAAGGTTTTCCAAAAACGAAAGGAAAGATTGGTGCATTTCTGGCAAATTGGTGTTTTCCGCCAACCAATAATTTTCTTCTGCATTGATGTTCATGGTGTAATTAGACGACCATGGTGGTTGGATATGTGGGTTCCATAAACCTTGAAGGTTTGCCGGAACCTGTGGTGTTCTTGAGCTCGAAATCAGTAAATACCGTCCAAACTGAAAATACAAGGTTTCTAAATAGGGATCTTTCTCACCCTTCGCATAATTTCTTAAGCGTTCGTCTGTAGGAAGATCTTCTTTGGTGTTACCCAAATTTAGTTTTACTCGGTTGAAATATTTTTTATAATCCGACTCATGACGGGTCAATAATTGTTGGTAAGGAATAATACTTGCTGCTTGAATGGTTTCTTGCGCAATTTCTTCTTCGTTTTTTCCCTCTTTTGCTGGGTCTTTATCGAATCCGTTGAAACTCGTTGCCAAACTAATTAAAATAGTTGCTTGTGTGGCACCCGTAAGGGTTAAATTAGAGTCTGTCTGTACGACATTACCCCCATAATTTTGGACTAAAAAATCAGCTGCAAATCGAGTACCTTTCCCTTCTATAAATTGAATAGGATTGTCTTTTTTGCGCACATAATTAGGATCTGCTCTTACAGGAGCCATTCCATTGGCATGTAAATGATGTAAGGTGCTTCTTGTTTTGAATTTTAATTTTGACTGAAAGCGCAAGCGGAAACTCAGGCCTCCAGCCTGAGAGGATTCTAAATGTATCGCAATTACATTGTCTGGATAGGAAACAAAATATTGACGCTTAATCGTGTTATTCCCTAGCGTATATTGTACACTTGCACGTGCATGGTCTAGGCTTAATTCACGGACGTAATTTTGAGCAGCTTCGTGGTCGAAATCGATGTAAAGATTGCCTAAAGGGGCATATGACTCAGAGAATTTACCTTGTATTTTTCTAACCAATGAGTCGGCAGCTTTGTAATTTTCTTTCAGGAGTAATTCTCTAACCTTTGGGAAATATTCGTAAGCCTTTAGATTCATGTAGGGGTCTACAGGGCCACCCGACCAAAGAGTGATATCATTTAAGTGAATCAAATCTGTTTTTGTACCTCCATATACAGTAGCCCCGATTTTCCCATTTCCCAAAGCAAGGGCTTCTTCAAAATAGGTGGCGGGTTGTTTGTACCAGAGTTTTAGTTTTTCTTGTTTAGTAGCTTGAGCGAGGCAACTGATACTAATAGAAAAAAGTAAAATAAGTGGGCCGAGTGATTTTAGTGGGCCGAGTGGGTGAAGTTTTTTGTACATAATTTACATGTTAGCTACTAGTTCTTTCATTTTTTGGAAGCCGGTGTTTGCAACTAATTGGGCATCTTGGGCATAATAAGATTTATTAAAAAGTTCCAAAGAAATGATGAGCGGTCGATTGTTAGGGGTTAATTTTTGAATAATTTTTGCGATAGGTGCTTCTCCATCTCCCACATATATTCGGTCAGCGTCTTTGATATCGGCAGGTTTGATATTGGTTGTATAGTCGTTTACATGGAAGATCTCGAGGCTATTTTCTCCCACCATATGGAGGCAGTCTATACTTGATTCTCCTCGGTATATGTGGTACACATCCAATAATAATTTAGCCTCTTCTTTTCCTGCTTCAGCTGCAACAAATAAAACATCTGCTACTCGGTTGAGGCATTTGGAATGTCCCCACATTTCTAATTGAGGAATGACTTCCATTTGTTTCCCTAGTTCAAGAATTTTTCCATATCGTTCACCAGCTGCTTTTAGGTTTAAGTCAGCCCTTTGTGTTGCACCCATTGGTGGAGCAGCCATACGTAAACAACCCAATTCTCGAACCCAGCCCATTTCTTTTTTCATTTGTTCGAAGCCTTTTGCTCTAACATCGATTTCGTCAACAATCCATGGAGCAAACCCGATCGTATTTTCAATTTTGAGCCCTAGGTCTTGTATAACTTTTTTTGCTTCGGCAATAGATCCACCATTTGTCAAATATTTTTCGAGTGTTGGAATCCAGATTTCTACTGAACGAAAACCTGCTTTTGAGGCGACTTCAAGTTCTTTGATGAAACCCAAATTTTGACCCATGATGGTGCTTAGGTTTAAACATATCGTCAGATTTTTTTTGTTTTTTATCTGATTAGAGTCTTTTGATAGGGGGCTTAATGAAAGTCCAGCTAAAGGGGCTGAAGCCTTTAATAAATCTCTTCGTGAAATATTCATATGTTGCAATAGGTTTATTGCAATTTATGAAAGAATTTGATAAAAAGATAGTCTTAATATCCGAAATACGCCTTATCTGTGTCGTATGATTTTTTGACCTGACTTCCGTTCAGGGCAGAGTTAGAGATTTTAAAGATTGAGATATTTCCTTTAAACATTCGATCATATCCATTCCAAGAACCTAATTTGAAGGTTGAGTTTGCGATGTCTGGAATATTGTAATCGTCATTTGTATTCACGAGTGATCCATTTACATAATACTTTAGCTTTTTACTTGAGAAATCGTAAGTAACAACAAGGTGATACCACGTATTGTTTGAAAACGTATAGGGCCATGTGTTTACGATTGTGTTAGACGACCTTTCATCGTACACCCCAAAAGCAATTTTTGATTTATAAAATTGGAAATGAATGTAGCCAGAAGACCAGTTGTCAAACATAAATAGGCCTTCTCGCAAATTCGTATTGTTCGCATCTAATCGTGTAGGATATACCCACGACTCAATGGTAAAGCTTTTGAGTGTACCAAGTCCAGAACTAAAGGAAATATGGTCATTATTGCCATCAAATTGAATGGATTTGATACTACCACTTTGGTAAACAGGCCCATTTGTTAAGGTTCCAGAAATACTTGGAACAGCCAAATTTGTCCAATCTGTTCCAGAGCCCGCATAACTTGAGGCATTTCTTGCATCTAAATTGAGGAGGGTATGGTAGGCGTATTTATTTGATTTACCTGACGATAAAAGTGGGTTATCGCTATTTTCTTGACCATTTTTATTTACTTGAGAATTTTTTATTTCTACCAATTCTCCATATCGACTAAGTCCGCGAACTTTGATGGTCACCTCAACAGACTCTGTTGTTGAACAGCCACTTCCGTTATCAACAGTAACAAAGTATATCCCAGATTCATCGAACGTATTGCTAGCAGAGTTTGGGGCATTGCCACCATCCCATTCATAGGTAGTTCCACCTGATGCCGTTAAAGAAACTTGGTCATAATCTGTAGTGGATCCGGAAATACTGACCACCAAATTACCATAACTTACCGTTATGGAAGTTCGAGAAGCTGAAGAACATGAGCCATCTACTGCTTCTGCATAATAAGTGGTAGTAGAACTAAGGGAAGGAGTTGTATAACTTGTTCCAGTTGCCAGAAGAGTTCCGTTAGAGGCCGCATCATACCATTTTACCGTTCCTGCACTTGACGTAGCAGTAATAGTTGAAGTACCTGGAGTACATAAACTATTTCCAGAGGAAGAGGTAATTGTAGGAATAGCAGTAACGGTTCCGGTGACTGCCGTTCTGCTTAAGGAGCTACAAGTTCCATCATTAGCTTCTAAGTAATAGATAGTTGTCGAAGAAATGGTTGGATTGTAGGAAGAGGCTGTTGCCAAAAGAGTTCCATTAGTGGCCGAATCGTACCATTTAATATCGCCTGCGCTTGCACTAGCGCTTAGGCTTACTGAACCTGTTCCACATCTACTATCCCCTGTGGAACTTGAAACAGTTGGAGCGGTATTTATGGTAGCAACAATAGCAGTTCTTGAAGAGGTACATGTACTTGAGCTCGCTTCAGCATAATAAGTTGTAGAAGTTGTAATACTTGGTGTAGTAAAACTTGTTCCTGTTCCTAAGCTTGAGCCTAATGTTGACACATTATACCAATTTATGGTACTTCCCGCACTTGCAGTAGCAGCTAAACTTACCGTACCAGTTCCACATCTTGCTCCAGGCGTATTAGAGTCGATAGTTGGTATCGTATTGATGGTAGCAGCAATACTTGTTCTGCTTCCTGTTGTACAACCATTTGCTGTGGCATCTACGAAATAATTGGTCGTACTTGAAAGGCTTGGAGTGGTATAAGAAGTTCCTGTTGATACAGAAGTTCCACCAGTTGAACTGGTATACCAATTTACAGTTCCTGCACTTGCAGATGCAGCCAAGGCAACCGTACCCGTTCCGCATCGAGAACCCGCAGTATTGCTAGTGATTGTTGGAATATCATTGATTGTGGCAATAATAGAAGTTCTGTTTCCTGTGGTACATCCATTGTTGGTTGCATCTACATAATAGGTAGTTGTGGTACTTATGCTTGCAGTGGTATAACTGGTTCCGGTGCTTAAAGCAGTCCCACCACTATTTGCAGCATACCAATTGATTGTACCGGCGCTTGCCGTTGCTGCTAAAGCAACTGTACCTGTTCCACATCTTGAATTAGGAGAGGTGCTGCTGATGCTTGGGATCTCATTTACCGTTGCAATTATAGCTGTTCTTGGAGATGATGTACAGGTCCCGTTTGAAGTACTCACATAATAGGTGGTGGTTGTAGAAATGCTAGGACTGGTAAAGCTTGTACCTGTAGAAGAGGCAGAACCACCCGACAAGGCTGTAAACCAGCTGATGGAACCGCTACTTGCTGTTGCACTAAGAGATACTGTTCCCGTACCACATCTTGAACCAGCTGTAGTCGTGCTTATGGTAGGAGAAGCAGAAATAGTTCCTATGGTTAAAAATTGTGCTGTACTGGTGCCGCAACCATTGCTAGCTGTAACAGTGATGTCTCCTGTTTGGGTAGTTGAACCTACTGTTACCAAAAGCGAGGTTCCTCCTTGGCCCGACTCGATGCTCCAGCCTGTAGGCAAACTCCAAGTGTAACTTGTTGCATTTAATACTGCCGCAATAGAATAGGACTGAGCACCAACACCGGCACATTGACTGGTTAAACCGGTAATTGAAGCAGGTGTTCTTGGAGTACCCGGTGCTACACGATTAGTAATTTCATTTGAGTAAACTTGATTATTTACCAAGCAAGTTTGTGAACTGGCTGTCATTTGCACGGAAATCACATCGTAATCAACCAAACCAGAAGAGGAATAGGTTGAACTAGTTGCACCACTTATAGCGATTCCATTTTTTAACCAAGCATAAGTAGGTGTTCCGCCATTACTCGGGCTAGCGGTAAAAGTAACACTTACACCAGAACAGAAGGTATTATCAGCGTCGCTAGAAGTAATTGATACGGAGGCATTCAAGTTGGCATTTACCGTTATGATTGCACTTCCTGTTAAATTACTAGACACAGAAGTCGTACAATTAGCATCTGATAAAGATGAAATGGTGTATGTTTTGGTAGAAGTTGGACTTACATTAAATCGATAATTTGGGTCTGTTATGCCAGTTAGGGTTGTTGTGTTGGTACCATCTGAATAGGTTAAAGACCAAGGAGAAGTTCCAGTCAAGGAACTAGTAAGAGTGGCTGAATTTCCGTTACAAATGCTGCTAGTACCAGTTAAACTAGAAGTAGGAGCCGGGTTAACGGTTACATCAGATAAATACGAGGTCGTGCAACCATTGCTTGCCGTAACAGTTAATTTGACATCAAAAGAATTAGCCGTAGCATAGGTGTGACTTACATTGGCGGTAGTTCCTAGGGAAGAATTATCTCCATAATCCCAAGAATAAGAAGAAATAGTAACACCTGAAACATTACTTACAGCACTATTGAAAGTAAATGAATTCCCGCTTAAACATTGGCTATTTGCACTTTTTGTAAAACTAATAATTGGTGCAGGGGTATTATTTACAGTAACAGATAAACTAGTTTCAGCAGAGCTTCCACAAGAATTCCCTGCAGAGACTTTAATGGTAACTGTTTCACTGATATTTTGTGAGGTTAAGTTGATGAAATCATTAGTAGAGGACCCCGTCCAACCACTAGGTTTTGTCCATGTATAAAAACTCACATTATCATTGTGTAAAACGCTGAAAGTTTGAACTGTATTTAAACAAATAGTTGTTGGTCCTGAGATCGATGCAGGAGCACTTGGTATTGCGTTAACTGTAATTGTAACGGCATTTGATGTAACGCTTGGGGAGCATGTTCCACTCACGATACATTGGTATTGCACACCACTTTCACTTGCAGAAACACTGCTTGAAATGGTAAGTGTACTTGTGGTTGCATTAGAATAAATGCCACCATTTGAAATATTTGTAAACGAACCTCCAATGGTCTTCTTTTGCCATTGATACGTGAGATTGGTACCTGTTGCAGTTACGGAAAAGGAAGTAGATGTTCCTGCACAAACAGTTGAATTACTTGGCTGGGAAGTTATGACTGGGGCGCTATTTACAGTTAATGTTACTTGGTTGGAAGTTACAGAAGGTGTACAAGAACCAGCTATAATACATTGATATTTATAACCATTGTAAGCGCTACTAAGGCCAGATGAAAGTCTTAAAACGGCTGTATTCGTTCCAGTATATATTCCTGTATTACTAAGGTCAATATAATTTGTACCATCTGTACTAACTTGCCACTTGTAAGTTAAATTTGAGCCGGTAGCGGTGACTGAAAAAGAAGTGGAATTGCCCGCACAGACTGTGGAATTTGTTGGCTGGGTGGATATTACGGGGGCTTCATATACACTTCCAGATACGTTTACATATTGTGTTCCTGCATTGCTGGTAGAGGCTGTCACATCTCCTGAATAGGTTCCTGCAGTTGCTAAACTTTTTAAACGGACATAAATAGGGGTGGAGGAAACAGATGTTCCACTTTTTGTTAAAGTTAAGGAATCTACATAACCTGACCCAGAAGAAGTAGAAACTTGAAAATTAGTGGGGGCCTTGACTTTAATATCAGCACTTAAGTTGGAACCAGATACGGAAAATGATTGCGCTGATGAGGCATTGTTTTTACAAGTAGTGAATGGGGAGATAGAGGCTGAAACAGAAATGACAGACTGGCTACTTAAAAAAGCATTTAAATCGGTTTGAACCCCACTTGAGTTTGTATTAAAACTTCCTCCTGCATCTGCTACGTTTGCATCATATTGTGGATTAACTAATAGGTAGGCATAGCCAGTACTAGGAATTACTAAATAAAAATACCATGTTTTTCCAGAGCCTCCACCAAGTCGAGAAATAGTTCCATTTCCAATTTGAATTAAATTACCCGTTGCGTCAAAGTAAGAGAAATTTCCTGCAATATCATTTCCGCTAAATTGTCCAGCAGAAGTTGAACTAGCTGCTGCTACAAATTTAAAGTTTGATCCAGAAATTTTAGAACCAACAGTTATACTGTTGGTAGATGTGGTATACCCCGTTCCTGTACTTTTGTAAGCCTTGTTAAAATAAACTGTTGGGAATTGTGCACTAGACACGAATGTACCCAACAAAATGCCTGTAAAAACAAGAAATGCATATATTTTTTTCATATTAGTTTAAATCAATATGAATAATCAAATTGAATTCGATCTCCTGCTCTTAATTCATAATTACCGTTGTTCCCTTTAGCATAAGTAACAGTTGTACCAGCATCACTGTATGCCGTGTTGCTTATTCTAATACCATTCACAAACATTTTAATGGTTCGATTGGTCCCTTTTGCATGGCTTAATGTAAAGGTTGTTTGTCCGGCAGTTGCGGTAAATTCATCAGATTTTTCAATTACTGCATCTGCGGCTAACATAGAACTTGTTACTTTACCAGCTCCGATGGTAGTTGCAAAACTTCCAGTTCCTGAACCCGTCACATCGCCAGTTAAAGTAATGGTTTGATCTCCAGTATTTGTACCAGACACCGTTGCATCATCTGAGGCTGTCAAGGTTTTACCATCTGCAATGGTAATAGTTGCGTTTGAGGCAGGAGTAGTAATGGAAACTTTATTGATTGAAGTAGCTGATGCTGCACCTAAGGTTGGTGTTACTAAGGTTGGCGAAATAGAAAAAACGGTTACTCCGGTACCTGTTTCATCTGAAATGACTCCTGCGAGCTCTGACGAACTTGTTGATGCAAGGGCAGATAATTTACTTGTTGTGTAAATTCCGTTTGTAACGGTTCCAGCATTGCCAGTTATACTTCCTGTAATGGTTGAGGAGAATGTTTTACTTCCAGCAATTGTTTGAGAACCTGTGGTAATTAAGCCTCTTGATGTTGAGCTTGCATCTGGCAAATCAAATGTGTGAGTTGTTCCAGAGCTTGATATTGCAAAATCAGAACCACTTGTACCTACTGCAAATGTTTGCGTTCCACCAGTTAACCCTCCTAAAGAAGTAATGCCACTAGACGCTGGGGTTGTCCATGAGGCAAGCCCATTGGCATCTGATGTTAGCACCTTGCCAGACCCGGGGTTTCCGGAAGTGATGGTTAAATCTCCTGCAATTGTTGTTGCTCCAGATACTGCCATTGTACCAGTAATATCCAATGTTTTTGAAGGGGTTGTATTATTTATACCTATTAATGGTAACGTACTTGAAGGAGCGCCTACCATCGTAAGGGCATTAATAAAATTATTGTCATTTTCATTACCTAATTTTAACGTTAATTTACTTTTATTACCTCCTTCCATAACAAAATCTGCGACAGCCTGATAGGATGTTCCTTGATTATGAGTTCTTTTTAATCTCAATAATGTCGTTTCTGTTGTTGATGATGCTGGACCATAAACACCTAAAATAGGGCTATTAGGGTAAGTTGCGCTTCCACTTGTAAATCCGTCCTCAGCATTGGCAAGAGTTAATCCTGGGCCAACTTTCAATATTTTATTTGAAGAATCAAAATTCAGATTCCCCGAAGTTCCTACAGAAGAGGAGTTGTTTCCAAATACTATTTGACCCGATGTTATTGAATTTAAACCAAGACCTCCTTGATCAAGTCCTATCGTGCCTGAGGAAACGAACTTGTTATTTGCATCAGTAAAAATGGCTTTTGATGAACTTAAATTACTATTTATAATATCTCCTGTTACAGTCACATTAGCTCCAAATGTCGCATTTCCACTTATTGATGATGTACCATTTACATCCAACGTATAACTTGGTGTAGTGTTATTAATCCCTACATATGGATAATTTCCAGATGCGGCATTAGTTAATGTTAATGCATTGATAAAATCATCATCATTTTGATTTCCTAATTTGATAGTTAATTTACTTTTATTCCCTCCTGACATAACAAAGTCTGCAAGTGATTGAATTGATGATCCATAATTTAGAGGTAGTTTTAATCGGAGTAATGTACTCTCTGTGGTAGATGCCATTGGTCCATAAATACCTACAATTGGGTTACTTGGATAGGTGTTTGAACCTGAAGTAAATCCACTTGTTGCATTAGGAGTTGATAAACCAGCACCTATTTTCAAAAGGTTGTTTCCTATGATATTTGCTTTAAAAGTTTTATCGCCTTCTATCGTTTGAGCGCTTGTACTAATAATGCCTGGATTTGTTTCATCAGCAGGGGCTAATTTTAATATTCCAGCTGTTAATGACGCACCCTTAGAATTTGACGAAGATTCTACCACACCTAATGATATACCACTTGAAGATATTTGTCCATCAACATAATCTTTTACAGCTTTAACACTTGGATATTTAATATCAGATGTGCCATCAGTAGAAACACTTATTGACTTATTGGCGGAATCTTCTGCACCTGTGATGTCTGAAACTGGAATTGTAGATGAAGCAGTCATTGTCGATGTGCCATTACCTTTCACATAACCTGTTAAGGTTGAGGCTCCAGAACCGCCCTTAGACACTGGTAAAACACCTGTTACCTTACTTGTTAAATCGATATTTCCTTCCAACATGCTATTGGTTACTTTTCCTGCACCAATTGTCGTCGCAAAACTGCCTGTGCCAGAACCTGTCACATCCCCAGTTAATGTAATGGTTTGATCGCCTGTATTGGTACCAGATACCGTTGCATCATCTGAAACAGTTAAGGTTTTTGAACTTGTTCCACCTGAAATAGTAAACCCTATACTCTGACTCGTAGGAATAATATTATTTAAACTCGTTACGACAATATTTCCAGCTGAAAAATCTCCATTAACATCTCTAGAAACAATAGAAGATGCAGTATTTAATGGTGTTGCTGTTGTAGCAGAATTACTTACTTTTCCAGAACTTGAAATGGTGGCTAATTTGGAATCTGCAATAGCAGCAGAAGAAGAAATATCAGCATTAACAATTTCCCCGTCTTTAATTTTACTTGAAGTTATAGCATTGTCACTGATAATTGGACTTGCAGCACTTGTTCCTGTTCCTGCCAAATCCCCCCCTAATTGAATTTTACCCTTACCAGATGTTGTTGCATCTGAAATGGTTCCTGAGGCAATTTGATTGTCTACATACGTTTTTACTGCATTTTGAGTCGGATACAAACTTGTGCTTGTGCCTAAACTGGTGTTGTCTGATTTATTGCTTACATCTTCTTTCAGTCCTAAAGCGGTAGAAGTTGCAGTAGAAACGGGTTTATTGGCATCGGAGGTATTGTCTACATTACCCAGGCCCACCGCCGATTTATCAAGGGTTTGCCATGATTTATCTCCACGATAATATTGTGAAGTAGTACCAGCAGAGATGGTATTTTCTTTATTTGCTAGTCCAGGGACCGATGGGGAATCGGCCGTACCACCTAAATCTCCGGTTAATTTTAATTTTCCTTTTACACTACTACTTGCATCTGAAATGGATCCAGAGGCAATCTGATTATCCACATAGGTTTTTACTGCATTTTGAGTAGGATACAAACTTGTGCTAGTACCTAAACTGGTGTTGTCTGATTTGTTGCTTACATCTTCTTTCAGTCCTAAAGCGGTAGAAGTTGCAGTAGAAACGGGTTTATTGGCATCGGAGGTATTGTCTACATTACCCAGGCCCACCGCCGATTTATCAAGGGTTTGCCAAGATTTATCTCCACGATAATATTGTGAAGTAGTACCAGCAGAGATGGTATTTTCTTTGTTTGCTAGTCCAGGGACCGTTGGGGAATCGGCCGTACCACCTAAATCTCCGGTTAATTTTAATTTTCCTTTTACACTACTACTTGCATCAGCAATGGTAGCAGAGGCTACTTGATTATCCACATACGTTTTTACTGCATTTTGAGTCGGATACAAACTTGTGCTAGTACCTAAACTGGTGTTGTCTGATTTATTGCTGGTATTTTCTTTGTCGGAAAGACCAGGAACTGTTGGTGCGTCTGCCGTTCCGCTTAAGTCTCCAGCTAATTTAATTTTACCTTTGACCGAACTTGTTGCATCGCTAACTCCTGCAGAAACTAATGTTTGAACAAAGGCTGTTGTTGCCAATTTAGTAGAATTGTCTGAATTGCTTTGAGTTACACCCGTTGTTCCAGTTGGTAAAACTGGTGAACCTGTGAAAGTTGGGGAGTCTTTATCTGCTTTCGAATCTAAATTACTTTGAAAAGCGACCCCACTTACTGCAGCATCTACATAGTCTTTTACAGCCTTTGCGCTAGGATATTTGGTATTTGAACTTCCATCTGAAGGAATACTTGTCGATTTATTGGATAAACTTTCTTTCAAGGCTAAAGCCGGAACGCTAGGAGCCTCTGCTGTTCCTCCTAGATCCCCGGACAACTGAATTTTTCCTTTCGCAAGGGTAGTTGCATCAGGTGCTCCACTTGCTACTGCATCTTGTACCGTTTGATCCACATATGTTTTTACTGCTAGTTGTGTAGGGTATAAGGTATTTGATGGTGTTCCAGCACCAAGATTTTCATCATCCGATTTATTACTTACGACCTCATAAGTTACCCCTAATTGATTGATAGTGGTATTTGTCGTATTAATTTGAGTTTGCAATCCCCCCACTTGTTGATTAACAAAATTGTTGGTTTGTTTGATGCTCGTTTCGTTGCTTGCCAATCGATTGTTGTATGAACTTAAGGTTGTATCTATGGCCGCAAATTTCTTTTCATTATTTTTATTGGTACTATCTAAGGCTCCAATTTGTTGGTTGATAATTAAAAACTTACCATCGGTTTTATCTGAAAGGTTAGTTACATTATTTTGTGTTTGCAAAATATCGTTTTTGATTGGATCTAAATCTTTCGGATTTAAAAATCCAGCGTCATTGGCGAATTGAGACAATTTTGTGGGTGCGCCATCTACGTTTTTATAATCTACGCCCGCGGAATACATAGAATATGGAGTATAGCTTAAAAGTTCAATGGAACTAACTTTGAAAGAATTACAGTTGTCGAAACTTAAAGCAACCTTTAATGACTTTCTGTTGGAATCCCATTTGATGCTTGAAAAGTCGTTGTATTTACCTGTATTTAAAACGGTTATTTTCGCGGGGCTGTTGGTACTATTCCCTCCTCCAATAGCTAAAGATACCAAGCCAAATTCATCGGTTTTGGTACTTTGTACTTCTTCATAATCAATACTTCCGTCTGCATTCATGATGCTGAAACGAAGGCAAACATTCCCGTTTGAAAGGGGTTGGCCGACGATATTTTGTCCGGGAATTTCTATTTGGTTGGGGTCCATAATTACCGCTTGGTAACTGATGGCCTTGCTTTGGGCAAAAGCCTGTAAACCAGACAGAATGCATGCAAGAATGAGTATAAATTTTTTCATGATATTCTTTTTAGAAACAGAATCAAATTAGAAACCGGTAATTTTTATACCGATCATTAAACCGGTAGTTTTAAAGTTTAAGGATGCCAAACCTTCTTGTTTTGCTTGAGAAGTTTGAATTTGACTTCCGGACAAATAAAACCGGAGCGTATTGTTTATTTGTTTTTCAAGGCTAATCTCGTAGCCTGTAAAGAATTTAAGGCCTTTAAAAGCAGGGTCTTTCGTCAGGTCTACAAACGAATAATTTACATGTTGATTTCCTTGTAGGATGTGCTGACCAGATAAAATTCCTTTTGCATTTACATCCCAATTTTTTCCTAATGAAATTTTTGGACCAAATGTAAATTGAAGTCCGGCGTAATTGGTTTGGTAATCGAAAGAAATATTTTGAATATCACCTACCGCATTTAGTTGGTTAAAGACTACGTTCAATCCGATATTTAGTTTAGACAACACCTTTGCAAGGCCTTTATGGTTTAAGAAATAGATGGCCCTAGGAGTACTTTGACCTAGGAATTTTGTGGTATCAACTAACGATTGTTCATATCCTAAACGATAGGAATTTCCAGAACCATTCTTGAGATAATCAACTTTGTTGCCTGAAGAAGTGATAAAATCGTATGAGGTGAAGGCACTACCTACTCCAATATTCCAATTTTTCTTTTGTGAAAAACTTACGTTTGTTGAAACAAACACAATGCCCATGAGTAGGGACAGGGTTTTTAAATGCTGATATATCATTAGAAACTAGTTTAGAAATCTGTCTCTTTTGAAATATTGTAAATAGCATAAATCATTAGAAAACAGATAACAACCAAAACTAATTATTTAAATCTGTATCAAACTTTTAAATTGATACAAAGTGGTCTTATTTTCTAAAAAATTTGACTAAATTTTTTTTACATTCATTTTGCTCTCTGTATATTAGCAGACTTTATTTAAAACCTATTTATGAAAAAATTTAATGTGGCCATCGTCGGTCTTGGCTTTGGTGCGGAGTTCATTCCTATCTATTTAAAACACCCTTGGGCAAACATGTATGCGATTTGTCAAAGGAACGAAGAGAAGCTAAATTCAATTGGTGATGCGTACGGAATAGAAAAGCGTTTTACCGACTTTGAAGAACTTATCCAAGACCCTGAGATAGACGTTGTACACATTAATTCCCCTATACATTTGCATGCAGAGCAATCTTTAAAGGCTTTATTGGCTGGCAAGCATGTTGCGTGTACGGTTCCAATGGCCACTACTGTTGAGGAATGTAGGGCTATCGTGGAGGCGAGTAGAAAGATGAATAAAAAGTACATGATGATGGAGACCGTTGTCTATTCCAGAGAGTTCCTTTTCATGAAAGAAATGTATGAAAATGGGGAGCTTGGGAAGGTGCAATTTTTAAAATCTTCACATCAACAAGACATGGATGGCTGGCCTGATTACTGGCCTGGTTTACCTCCGATGCATTATGCTACACATTGTGTGGGTCCGGTTGCGGCTTTATTAAAATTAGACGCAGAATATGTTTCTTGCTTTGGTTCAGGTACCATTCGAGAAGAATTGATTCAACATTACAACTCTCCATTTGCAATCGAATCTGCTCATATTAAATTCAAAAATTCAGATTTAAGTGCGCAGGTGTATCGTTCGCTTTTTGATGTAGCCCGACAATACCGCGAATCTTTTGAAGTATATGGCTCAAAGAAAAGTGTAGAATGGCCATTAATTGAGAATGAACCTTTAGTGGTGCACACCGCCAAAAAACCTGAACCTGAAATTCCGGAAAAAGTGGTTTGTCCGGATTATGCACATTATTTACCGGAAGAAATTCAACGATTTACCACCAAAGGAGTATATGATGAAGATGAGCATACCCATTTGTCTTTTACCCAAGGTGGTGGACACGGCGGCTCACATCCTCATTTGGTTCACGAGTTCTTATCTGCCTTACAAGGTGACCGTGATCCGTTCCCGAATGCGCCACAATCAGCCAATTGGACATGCGTAGGAATCCTTTCGCATGAGTCGGCTATGAAGGGTGGAGAAATTATTAAGTTACCAGAATTTTAACAAACTATTGACTAAAGAATCTCAGTGAAAAAGTACTTTAATTACAAAATCACTTTATTCACTCTAGTCACTTTATTCACTCTAGTCACTTTTATTATACTATGAAAAAACTCTACATACTAACACTCCTACTATTTGTAGGATTATCCAGCTTCGCTCAGCGAAGGATGGAATTGTTATTTTTAGGAGACAATGGTCATCACAAACCCTTTGATCGCTATCCGGCACTTCAGGCCTATTTGGGCGTGAAAGGAATGAATATTACTTATACATCTTCTTTGAAGTCATTAAATCCAGCTTATTTGAAGAAGTTTGATGCTTTGATTTTATATGCGAATCACGACTCCATAGCGGCGTCACAGGAGAAAGCCTTGATTGATTATGTGGCTTCTGGACACGGTTTGGTGGCACTTCATTGCGCTTCTTTTAATTTTAGGAATTCAAAGGAGTTGGTGAAAATGATGGGTGGTCAGTTTTGGCGCCACACCATGGATTCCATTCGTATCCAAAATACGCTACCGCAGCACCCGGTTTTGAAGGATTACCAAGAAATTAAAACAGTAGATGAAACCTATTTGCATACGCAGTTGCAGCCTGATAATATCGTGATACAGTCAAGAATTATTGGACCAGATCAAGCCAAGGATAAACCTGGACAAACATTGGAGCCCTATACTTGGGTGCGTAAATACGGAAAGGGAAATGTTTTTTATACGGCTTATGGACACGATGAAAGAACTTGGAATTCGGTTGCTTTTCAACATTTGGTTGAACAAGGGATTTTATGGGCATTAGGGCCAGAAAAAAGAACAATTTTAGAGAATCTAAAATTGGCTCCGCTGAGCTATCGCGAAGCGAATTTGCCTAATTACGAAAAGCGTCAAGGGCCTCAATTGCAACAATTCCCTTTGAGCCCGGAAGAATCCTTGAAATATATTCAAGTACCTGTAGATTTTAATCTTCAATTGTTTGCTTCAGAGCCCAATGTGATGCATCCAATTGCCATGGCTTGGGACGAAAAGGGCCGTTTGTATGTGTTGATCACAAAAGACTACCCAAATGAACGCAAGAAATCGGGCGGTTCGGATTACATTTTATTGTGTGAGGATACCAACAATGACGGAAAAGCAGATAAGTTTTCAAGATGGGCTGATGGTTTGAGTATTCCAACGGGTATGGTATTTGCCAACGGCGGACTTTTGGTTTCCCAAGCACCAGATATGGTGTTTTTAAAAGATACCGACGGAGATGATGTAGCCGACGAACGGAAGGTTTTATTTACAGGTTTTGGAACAGGGGATACCCATGCCGGACCATCTAACCTTCACTATGGATTTGACAATTGGATTTATGCTTGTATCGGATATTCAGGATTCAAGGGCGTGGTTGGAAAGGACTCTTTAAATTTTGCTCAAGCCTTTTTCCGTTTCAAACCAGATGGATCAAAAATGGAGCATTTGACTACGACTTCAAATAATACCTGGGGATTTGATATCAATGAAGAAGGAGATATTTTTGGTTCCACTGCAAATAATGCACACGGATGGTACATGCCAATTCCACATCGCAATATTTGGCAAGCTCCTTTTAGTTTAAATGGAAGTAAAAATACAGATACGCACAAGGATATTCGTCCGATAACTCCAAAGGTTAGACAGGTAGATGTGTTTGGTGGATTTACCGCCGCATCGGGACATAATTTTTACTCAGCGCGAGCCTATCCAAAAAATTATTGGAATAAAATAGCGTTTGTTACTGAACCTACAGGGCATATTATTCACCAAAATAATATGGTGAGAAAAGGAACTGATTATAATGATAAAGAAGCCTTTAATTTATTGGCTGGTGCAGATGAATGGGTATCGCCAGTTTTTGCACAGGTGGGTCCTGATGGGGCTGTTTGGGTAGCAGATTGGTACAGCTTTATTATCCAACATAATCCAGTTCCAAAAGGATTTTCAAACGGAACAGGTAACGCGTATGAAACCGATTTGCGCGATTATACACATGGTCGAATTTATCGCATAGGATACAATAATGCTCCAGCATATACGCCTATTCGTTTATCAAAAGACGATGTGAAAGGAAATATTAAAGCGCTTTCCAACAATAATTTATTCTGGCGATTGACCGCTCAGCGATTATTAGTGGAAAGAGGAAAGCAAGACATCGTTCCAGCATTGATTGCTTTAGTTCAAAACAAAACGATGGATGAAATTGAATTAAATCCTGGAGCCATTCATGCTTTACATGTATTGCAAGGAATCAATGCCTTAGAAAATCCAGCTGTTGTGGCTGCATTAAAAGGAGCTTTGAAACATCCAAGCGCAGCTGTACGGAAGAATGCCGTACAGGTTCTGCCTAGAACTCTATCTTGGTCAAATACCTTAGTTGACGCTAAATTATTGGCTGATAAAGACAGCTTAGTCCAATTAAATACGATTTTGGCCTTGAGTGAAATGCCAGCAAATGTGAAGGCAGACCAGGCCATTGCTGCTAAGATTAAGACAGAACAAGGAAATCAAGATCGTTGGATTCCGGATGCATTAGCAGCCTATCAGATGTCGAGAGGCAAAGAGCAAATTTTGTCATGGATGAAGTCGAAAGGACAACAAAGAGCTCGTTTGTCGGGAGAAAAGGAGGCAAAAGATGTAAAAAATCCGACGGTGGATGGACAAGAAAACGGTTTGGATTTAGTGGTAGAGGATGTAATTATAAAATCTGGAGCGTTTAAATTAAGAGAAGGGTCTAGTTTTATGATTAAAATTAAAAACAGAGGAACTAAAGCCTTAGAAAAAGGAACGGCACTTCCTTTGTCTCTAAGTATTGAAGGACAAGGATCTAAAATTGATATGGAGTCGTTCACCTTTGTTGATGGAATTTTGCCGGGACAATTAGGTTTGGTTACGAAGAATACAAATGGTCCGTGGACAGGCAATTTTGGTTGGACTGCCGAACAACCTGGGGCGTATCAGATGACAATTCAAATTGATCGTTCTGCAGCTTTAAGTGAAAGTAATCGAGGGAATAATACTTTTCGTAAAAATTTATTTGTAAATGCTGGACAAAATTTAGATGGATATATTACAGAAAAAATGTTCAGAGGAGCTGCAAATGCCTGGACCGGCACTGAATTAGCAGCTATTTTGCAAGGAATGAGTGATCCTCAGTCGATTGGTATGTCGGGGGCCTTGAAAGGTTTAGCCAATGCTTGGAATGTAAAGAAAGAAGCAAATCTTTCGACTACTCAAAAACAATTTGTTGCTTCATTGGTTGGAAAAGTAGCCCCATCTGATGAGGGTTATTTGACTCGATTGGCAGAGATTTGGAAAGTGGATCTTCCGAATCAAGAGCAAGGTCCAGTGGTAAAAATTGTTTTGAAAACGGTAAAGGAAGAAATGAAATATGACCAAAAATCCTTTGAGGTGCCGGCTGGTGCCACGGTTGAATTGGTCTTAGAAAATTTGGATGCCATGCAACACAATTTGGTGATTGGTCAGATTGGTTCGATGGAGAAAATTGGATTAGCAGCTGATAAAATGATTACTGCAGCTGATGGGGTAGCGAAAAATTATATTCCAAATATACCGGAAATTATTGCTTTTACCCCTTTGGTAGATCCAGATGGACGTGTCAAATTACGCTTTAAAGCACCTAGTACTCCGGGAGATTATCCATACATTTGTACCTTCCCAGGTCACTGGAGAATTATGAATGGGGTGATGAAAGTTAAATGAAGAACCTAGGAAACTAAGAATCTAAGAAACATTGTAAAACCTCAGGCTCCAAGATAATCTTAATCTCGCGCTCAGCTTTGCTGAGTGCGGGATTTCTGCTGAACATTCTGTTCAGTAATTAAATCTTAAAAATTTTCATTTAGTGCTCACTCAACGAAGCTGAGCCAGTGTTTGATTTTTATCAAATTCCTGATAGGAAATTTCTTGATTTATGGGTTTGGGGAGCATGTTCCCCTTACCCCCTGCAATTTAATCCTATTATTTATAAGTTGTTTTATAAAATAGACTCCCCGGTTTATTTTTATTTAAATTAATTCTAAATAAGCTTGTTTGTTTGTCGTTTTGACTTTACATTTGTGCACTATTTAAAATTAGTCTAAATAAAATATAAATGAAAAATATACTTTTATGTGTCTTATTGAGCTGTTCTTGGGCATTGTTCGGACAAAAGGCAGTCATAAGTGGAAACGTACAAAATCAACAACGAGATGTATTGCCTGGAGCCAATGTGCTATTAAAGGGAACTGTTCGTGGCGTACAAACAAATGCTAAAGGCGACTTTTCTATACAAGGCCTAAAGGCCGGGACTTATACCTTAAGCATAAGTTTTGTTGGCCACCAATCGTTTGAACAAAAAGTACAAGTTAAAGAATTTGAGCATAAAGTACTTCAAGTGGTTTTAAATGAATCAAACCTGCTCAAAGAAGTAGTTGTAAATGCAAATGCTGGTGTAAAAGGCAACGAGTTTATGTCGGAACTAAACGATTATACCATCGCCGCAGGGAAGAAAAATGAATTAATCAAATTGGATAATTTGAATGCCAATTTGGCCATGAATAATGCTCGACAAGTGTTTTCTCGCACGCCGGGTATTCAAGTGTGGGAAAGTGATGGTTCCGGAATTCAATTGGGAGTGGCCTCACGTGGACTATCCCCAAATCGCTCTTGGGAATTCAATGTACGTATGGATGGTTATGAAATCACCCCCGACCCCATGGGCTATCCTGAGGCCTATTATTCTCCTCCCATGGAAGTTGTTGATCGTATCGAAATCATTCGTGGGGCAAGCTCTTTACAATATGGTCCACAATTTGGTGGACTAATGAATTTTGTTCTCCGTAAGCCAGATCCATCGACTAAGATTTTAGTTGAATCCCAAAATACCGTAGGAAATAATAATTTATTGAGTTCCTTTAACTATGTTGGCGGAACTCTTGGGAGACTTAGCTATGCAACCTATTACCAAAAAAGGATGGGAAACGGATGGCGACAAAATTCTTATTTCAATACCGACCATTCACATGCAGAAATCTCCTATGCCGTTTCAGCTAAATTAAAAATTGGGGCACAAGCCACTTACATGTACACGCAATCACAACAAGCAGGTGGACTCACAGAAGCTCAATTTGCCCAAAATGCACAACAAAGCACACGTGAACGAAATTGGTTTTCCAATCCTTGGTTTATCTATGCTTTCACTGCCGAATATGTATTCAACGAACATTCAAAATTAAGTTGGAAAAACTTTGGAACTATTGCAGAACGAAGCTCAGTGGGATTTACCAAAGCAATTACGGAAGTTGATTTGAATGGTAACAGACAAGTAGATCGTGATTACTACCAAACATTTGGTTCTGAATTGCGCTATCTTCTTGATTTCAAAACTGGTACATGGAAAAATACTTTGGCAACTGGATTGCGCTATTTTTCTGGCGAAATTGATCGTAAACAATTGGGAGTTGGAACATCCGGTAAAGAGATGGACTTCTCCATTTCTGGCTTATATACACGCGATTTAATCTTTCATAATATCAATTTTGCAGCTTTTGCGGAAACTATTTTACGACCAAACGATAAACTTCTATTTACTCTTGGAGCCCGTTCAGAACAAATTGAAACAAGTATGGCTGGTCAATCTGGACTAAGCTCTGCCGGTGTACCTATTGCTGCTGTTCCTAGTACTCGTACTCGATCTTTTTTCTTATTTGGCGCAGGAATGGAGTATAAAATTGGCAAAGAAAGTAAATTGTATTCCAACATTGCACAGGCCTTTCGACCTGTATTGGCCTCCGATTTATTGCCTCCAGCGACAACAGATGTGATTGATCCTAATTTAAAAGATGCCTCAGGATTTAATGTTGATTTAGGTTATCGGGGTACCATTGGAAACTATTTAAGTTTCGATGTGGATTACTTTTATCTAGATTACAATAATAGAGTAGGTGTCATTACCCAAAAGAATTCCCTTGGCTCTACTTTTCAGTATCGCACAAATCTCGGACATACTGTTTCTAAAGGATTTGAAGGGTATGTGGAGTGGAGCCCAAGCCAAACATTTTTGAAAAACAAACCTTGGGGAAACCTTTCTGTTTTCGCTTCTTTGGCATTCATCGATGCGAGCTATAAGGACTTCAAAACTACGATGGTTTCCAATGGAGCAATTGTAGAGGGTAATTTGGCTGGGAAAAAGGTTGAAAACGCGCCCTCTAAAATTAATCGATATGGGATTACTTATTCCAAAAAGGGATTGTCTATTACTTGGCAAATGAGTGAGGTGGGCGAAACCTTTGCAGATGCCTCCAATACGATTTTGGCAAATGCTGCAGCCACAACCGGATTGATTCCCGCCTATCAGGTGCAAGACATTTCAGGCTCTTATCGATTCAAAAAAACCGCTACACTCAAATTTGGAGTAAACAATCTTAGTAATAGCATGTACTTTACGAGACGTTCTGGCGGTTATCCAGGTCCTGGAATTTTACCAGCCGATGGTCGGACCTGGTATTTGGGGCTAAACCTCAAATTTATCAAGTAAAAATTGACTACCTTTGTAACAAATTAAGCAATTATGGCTTCATCAAGCAAGGGTAGTGGTTTCTGGAATACAATACAAGAAGATCTTCTTTCATTTTTTGAACTGAACGATTTTCGAACCTATTCATTGAATCAGGTGTACAAGGCATTTGCCGTACGCGATCGTAAAACAAAGGAGATTTTTTCAGATGTTGTTGAATATTTAGTCAAAGAAAATCGTCTGCATCGAAATGCAGACGGTTCTTTTCAATATATCAAACAAGCAGATCAAGTAGAGGGCAAATTAGACCATGTAAACCAACGTTTTGCCTTCGTCATTACGGAAGAAGATCAGCCCGATATTTGGGTGGCTTCTGAAGATTTGCACGGGGCGCAAGATGGCGACACCGTACGTGTTCGTTTGTTGCCTCAGCGAAATAAAAAAAGTACTCGACCAGAGGGAGAGGTTGTGGCAATTATCGATCGTGCCAATAAAACTCTTGTCGGGACCATTCAAATCACCCCACATTATGCATTTGTGGTGCCAGATTCTAAAAAGATTTTTCAAGATATTTATATTCCAAAACACGTAACCCTAAATGCTGCACATTTAGACAAGGTGCTTGTTGAGGTAACATCTTGGCCAAAAGAAGGCAAAAAAGCGGAAGGAAAGGTGGTTGAAGTATTGGGGCAATCGGGTAATAATGACACCGAAATGCACGCCATTTTATTAGAATATGGTTTGCCGTATCATTTTCCTGAACAGGTTGAAAAATCAGCGGAAAAAATTTCTAGCTTAATTTCCGAGGAAGAAGTCTCAAAACGCAAAGACTTTAGAAAAGTGCTTACGTTTACCATTGACCCCAAGGACGCCAAAGATTTTGATGATGCCATCAGTTTTCAGACCTTGAAAAATGGCAATGTGGAAATTGGTGTGCACATTGCAGATGTTTCTCATTATGTAACGCCTGGATCTATTTTAGACCAAGAAGCCTATATCAGAGCTACCTCTGTTTATTTGGTAGATCGCGTGGTACCTATGTTGCCTGAAAAGCTTTCCAATGGACTCTGTTCCTTGCGACCGAATGAAGATAAACTGACATTTTCTGCTGTTTTTGAAATGGATGCAGCGGGCAAAATTAAAAAAGAATGGTTTGGTAGAACCATCATTCATTCCGACCGTCGGTTTGCATACGAAGAAGCACAAGTTTACATAGAAGAAGCACTGAACGAATCAGATATCTATAGTTCTGTAATTAAAGAATTAGATCGAATTGCAAAAATTTTACGAGCAGATCGTTTCAAAAAAGGCTCTGTCAATTTTGAGACGGTAGAAGTTAAATTTGAATTAGACGAAAACGGGAAACCATTGGCGGTCTATCCAAGAGAGCGCAAAGACGCACATAAACTGATTGAGGAATATATGTTGTTGGCCAATAAACGGGTAGCAACGTATGTTCATGACATGAAGAAAACTGAGCCTAGAAATACGATGGTGTACCGTGTGCACGAGTCGCCTGATCCTGAAAAACTAAAGGTTTTTAGCACTTTTGCCAAGAAATTTGGGTATAATGTGTCTACCGATCCTTTACATATAAGTGGCTCATTTAACGTTTTGATGGACGACATTCAAGGAAAAGCGGAAGAACATGTCTTACAATCATTGGCTGTTCGTACGATGTCGAAAGCGCGCTATTCAACCGATGCTATCGGACATTTTGGTTTAGCATTTCCTTTTTATTCACATTTTACAAGTCCAATTCGTCGTTATCCTGATGTAATGACGCACCGACTGTTACAACATTATTTAGATAAAGGACAAACGATTGATCGGGTTCCTTTAGAAGCACAATGTAAACATTGTTCAGATCGAGAAAAACTTGCAGCAGATGCAGAAAGAGCCTCCATTAAGTACAAGCAAGTAGAATATATGAGCTTGCATGAACCACAAATTTTTGAAGGAATTGTTTCTGGAGTGACAGAATTTGGATTTTTTGTTGAGATTGGGGAAACGTCCTGCGAAGGCTTAGTTCGTATGGCAGATTTAACCGACGACTTCTACGAATTAGACAAGGATAATTATCGAATAATCGGAAAGGCAAATGGTCGAGTATTTAATTTTGGAGATAAAGTAGAGGTTCGAGTTAGCAATACCAATTTAGCCAAACGGACGATTGATTTGGAATTGGTCAACATGAAGGGGTCTCGATTTAATTCTCGCTCCAAACCATCTCGTCATCAGAAATCGAGTAGAAGCAACAAGGTAATTCCGAGGGGGAAGAGGAGGAGGGGTTAGTGGGCCAAGAATTTAGTGGGCGGAGTATTTAGTGGGCAGAGTGGGCCGAGGTTATAGTGGGCCAAGTGGGTTTGAATTTAGGTTTTAATTTTATTAGAAAGGCCTATTAAAATTCTAATCACTTCACTGGATTGTTCTTCTAGTTCTTTTGCCAAATTTTCAGACAAAATTCCTATTTCTTTGCCAACTAATACCATTGATTTAACCTCATTAGTAGAGCCTAAAGCAATTTGCAGATAGCGTTTAAATTCCTTTTGAGAATTTCTTCCAAATCCCTCTGCAATATTATTTGAGATAGAAAGACTAGCCCTTTTTATTTGATCAAAATACGCTAAATCTTTTTTTTGCGGAACCTTTAAATATACATTAATACCTAAATTTTTTGCTTTTTGCCAAGCAATTAGGTCTTCAAATTTATTTGCTTTCATTCCCAAATGTATAAGAACAAATGGTCTTTACAAGGCAAAAAACAGATAATTGAAATCAATTTACTAATAATCTTGGCCCACTACCTACTCTGCCCACTTTGCCCACTATATACTACATCTCAAACGGCATGCTGCTGTGGTATAACTCATACCAATCCTGCACATCCAGCTCAATATTGAAAGAGTTGACAATGTTGCGAATTCGGTTTTCTTCCAATGTACCTATTAATGGCAAGGCGCCTAATTTTACGATCCAAGCAACGGCAATGGATTCTAAATTGCTGTCGTATTTCTTCGCAATTTCAATCAATTTTTTACGAACACGAATAGCTTGCTCGTCTGTGCCATGCTCAATTTGTCCACCCGCTAGCGGTGAAACCGCCAATGGTCGCATGTATTTTTGTTTGCTGTAATCAATGATTCCATTTTCTAGGGCGGAAGTATTCAACAAACTTAAGTCGATATGATTGGAAACTATTGGTGCGTCCAAATAAGAGGCTAATAGTTGATGTTGATGACTAGAAAATCCAGAAATCCCTATATTTTTTATCTTACCAGCTGATTTCAATTTTTGAAGAGCAAAGGCAGTTGCCTCCAAGTTGGCCAAAGGATCTAAATGGTCTAATAAAAAAACATCTAAATAATCGGTCTGTAGGTTTTTTAACGAATTTTCTACCGATTGAGTAATATGTGCTGCTGAAGAATCGTAATGTTGAATACGGAAGTCGGGCCTTGATTCACAAGGGACATTGACGCCGGCTTTCGAAAACAAGACGATGTCTGAGCGTTGAATGTTACTATTTTTTAAGAGTTCTCCGAATAGTTTTTCTGCTGCATATTCACCATAACGATCGGCATGGTCAAATGTATTAATGCCTAACTCTAAGCATAAATTGATGGTTTTTTCCATCAAGTCTTTACTTTGATTTGTCTGTTTTCCCCATCTCCAAAAACCGTAAATGGCAGGAGAAACTTTTGGTCCGGCGTCGCTTAAATAAATTTTTTCCATGGTTATCCTAATATAATTTTTGTAGCCGCCCGAAGGTCATCTACTAAGTGTGTTGCATTGGTTTCTGTTCCCTGAGGGGCTAATCGAATGGTCCGTAGTCCAGCTCTTGTACCTGCAATAATATCTCTCTCATGGTCTCCTACCATCCAAGAAGCATCCATATCCACTTCATATTTGGCGGCTGCCTTTTCAATGAGCAAGGAACCAGGTTTCCGCGTCAGAGACGCGGAATCAAACTTTTCATGATACGGACAAAAATACAAATCGTCTAACATGCCCCCGCTTGCCTCTTGCAGCGCATCATGAATTAATTGTACATCTTCTCGTTGGTAAATGCCTTTGGCTATTCCACTTTGATTCGTAATCACGATCAATAAATAACCAGCTGCCTTCAATGCCTGTAAAGATTCTACCACGCCCTCTGGAATGATAAATTCTTGCATTCGGTACACATAATCTACCCGGTCGACGTTCAACACGCCATCTCTGTCCAAAAAGATGCACTTATTACGCATTATTCAAACAATCTATTCCAAGGAATACGGCTTAAAACTAAGATTAAAGCAAGTCCATTTAACAACCAAGCATTTTTGTGCTTTTGTGCATCTGGAATCGCTTTTTTATTTTTTGCATTTGCAATTGTTGCCAAAATAACCGCTAAAATATTGACGGTGATGTGCTCCACAGCTATCAAACGAGTTGCAGGATCTTTCATTGCTGCACCAAAATCAGCAAAGGCTGCTTGGGTTATCGGACTTAAGAAAAAGTAAAGAACTAATCCTATCAATAACTGGGTGTGCAATGAAATCATGAAAAACAAACCTGTTTTTCTATCTTTCTCGGTAAATGTTGCTCCTGAAGAACCACCTTTAATGCCATTTATTACAGCCAAAAGGCCTAATACTAAGACTACCCAACGAAGGTAAGAGTGTAAGTTTAAGAAAATTGAGTACATAGATGTTTTAATTATAAGTTATGAATTATGAAATATCTTTTTTGTTGTGCAAAGATACGAGGAAGAATATTAAGAATCGAAAGAATCGGAAGAAACTGATGAATCGGAAGAATCGGAAGAATATGATGAATCGGAAGAAACTATGAAACTATGAATCTAAGAATCTATGAATCGGAGAAACTGAGAATAGGAAGAGCGGAAGAGCTTGTGAATCTAAGAATCTATGTATTGAAGAACGGAGCCTGAGGTCGAGCGAAGCGAGAAAACTCGAAGGCTCAGAGGGAAGAAACTAAGAAACTAAGAAACTATGAACCTAAGAATCTAAGAAACTATGAATCGGAGAAACTGAGAATAGGAAGAATTAAATATTTTTCTTCCGATTCTTTCGATTCTTCCAATTCTTCCGATTCATCAGTTTCTACCGATTCTTCCAATTCTTCATATTCTTTTGTATTTTTGAGTTTACAATTAAGCCATGGAAGAAAAAACTAAATTAAATGCTGTAATCAATGCACGGTGTCCGCAATGTAGAGAAGGCAGGTTGTTTAAATATAAGTTTTGGAATGTGTTCAAATTTAACCAAATGAACGACTATTGCCCGAAATGCAATCTGAGGTATGAGGTAGAGCCAGGCTTTTGGTTTGGAGCCATGTATGTTTCCTATGCACTTACTGTTGGCATTATGGTTGTTGGTGGATTTGTGATTTATAATTTCTTTGGTGATCCGGGGGCCTTGGGATATGTGATTCCCATTACTTTGGTATCATTAATTGCGGTTCCATTTAATTTTCGAATTGCTAGAACCCTTTTTATCCACTTATTTTCTGGTGTTGATTATAAGCCTGGGTCAGGTAAAGGAAACGCGTAAGCATGAAAATTCTCGATCTGTATATTCTTAAAAAGTTTTTAAAAACGTATGTTTTTGCTGTAATGATTATTGTTTTAATCATTATGGTGATTGATTATACAGAAAAAATAGATGATTTTATTCGTAAAGAAGCGCCAATTCGAGAAATCCTATTTGACTATTATTTGAATTTTATTCCTTATTGGGCAAATTATATAAGTCCTTTAATGGTTTTTATTGCAACGGTATTTTTTACCGCAAATCTTGCTGCTAAAACCGAAATCATAGCCATTTTAAGTTCAGGAGTAAGTTTTTTGCGATTGATGCGGCCGTATTTAATTGGTTCAAGCATTATTGCCCTCGGAACATTTATCATGGTGGGCTGGTTGGTGCCCAATGCCAACAAGGTTCGAGTACCATTTGAACATAAATACATCAATGGTGCCTATTATTTTGATAAGCGAGATATTCATATTAAAATAGCTCCTGATGTTTATGCCTACTTGGAGACATACGACAACACATTAAAAACAGGCTATCGATTTTCATTAGAAAAAATTAAGGGTACAGAACTTCAAGTAAAATTAATGGCAGATCGGATCACCTGGGATTCTACTAAAAATAAGTGGCAATTGCACGATTATCGAATTCGATTTGATGAGCCAGGGAACAAAAAAGTCGCTTTTGGCTTAAAAATAGATACGACCTTGAATTTATTTCCAAAAGATTTTGAAAACAAGCACCTTTTGCATGAAACCTTCACTTTGCCGGAACTTGAACGACACATCGATTTGGTGCGGTCGCGTGGGGCAGATGGCCTAGAGGTTTATTTAATTGAAAAGTATTTGAGATTCGCCAATCCATTTTCTGTTATTATACTTACCATTATTGGATTCTTGGTTTCGGCCAGAAAATCGAGGGGAGGGGTTGGCTTTCAGATTGCCTTAGGTTTTACCTTGGCCTTTGTGTATATCTTATTTTTTATGATGAGTAAGGGAATTGCTGAGGGCGGAGGGATGCCTCCCTTGTTAGCCGTTTGGTTGCCTAATTTAATCTTCTCAGGTATTGGATTTGTTTTGTATTATACCATTCCACGATAATGAAAAAACAAGCCCGATTGACCGATTATCTGAAAATACATTTTATTGTTATTTTATATGCCTTTACGGCCATATTAGGAAATGCCACACAAGCCAATGCCTTAACCATCGTATTATTTAGATGCTTATTAAGTAGTTTAGGCTTGTATATTGTTCTTCGTTTTTCGGGCATATCGCTTAAAGTTGATAAAAAAGCGATTTCTATTTGGGTCTTGAATGGACTCTTCATTTCCTTACATTGGTTACTCTTTTTTGGAGCTGCAAAAGTTTCTACAGTAGCTATGTGCTTGGCCGGTTTATCCACACAAACCTTTTGGACGAGTTTGCTTGAACCCATCAGCAAAAAAGAACCCATCAATCGAATTGAGGTTTTTTTAGGTTTATTGGTAGTTTTGGCCCTAGGAATTATTTTCATTACGGAAGAAGCACAGTGGTTAGGCTTGTTGTTAGGGGTCGGAGCAGGTTTTTTTGGGGCCTTATTTTCAGTTATTAATGGAAAATTTACTCACACGCACGATGCGCGTGTGATAACCGTTTTCGAAATGATTTCTGCTACCTGCATTACAGGGTTCGTTTGGCTGGTTGGAATTTTTCGAGCAGAAGAAGGTGTTTGGATACCCATTGAAATGGACTGGTTATGGATAAGTATATTAGCCTTTGTCTGTACGGTTTATGCTTACACTGAAACCATTAAACTATATAAAGTATTTTCAGTTTTTTCGATTAATTTGGTTATTACACTAGAACCAGTATATGGTATTTTATTGGCCATTTATATTTTTGGTCAACAAGAAATTATGCATGCAGGCTTTTATTGGGGTACAGCAATCTTGCTATTCACTGTTTTTATTCATCCATTTCTTCAAAAGAAAAAATAGCCCAATTGGCTCACAGAGCAATTTGTAAAAAAAATGATTGTCAAATTTTTTGTTTTGAACAAAATGTTTACATCTTATTTTTTGGGAAAGAGTTTTATTTGTACCCTAAAGTTTTAATGTTCATCAGTCTTTTACAGTAGGTAGGTAATTTTATATACTTGTGAAGGCGGATTAAACCACTAATAATAATGTTTTTCATCAGTAATAAATCCTTTACTAGGGTGACTAAATTTTTACAGCTAAAAAATTCCTTTCTAAGAGTTTTAATTGCATCCGTTTTTCTAACAGCAACCTTTCAATTAAGTGCACAAATTGAGAATGAATTTGTTTGGAATAATACTTCCGTAAATATTGATAAATGTTTTGGAAGTAAGACCTTTATTATTTCTGTAAAAAATAATAGAAGCAATCAGCAGAATTATTCAAATGTAACCATTGTTCCAACATTTCCAACAGGTGTAACAGTAAAAGCAGGTACATTAGTTGATTTAACTAATAGCTTTACACCAAACCAAAACTTATCGCCAGCATTTACTTCTGGAGGAATTTCTTGGGATGGAACTAAGTTTACCATAACAAATACATGGTCATATCTTGGGACCATTCGTTTTTCATTTGAATTGGAGGCGGCTTGTTCTGCAAATGATGTAAATTATTTATCAAACACCTATGTGTTGAGATCTGGCGGAGTAAATATTGCTACAATGTCTGATGGCACGCAACAAGGGACGACCTCTCCTTATTCGGTTTTGGGAGCGGACTTGTCAATTACTACAGCTCCAACAAATAATAATTTATCGAATGTACTGGTTAATCAAGTATTTAACCAAGTGGTAACAGTGACTAATGGTGGTAAGGGTAAGGTTAAGAATTTGGAATTAGATTTAGATGCTCAATCTACGAATAGTACAAATACTCCAACTATTTCAAATCCGAAAGTGTATGCGAATGGAACGACCACCCCTATCGGTACTGCGGCCTTAAAATCTGATGGAAAAACATTAGCGATAACCCTTGACTCTGTCTTTTATGATAACATGAAGATAGATATTGCCTATGATTTCAAGGTAAAAAATTGTAATTCAACTAATAGGGGAATTATGGCCAAGGCAATGTGCGGAAATACAGTTTGTAAGACGAGTAACACTGTAAATTCAGTTTACACAGTTAATACTACTAGAACCACAATGACTACAACCATGGCGGAACTTTCTGTGTTGTCAAATGCAGATCAAATTATAGGGGGGGCTCGTAAAATTAAATATACGGTCAAAAATACAGGAACCAATATATCTAAGGTCGGGGCATTTGCAATCTATGATGGTGGAAATTATCCATTTCCAAGGTGGGGATCTTATACTCCAAACCCTGCAGGAACATTTGAAGTTATACAAAGTAGTATTGTAATATTAAATTCAGCTGGCGACACATTAAGGTCAAATTCTTATAGTACAGCGCCAAACTGGACTAATCATTTAAGTTCAGCCCAAGGGGCTTGTTTTTTTAATAAGCCACAAGGGTATACTATAAGTTTAAATAATTATTATTTACAGCCAGGGGAGCAATTAACTGTTTATTATGAGATTAGGCAATGTGATAGTGATGTTAATGCCCCAAAAGTAGTGCCCTCTCAAAATTCAGATTATGATTTAGCGTCGGGAAGCATTGTGTTGATAAGTAATAAATATTATTATAGTTGGTGGTATGGGATAAATATGCTTTGGTATGATCAATGTGGTACAGGGATTGATCTATATTCAAACCCCTCTAATATCATTATGTATAATGTGTCGAGTAGGATTGGTTCCACAATTGCCCCGGCACAAGTATTAGGGGCTAAGAAATTCTATATTGAAGGAGAAACAGAAATGAACTCTTGGATTAATTTTCATGGTACAGCAAATTTACCCAAGATTTTTCAGATGGATATAAAGTTGCCTAACGGAGTAACCTATGTTCCCAATACGTATTTTTCGTCAACAAGTAATACTCTCATTTCTGGTTATCCTCAGTTTAATAATAGTACAAAAACCTTGAGTTTGCGTTTTTATGATTCAGGTAATGCAGCAAAAAAAATTAGTTATAAACTACAATTAGAAACGGATGGAGTTTCATCATGTGGTAAACAGCCAATCATTCATCAAACGTATGTAGTGGGGAATTCTAATGGAACAAAACCTTTGGTATCTCAAACTATGAAGGTAGATACGGTTGATTTTCAGTGTGATTTAACTTGTACAGGAATTATCCCTATCTCTGCTGTTGTTGAACGTTCAAACTTTGGCATGCCCGACAACAATGAAGATGGCTATCCTGAGGCAAATGGTACCTTAGACCGGTCAAAAATAGCCTTGTACCATTTACGTTATGGAGACAAAGTTAAAGCCACTACAAAGTCTGCTATTTGTGGTACGTATTCAAGATTTCAAACCGATCAACGTTTTGGAGAGGGTAAGTGGAAGCCAGTAGGATTTCCAACAATAAATTTGATAAGAGGAAGTACTGGGCAGAAATCGACTGTTCCTGGAAATATAACACAAATTGGAACTACCCAGAGAGATTTTATCATTCAATGGTCTGGAAATGAACCAGCAGGATGGGGCGATTATCAAGATCTTGACTCTATTGAGGTAATTCAAGAATATGAATTAGCACAAAATGTATTTTATGATAGCAATAATAACTGGTTAGGGGTAAAAACGGCCCTATTTAGTTCTACAACTTATATATCAACTGGCAACACACTATCAAATGATTGGACGTATAATGGGCCATTGAAAAGGGCGTCATTTACAGCTTTACAAAACCTGTATTTGGTTTCTGGGTTTGATTTAAATTATTTATATACCCAATGGGATAACTTATATACCTTATCAGGATATAATAATGTGGTCAATAACGGGTGTAGCTTAATGACTTATGGTGTATTTATGTCCCCAAGTAAAATAGGGTACACTTTCCCATATGAGTATCGCCCACTCTTAAGGCCTGAAGAATTCAAAATAACAATTCCAACAGGAATGATGTTTAATGGCTTTACCTCTTTAAAACTAGGATATTCTTCTTGGGCAACAAACGTGTCTTTAATGTCACCATATACTACTATTTCCGGTAGTGAAGTTACTGTAAATTTAAAAGGGCTTTTAGATTCTAAGCCAGCGGAATACGTTGGCGAATATTCAGATATTAGAATAAATTTTGGTCTTTTACCCAAAGAAAGATGCTTTAATGTTAATGGTCTCTTGGGTATGACAATTAAACAAAAAATGTTAGATAAAAGCATTCCTAATGCCACCACTGATAGCACGATTGTTGTAAATATAAATCCTCAAATTACCTCTTCTTTAAATACTCTCACTACGTTTTTCTCTACTTCCAAAAATCAAGAACTTATTAACGGAGTTTCAACCAATAAATTTACTATTAAAAATACGAGCTCGAATTTAGTAAGTAACAATTCTTGGTTTTATATTCGAAGTAGAAAGGCTTATTCTTCTATTTCAAATGTCAAGATTGGTGGTGTTGCTGTAACTTCAAATAGTAATGGCGTTTATTTATTAGGCACACTTGCTGCTAACACAAGTTCAAGTGAAATTTCTTTTGACGCAACCTTAAATTTATCTTGTGCTAAAGATACGATAGATGTCTATTTTGGTAGCGAGTGTTCTGCATCTGGAATTCCAACGGACGTATTAAATTATACATGTAAAAGTAGTGATTACATTGTGCAAAGTGCTGTAAATAGCAATTTTTCAGGAAATGTTTTAAATATTAATGAAGGCTTAGGAGCTACTTTTTGTAGTTCATTTACTGTAGAATTTGAAGTCCGAAATACGAATATTGGATTCATAAAAGACGTAAAAACCTCTATTTTTTCAGCACCGGGTATTTATTATGTACCAGGATCAGTAAAATTCAAATTCCCAGGCTCCTCAAGCAATTGGGTAAGTTCGTCCTATAATCCTACAATAGTTCAAAACGATCCAACCGGATTTAACATTCTATTTAATATCACAAATCCGAGTAGTGGAGTTGGCTCTGGCATATTAAATCAGCTATTTTTAGAAGGTACTACCAATACGAACGCTAATACCATAAAAGTTCAATACACGGTAGAATCTAAATGTGGCTCATCAGAAGGATTCCCAATTTATCATAACTTCTATGCTTCAAAAGTTTGTGGAGACCAGTTACCAACTATATACCAAGCCTCTCAAAACTTAGCTTTTCAAAATTTGGCTGGTCCAAACTATTCAACGAACATTAGCAAATCAAGCGTTGACCCGGCCATTAAAAATTGTACAACAGGCAATAAACTCCGTGTAAAAGTTATCAACTTAGGCCCAAATGCTACAGGTCCTAATGAATTGATTCGTGTTTTATTACCAGAAACTGTAACATTCGCTAATTATGACCCTAGTGCAAGTGGTCAAATAAATGCTCCATCCACTCAGCCGGTTATGCAAGAATATGGAGTACACGTATTAAATTGGCCGATGCCTGAAAACATTGCTGCAGGAGATTCGATTCAGTTTGATGTGTTTATGAAGCCAAACTTGAATGCCTTCTTGCCTACAACAGGTCAAATTACCATTTTAACTGGTAAAATGATTACAAGTACCTGTAATGGCGACACCTGTGATGTATTTAAAACAACGGGTTCCCAAAATATAAATATCAACGTTTCAGCAGGCCCAAGTACACCATATGCTGTTGTGACCAACCCTACGTGTACCAATGGTTTGGGAGCAATTTCATTTGTTGATCCTATTCAAACAGGTAACGTCTATAGTATTGATGGTGGACAAAACTATAATTCTTCCTATATTTTTTCAAGTTTAAATCCGGGATCATATAGTTTAAAAGTAAAAAATGATCAAGGCTGCATCAGTCCAGCCACGGTTAATAAAACGGTTAATACTCAACCTCCTAGTCCAGCCACTCCAACCATTTCTGGCGGTGATGGTTCTTATTGTGAAGGGCAAAGTTTCGTGTTGACGAGTAGTTCTTCCACCAATAACCAGTGGTACAGAAATGGAGCAGCTATTTCGGGGGCAACAAATGCTACCTACACCGTTACCACGGCTGGGACATATAAAGTAATTATAAGCAATAGTTTTGGATGTACCGCTACTTCTGCTGATAAAGTAATTACTTTTACGGCCTTACCAGCTAAACCAACAATTTCGGGTGGTACGAGTACAAATGGATATTATTGTCCAGGAACGTCTGTTGTTTTAACCTCTTCTACTGGTTTAGCATATCAATGGTATAAGAATGGGGAGGCAATTTCTGGTGCCACAAATTCTACCTATACGGTTACAAGCGCAGGAACTTATACTGTTAAATTATTAAATGGTGTATGTGAAGGCCCATCAAGTAGTAATAAAGTAATTAATTATTACACTGCACCTTCAGCTCCGACTCTTTCAGGAGGTGATTTAAGTCCTTATTGTTCAAATCAAACAGTAATATTACAAAGTACAGGTAGTAATAATCAATGGTATAAAGACGGAGTGGCTATCTCAGGAGCAAATGCAGCAACTTATTCAGTAACTCAAACAGGAACCTATACGGTTGTAGTTTCTAATTCTTATGGTTGTACTACGAATTCGGCAAACAGTAAAGATGTTGAAATAAAGCCTGCTCCGAATACCCCAACGATTAGTAAAGATATTTTTGCTCCATATTGCACAGGAGATATTTTAACCTTTACAAGTAGTTCTGCATCTAATAATCAGTGGTATAAAAATGGATCTGCAATAGCAGGTGAAACCAATCAAACCTTATCGGTTTCATCAACAGGAATTTATTTGGTTAAGGTAACTGGTTCTAATGGTTGTGTAAGTGATCCTAGTGCATCTCAAAATATTACTTTTAATTCCAGACCAGCAAAACCAGAAATTTCAGGTAGTATTGAGGGAACATATTGCGAGAATCAAACTATTTCCATTTCAAGTTCTACTGCAGTTAGTTATCAATGGTACAAAAATGGTGTTCCGATTCCCGGCGCAAATGCTCAAAATTATGAGGTAACACAAACAGGAACGTATACGGTAATAGTAAAAAATACTGAGGGCTGTGAAAGTGAGGCATCATTGAGTAAATCCTATACGGTTTATCAAAGGCCGTCAAAGCCAGATATTATTGGCAATTCTACGACCGTTTGTCAAGGTACAACCGTTAATTTATCTACTTCTGCTTCAGGTGTAACTTATCAATGGTATAAAGATGGTACTTCCATTACTAATGAAACAAATAGTTTGCTTCCTGTTACAACTACAGGAACGTATCATGTAGTCGTAACCAATACAGATGGTTGTAGTAGTTTATCTAGTGATACAAGAAATATTGTTGTTAATGCTAATCCATCTACACCAATGATAACTGGGTACGACGATACAGTAACACACTGTTCAGGTGAAACCATTGTATTAGAAAGTAGTTCTTCTTCAGGTAATCAGTGGTACAAAAATGGTTCAGCGATAGCTGGCGCTACCAATCAAACCTTTTCGGTTACGCAAACAGGTAGCTACACTGTGGAGGTTTCAAATTCCAATTCTTGTTCTTCTGGAGCAAGTACAGCAACTGATGTGTTGATCAAAAATACGGTTGCAACACCTATTATTTCTGCAGTTGGAACACATTGTGAAGGAACAACCACAACATTGAAAAGTAATAAAACAGGTGCACATCAATGGTTTTTAAATGGAACTGCTATTCCTGGAATTTCAGCAGACTCCTTATTGGTTTCCCAAGCAGGTTCTTACACGGTTAAAACTTTTGAAACAAGTACAAATTGTGCAAGTGACCAAAGTGATAGTATTGTTGTACATTTTAATCCTGCGGCCACACTTAGTCATAACACGACTTTATATCCAGGCGTTAACATTGACCTTTGTGCGCCAAGTTCTACTACTAAAACTTCTGCTAGCATACATACTGCCGTTGAAGAAAATGGAGTATCAAAAGGGCTATCCAATTATAACTATTCTTGGAAGAAAGGGAATGTAGTCATTGCAAATCAAACCTTAGACTCTTTAGTTATTTCTAATGTGGTTGGTTCTGATCCGTCTGGAACCTATACGGTAACAGTTACTGACAAAGTAACAGGATGTTTTGCAACATCCACTAGTCAACTTGTAACGGTATTCACTGAACCGACCAGACAAATATTGTCCTCAAATGTGGCATTGAACGACACGATTTGTGTAAATTCCACCATTGCTATAAAAGCTTCGAACATAACAGCCGCTGCTCCATATCAAATTAAATGGTATGATGCATATGATGGAACGTACCTAAACGACACTACTAGTACAATCAATCGGCAGGACAGTCATGGACATTGGATAGCAGGTGTTCAAAAATCAATTTATCAATATCAATATTTTGTTACGGATGTAAATTCATGTTCATATCCTTCAAACATTTATCAGTTTTATGAAGGAGCTGTTCCATTAAAACCTACCATTAGTGGAGGAGAAGCTGGGGCGTTTTGTGATGGAGAAACTGTTATTTTAGTTAGTAGCAATCGTTTTGGAAATCAATGGTACAAAAATGGAACAGTGATTGCAGGCGAGACAAATGATTCGCTACTTGTTACTACTTCAGGAGAGTATCAAGTGATCATAAATCAATACAATTGTAGTAGCCCATTAAGTGAAAAATCAATTTTGACTTTTAATACCAAGCCTAATGCGCCAACTATTGGAGGTTCAGTAGCAGGTACTTATTGTGCAGATACGCAAATTTGGTTAACAAGTAATTATACAACAGGAAATCAGTGGTATAAAAACGGAACTGCAATTTTTGGCGAAACCAATGATAGTTTATTAGTTACAACTTCTGGCTCTTATACAGTACAGCATGTTTCAAGTTTAAATTGTTACTCAAATCAAAGTGTTGCACATGTAATAACGGTAAATCCTTTACCTGCAAGACCTCATTTAGTCGTTTCAAATTCATCTATTTGTGAAGGAGCTTCTACGACATTGGTGAGTGATTACACGGGTACGAACAAGTGGTTTAAAGATGCAATTGAAATAGCTAATGAAACAAATGATTCCCTAGTTGCTACTTCAGCAGGTACGTATACTGTTTCTGCGGTAGACCAAAATGGCTGTATCAGCCAGAAAAGCAGTGGTCAAGCTATTGTGGTTAAGCGAAATCCAATTGCCGAGATTGTGGAAGGTTCTTTGGTTGGTATAGTTCCTGATGGGAATTGTCAAAAAATAGCAACAGACTTAACAGCAAAAGCACAAACTGTCTCAGGGGTTCCAACCTACGTTTGGCAGAGATCTTCAAGTGTTTCTGGGCCTTACAGCTCTACTGGAACTTCATTGTCACAGGTAAGTGTATTGACCAGTGGTTTTTATAAATTAAAAGTTGATTTAAATGGTTGTTCGACTACCTCTGCTGTTACACAGGTAGTAGATTTTCCAACATATACCATTGAAAAATATCAAATTTGTGCTGGTGATTCTACTAAGTTAGAAGTAAGTGGTAGCCTAAGTACTGTTGATTCTTATCAATGGTATAAGGATGATCAGTTAATAAATGGAGCTACTCAAGCAGTTTATTATGCTAAAGAAGGAGGGGCTTATACTGCGCATACCTTTTATAATAATTTTGAGCAAAGTACCTGTTCAATCACAATTGTAAAAAATACACCATCAACTGTTAGTATTGTATCAACACCTAATGTGTCAAGTATTTGTTTTGGAGACCAGGTTAAATTTAAATCAAATCCATCACGTACTTCTGCAAGTGGACTTCAGTTTAAATGGTTCAAAAATGATGTGGAAATTGTTGGTCAAACAACGGATAGTTTATTGGTTTCTGATGGTGGACAATATAAAGTTAAATTGACGGATGCGAATGGGTGCTCATCTTTAAGTGCTGTTAAAAACTTAGTATTAAACAATCCCCCAGTAACGCCAGAAGGTTATGTAACTGCACAACCTACCTGTAGCTCTGCCTATGGAGAATTCAAAATTTCTACGCCATTAGGCTCACAGTATAGCTATAGTATAGATGGAATAATTTATCAATCAAGTATTACGTTCGTTGTTGGGCCAAGTCAAAGTGGTGATACTTTGTTTGTAAAAAACACGAATGGTTGTATTCAAACTGGAACGATACCAGTTATAAATGCCCAACCACAAACACCAGCTAAACCAACTATTTCGGGAACTGCTGCTGGCTCATATTGTCAGGGAGCATCCATAATTTTGGTGTCTAGTTCAACAACAGGGAATCAATGGTTTGTAAATAATGTAGCTATTTCGAATGCAACAAACGATAGCTTAGTGGTATCAAGTAGTGGCAGTTATTCTGTGCAAGTGACAAGCGATACAAATTGTCAGTCAGAAATGAGTAATGCAGTGGTTATTACCGTATTGGCTAAACCTGTTGCTCCAATAATTTCAGGCAGTAGTGCTGGCGATTATTGTGCTGGCAGTAAAATAGTCCTAAGAAGCAATAAAACTACTGGAAACCAATGGTATAAAGATGGTGCCGTAATTTCTGGTGCAACAAGCGACAGCTTGTTGGTTACGTCCGCAGGACTTTACACCGCAAAATATACTGCAACAAATGGTTGCGAAAGTAATTCAAGTTCAGGTACATTGTTTTCAATCCTACCTAAACCTTCTACTCCTGTAGTTTCAAATCAATCAGGAACCTATTGTGCGGGTACGCAAAAAGTTTTAAGAAGTTCTGCTTCTACTGGCAATCAATGGTATAAAAATGGTCAATTATTGGTTGGAGAAACGAAGGATTCTTTACTTGTATCAAGCGCGGGTAGATATGTAGTGTTGGTAACGGGCACAAATGGTTGTGTGAGTGATTCGAGTAACGCAAATGAAATTGGATATTTTGCTACTCCTGCGGCAGCAATTGTTTCGGGTAGTACCGCAGGTAACTATTGTGTTGGAGATGTAATTCGTTTAGTAAGTAGTGTGGCCCAAGGAAATCAGTGGTTCAAAGATGGGCAGGAAATAGTAGGGGCAACAAATGATACCTTAATGGTAACGCAAACTGGAAATTATACGGTCTCTTACCAAGATAACAATGGATGTTGGTCTTCAAGTAGTGCGGGCAAATCTATTCAAGTAAATGTAAAACCTGCTCAACCAAGTATTGTACGCAATGGGACTTCTACCTTCTGTGAAGGAGAACGTACCGTTTTGAAAAGTTCACAATCTACTGGTAATCAGTGGTATAAAAATGGTGCACTTTTAGTTGGAGCGATATTGGATTCATTGGTGGTAACGGAATCAGGCAACTATACGTTAGTGGTCGAAAATGCTTTCCATTGTCAATCTGTACCAAGTAGTCAAGAGGCAATTACCGTTAAACCATTACCATTGGCTGAAATCACCCAAGGTTTGAGCTTAGCCTTTAGCCAAGGAAATAATTGTCAAATTAACCCAATTGATTTGACAGCTAAGCCTCAATCGATTGCGGGAACGCCTACTTATGAGTGGTCATATAAGGCCGTAGAGACAGATCCGTTGAATTCATTAAATAATACGACAGACCATTATTCGGCAATGGTACAAGGGTATTATCAAGTGAAAGTTACTTTAGATGGATGTGCTAAATCGTCTACCTTTACACGCATCTATCAACCTCCAACACTTAACGTAACACAAACGTTGATTTGTTTAGGAGATACGGCCACACTAAGCGTAACAAGTACTGGCGGATTATTGAATCCAAGTTATCAGTGGTATAGAAATGATACCTTGGTGGTCGGTGCAACCTCAGATGTTATTAAGACAATTTTACCAGGTCAATATTATGTACAATTAACGGAATCGGGAAGCTCAATTGAATTAAATTCTTGTCCAGCTGATGTTATTTTGAAAGCTCAAAGTCGTGTTTCTTTAACCTATACCAGAAATGGGGTCATTTGTGCAGGGAAGGAAGAAACCATTATAGCACATGCACGCGTAAATGGTCCGTTTACATTTGAATGGTATAAAAATGGAATTTTAACGAATGTTCAGGACTCTGTTTTTGTCACCACCCTGTCTGGAGATTATCACGCGAAGGTAATTAATAATGATGGCTGTGCGATTCGCAGCGAAGTACATACTGTGACGGTAAATTCTTTACCAACTAATCCAAGTATAGAAATTGTTAGTCAGCCAACTTGTACAAGTGCAAACGCTATTGTTCGTGTAAATGCACCCTTGGGTACTAATTTATCGTATTCTACTGATAGCTTAACAAATTACCAAGCAAGTAGAGTGTTTAATTTACCTGCAACCTACACGAATACCAAGTTATACGTAAAAGATACGAATGGTTGTATTTCTTCTGGATTAATACCCTTGATTACTAATCAACCACCGAGTCCTACGAATCCGCAGGCAGTACGCGATACCTTGCAAAACAATTGTGGAGAAATCTTGGTTAATTTAACAAGTTTACAACCTGCTGCATCTACTGGTATTCAGTATGAATGGTGGACAGGTTCTACAAGTGTAAGAGGTACTTTAATAACTAATCCTCAACAATATGCTGGGTCTGGGAAAGTATATCTATGGGCTAAAAACACCTCGGGCTGTTACAGCGCCAAAGGAGATTCGGTTCGTGTAATTCAAATTTCTTGCTGTCCTGATGATCCAGGGGTATTTGAACGGATACCTTCAATTTATTATGGGCCCGCAACCATTCGATTTGCTTACACAGTAGGAACGTATGAAAATCCTAGATTTGTATTAGTTAATCAGTTGGATGGAAAAATTAAACAAGTGCTGACGAATTCTGATGATCCGTTTACCAATGTTGCATCGGGCAATTACCGCGTGTATGCCTTGGTTTATCATCCAAGTATTTCACCAACTGGAATTGTTGAAGGAGCTCTCTTTGATAATGTTAGACCAACTTGTTCTGATGTAGCATTTATAGATATTGCGGTGAATCCGTATTGTGATTATGAAAGCACCTGGAATTATGGTGGACTGGAAGGAAACACAACCAAAAATGGCACATATGCAATGGTGGATACGTATGATGGAAACAAAATTGTTGCCATTGATGCCAATGGCAGGTTTGATTACCAAATGGGTGTGGGATATCAATTGGTGAAAATACTTTATACCAGTGGCTTGCAAAACTTCCAAATAGGAAACCGCTTAAATCAAGTAACAGCTACCGGTTTAGAATTAGAAGCAGGACAATTAGTTAAACATTGCGAAGCGGTAACCTTACAATTTGATGGTCAATTGTTCTTAGATCAAAACAAGAATAATTTATTGGATTTAGATTTACCAGAAGATGAGCGCAATTTGCCTAGTGGCACGAAATATGTAAAACTTTATGACCGAACAAATAAAGTTGTCATTAGTGTTTCTGAAGTTGGAAGTCGGCAATACTTCTCATTCAGTGCCGATTTGCCTGATGGCAAATATGCCATATTTTTAGATGACAATGACTTGTCGTATGATACAACTTCTACTATGGCAACATACTGGTCTTGTCAGTATATTCCATTCAGAATTGAATTTGGTCAAATAGTAGAACAAGAAATTTTCCAAGGTGGAAATACAATTCCACTTGCAATGCAATCTAATGTACCTAGACCTCAACCTGTTGATCCAACAAAAGAAGTTTTAGGAACATATACTCAAAAATATTGTTTGGGAGACACCAATAATTTGATAGCTGTACAACCAGCTAATGGGGGCGTTTTAAAATGGTATACCCAACAAACTGGTGGAACTGCTTTAAGTACAAGCCCATCTGCAAACACTTCACAAGCTGGGACGAGCACCTATTATGTGAGTCAAATAATCAATGAAGGAGAAAGTGATCGCTTGAAAGTTGTTTTGGAAGTAAATAATAAACCTAGTACACCAGGAAGCATTATTGGCAAAACGATGGCACTAATTGGCTCATACGAGGTGTATCGTATTAGTCCAAGAAATTCAAGTGGCACTTATGTGTGGACTTTACCTACTGGATGGTCTAGCAATAATTCTACAGCTGATACAATTAGAGTTTTAGTGGGTACTAGGGCAGGGGGCATATCAGTAAAACAAGTCAACAGTTCTGGTTGCACAAGTGAAGCTTGTCTTCTACAGTTGCGAACTACTCAAGATTCTGATGGCGATGGAGTAACAGATGCACAAGAAGCCTTAGATCAAACTAATCCAAATGATGGCTGTAGTTATAAGCCAAGTTCGGTGACCTTACCTCAATCCAATGCTTGGAAAGCCCTTGATTGTGATGGTGATGGAACAGATAATGAGCATGATATTGACCCATTAAATTTTTGTGTAGGTGGTATAGTTGGGTATATTCCTTCATTAAATTCCCCACAATATAATCAATACTTCAAAGATGGAGATTGCGACGGTGATGGAATTTCAAACCACATGGAAACCAATTTGTCGGGCCTTCCTCTGGATACAGATTTTGATGGAGTTCCAAATTATTTAGACTTGGATTCAGATAATGACAATATTCCTGATGCAGTAGAAGGAAATCGTCACATGGACTCTGATAACATTGCAAATTATGAAGATTTAGATTCGGATAATGATGGTATTAGTGATAAAGAAGAGGGAGTAGAAGATACCGATCACGATGGAATTCCTAATTATTTGGATGTAGATTCTGATGGAGACCGAATATTAGATGCTTGGGAAGCATTACCTATTTTTGTTCCTAATCGAGATGATAATTATGACGGTCAGGTAGATAAAAATGGCGTATTTATTGATAAAAATGGAAATGGATGGGCTGATATTAGTGAGGGTCAATTGGCAACGGATACAGATCGTGATGGAAACTCTGATTATAAAGACTTAGATTCAGACAATGATTGTATACCAGATAAAGTTGAATTAACTGACGATACAGATAATGATGGAATCCAAAATTATCGCGATTCTGATTCTGATGGCGACCATATTCCTGATTATGTAGAAGCTGTAAATTGTTCACAACCGATAGATACTGATGCTGATGGAACTCCAGATTATTTGGATTTAGATTCAGATAGTGACTGTATCCCTGATGTAAAAGAAGCGGGTAAAAATCCAAGTCAACCTATCGATACTGATAAAGATGGCATACCAGATTATCGTGATATGGATTCTGATAATGATTGTATCCCAGATAAAAAGGAAATTGGTACAGATTGTGGAAATCCAATTGACTCAGATGGAGACGGTATTCCAGATTATTTGGATTTAGATGCAGACAATGACTGTATTCCAGATTCGATCGAGGTAGGTAAAGATTGTGGTAATCCGATTGACACCGATGGCGATGGAATCCCAGATTATTTAGACACAGATTCTGATGGAGATTGTATTCCAGATTCGATTGAAGTTGGGTCAATTTGTGGTACTCCATTAGATACAGATAAAGATGGAATTCCAAATTATTTGGATCGTGATTCGGATAATGATTGCATTCCAGATAAGGTAGAAGTAGGTAAAGATTGTGGGGTGCCTGTGGATACAGATAAGGATGGTACTCCAGATTATTTGGATACAGATTCTGATGGAGATTGTATTCCAGACCAATTAGAGGCCGGTACTGATTGTTCAAATCCGGTTGATACAGACAAAGATGGCTTACCAGATTATAGAGATACAGATGCAGACAATGATTGTATTCCTGATACGATAGAAGTTGGTAAGGTTTGCGGATCTCCTGTTGACACAGATAAGGATGGAATTCCTGATTTTAAAGATAGTGATTCGGATGGTGATTGTATTCCTGATAGCATTGAAGTAGGTAAAGTTTGTGGCGTACCAGTAGATTCGGATAAAGACGGTAATCCAGATTATTTGGATCTTGACTCTGACAATGACTGTATTCCAGATAGTATTGAGGTAGGTATTTGTGGTACTCCACTAGATTCTGATGGAGACGGCAAGCCAAATTATTTGGATGACGATTCAGATGGTGATTGTATTCCAGATTCGATTGAGGTTGGGGCTATTTGTGGCAAACCTATTGATACTGACAAAGATGGAATTGCGGATTTCTTAGATTTAGATTCAGATGGAGATTGTATTTCAGATAAAATTGAAGGAGGTGATGTATGTGGTAAAGTGGTTGATACAGATAAAGATGGCACACCGGATTATTTGGATTTAGATTCTGATAATGATAGTTATTCTGATCATGAGGAAGCGGGAGCAGATTGTAGTAATCCGGCCGATACTGACAAAGACAAAGTTTATGACTTTAGAGACTTAGACTCGGATGGAGACGGTATCCCGGATAAAGATGAAGATGACATAGACTTTGGTGGTTTGCCAGATTGTGACCACGACGGAGTTTCAAATCGTATTGATCCTGACTTCTGTGATTGGTTCTTACCAAATGGCATTTCTCCTAATCAAGATGGAGCCAATGATCGATTGATTATCCCGGGCATTCGTAGATTACCACAGAATCGAATTGCTATTTATAATCGTTGGGGCTCCCTAGTTTTTGAACAAGAAAACTATAAAAATGATTGGGGAGGAGAATTTAATGTAGGAAATCCGCTCATTGATATCGATGGAAAGCTCCCTGATGGAACATATTATTATGTCATTGATTTTTATGGCAAATATGCCACAAGAGCAACCTATGTATATATTAATAGGTTATTGAAATAGCCATTTACAGATGGTGTCAAAAAAAAGTTTGTAAAGTTTTTGTCAGTGACAAAAAGTTGGACAGATTTATTTTATGGCACCATCTAATTTTATACTGCCTAATTGTAGGTATTTAATAATGGCTTTATGAAAAAATTTTACACTTCACTCCACTTCTTAATACTTTTGATTTTTGTGGGGAGTACTGCGCAAGGGCAAAAGTTTCAATTCAGTACGGGTATAAATGTAACGGACTATTCTCTCGTCAATACAAACAATCAATTAGTGGATTATTTAAAACCTGGTAGTGGTTTCCAAATCAAAGCGGGTTTTTATAAACCTTTTTTGGACACGCTTTCTTTACAATTAAATTCGCCAGAAACTGCGTTGAAATATACGCAACGACCAGTTTTGTCAAAATTATTAAGTATTCTGACCTATTCAGCTGCCTTGCAGTTGAACCAGTTCAATGCAATTGGTGATATTCAGCAAATTCCTTTAAAGTATGAAACCAATTATGCAGGACTTGAACTAGGTCTTGGTGCAAAGTTGTCCATAATGAAAAAGGTTGGAATACACCTTAAAGGAATTCTTTCCGCGAATAAATTGCTATATGGATCTCAAATGACAGGTAATAAGTTTTATTTGTTAAAAGGGATTGATCAATTTGATGGTATCAAATTGATGAAGGGTTTTCAAATAGACCTTAGTACAAAAATAAATCCAACAACTGATTTTATAGTTGCATACAGCAACTATTCCAGCCTTAGCTCATCAGAGGCTACAACTGGAAAATTAGACCTATCCACTCAAACCTTCACATTAGGTTTGGCTTTTCAAATTTCTAAAAAGTAATAATGCGTATAATCATGATGAAAAAATTACACGTAATCATTTTATTAATGATATTTTTTGGTTTTGGTGCTTTTGGGCAAACAAATACCAAAGGAATCAATTATCAAGCTGTTATTCTTGACCCTAAACAAATTGATGTGCCAGGGGTAGCAGTCACCGGACAACCTCTTGCTGCAGGTAATGTCTGTATCAAATTCAGTGTCCTAAATGGTTCATCGCTAGAATATGAAGAAACTCAACAAACAAAAACAGACGACTATGGTTTAATCAATTTAACCATTGGTGCTGGACAAGTAACAAGCTCTTCAAAGGCAAAGACCTTTGCAGATTTGAAATGGGGATCGAAAACATTTGCGTTAAGTGTGTCTGTAAGCTTTGATGCTTGTTCAAATTTTAAAGTCGTTAGTACCCAATTATTTAATTATACCCCTTATGCATTATATGCTGAGTCGGTTGATTATGTGAATGTTCGAAATGCCCCAAAAAGCTTATCAGAGTTTTCAAATGATGTGGGGTATATTACAGATGCAGCCTTAAATCCTTTGAGAGATTCTTTAGCTACTCAAAAGGCAGATAATATCAAGCAGTTTATTCTTGTAAACCAAGATATCTCTTTGTTGAAATCTACCGTTACTTCACAAGGAGTTCAGATTGTAAATTTGAGCAATAAGGTTGATAGTTTAAACACCGAATTTGACTCAAAATTGGCGGGTGTTAATACGAATTTAAGTTCACAAATAAACAATGCGAACTCTCGAATTGATCAATTAGGAAATACCTATGAGAACCTTGGAAATAAATCTACTGCTACCAATTTGGGTGGTTCCACGCCAAGCGATTCAAAATATCCGAGTCAAAAAGCTGTAAAAAGTTATGTGGATGTTACCATTCAAGATGCAATTGCTACAGGAGCGCCAGATGCAACGACTTTGGCTAAAGGAAAAGTTAAATTAGCCGGAGATTTATCAGGAACAGCAGATTTACCAACAGTCCCAGGGCTAGCGTTGAAGGAAGATGTGGCCAATAAAACAACAGATATTACAGGAAATGCAAATTCGCAGGTGAAGTATCCAACCGTTAAAGCAATGAAGGATTATGTGGATGCTTCGGTAACTGGATTAGCTTTTCAGGCAAATTTAGATTTAAAAGCGGACAAGAATAGCCCAACCTTTACAGGAACACCTGTTTTACCAGGCGCAACTATTGGAGTAACGCAAGGATTAAACGATAACAGTACGTCACTTGCTACTACAGCTTTTGTGCAAAATGCTATATCTGCCGGAGTAATTGATGCGACCACCCAAGTTAAAGGTAAAATTAAGTTGGCGGGTGATTTATCAGGAACTGCAGAGAATCCGACTGTTCCAGGATTGTTATCAAAAGAAAGTCTAAGTAATAAGTCGGATGCAGCCACTTTGGGCGTAAGTACCGATTTATACCCAACGCAACGAGCGGTGAAAGCCTATGTTGACAATTCGATTGCCAATGCTGCCGTTCCAGATGCAACAAACGCTAGCAAAGGTAAAATCCAATTAGGAGGAGACATTGCTGGAAGTAATGATGCCGCCGCACCAATTATTACTCCCGGAGCCATTTCATCAGGTAAACTAGCAGACGAAGCCGTTACAACAGCAAAATTGGCCAATGGTGCAGTAACTAATGCAATTATTGCCAATGGGGCAATTACGAATACAAAAATAGGGGAGGCTATTAGCGTTTCTAACGGAGGAACTGGCGCAAACAATGCCGCTCAGGCATTGACTAACTTGGGTGCAGAACCTACTGTAAATAAAACAACAGATGTTTCGTCTGATGGAAATTCAGATGTTAAATTCCCAAGTGCAAAAGCAGTTAAGTCGTATGTTGACCAGACTGTATTGGCAGCTACTCCAAATGCAACCAATTCTGCCTTAGGAAAAATTCAATTAGGTGGAGATATTGCAGGTAATAATGATGCCACTGCTCCTCAAATTACATCTGGCGCGGTAACCACTGGAAAAATTGCTGATGCTGCAGTAACCAATAATAAAATTGCAGCAGGAGCGGTAAGCTCTTCAAGCATTGCTAATGGAGCCATTGTGAATACTAAAATTGGAGAAGCCATTTCAATAACAAATGGTGGTACAGGCGCAACCACAGCTTCGGGGGCCTTAACTAATTTAGGCGCAGAACCAACTATTAATAAATCAACAAGTGTAGCAACTGACGGAACAAGTGATACGAAATTTCCAAGTACGAAGGCCGTAAAATCGTATGTAGACACTGAAATTACCGCAGCCATTGCAGCAGGTGCGCCAAATGCTACTACAAGTGCTACCGGAAAGGTTCAATTAGCAGGAGATTTGGGAGGTGCAGGAACTACCGCAACGGCCCCTGTAATTTCTAATTCAGCCATTACAACCAGCAAACTAGCAGACAATTCGGTAAGTACCGCTAAAATAATTGACCAAAATGTAACAACCTCTAAACTTGCTTTGGGGGCAGTAACTACTGAAAAAATAGCTGATTTAGCTGTTGAGACAGCTAAAATAGCAGACTTGGCCGTTACAACAGACAAGGTTTCAGATTTAGCAATTAGCACTGGCAAAATTGCAAATGCTGCCGTAACAGACGCTAAAATTGCAACGGTTTCGGGATCAAAAGTAACCGGGGATATTGCTGGAAATGCACAAAATGTGAATGGCGTGGTTGGAGTAGCAAATGGAGGAACTGGAGTAGCAGGAACCCTAACGGGCTATGTGAAAGGAAATGGATCTTCTGTCATGACAGCCTCTCCGAGTATTCCTTTAGCAGACGTAATCAATGCACAAGGGGTATCTAATTTAAAAACAGATATTACTCTTGGTGGAAATGCATCAAGTAATGTGTTTTATCCTTCTCAAAAGGCTGTAAAGGATTACGTTGACAATCTAACAAATCAAGGTGTTGGTACTTCAACTCAAAATGCTTTAAATACTAAAGAAGATTTAGCTAATAAATCAACCTCTACGACATTAGGAACCTCTGATGTTTTATATCCATCGCAGAATGCGGTGAAGCAATATGTTGACACTAAGTTCGCTTCGAACAATGCCATTGAAAATTTAACAAGTTTACCAAATATTACCAATAACACGGTTTTAGGAAATACAACAGGTGCAACTACAACACCAAGAGAATTACAAATTACAGGAGCTGGCAAAGTAGTATTTGATACCAACCCTACAATTAGTAATCCTACTTTAACGAGCACGGTAATCAATGGAACCATCTCAGGGACTGCTATTGTTCCGGTAGCCCAAGGTGGATCAGGCGCCAACATGTCTAACACTTCAGGTTATGTGAAACAAGCAAGTTCAGGTGCTAACTTTACTACCATTGGGAAAATCCCTGTGACAGACGTTGACCAAGCGGTGAGAACCGTAAATGGTGTACAACCAGATCAAAATGGAAATGTGCCATTAACAATTGGTACCGTTTATACGGGAACATTGGCAAATAGACCCTTGACCAATTTAAACAATGGCGACTTCTATGTTGTTTCAAATGATGGAGCAAATAATGGATTAACGTATGTTTGGGATGGAACTGCTTGGCAAGAAGTAACACCTAATCAGGCTGCTACAGATGCTCGTTATGTAAATGTGACTGGTGATACCATGCAAGGAAATCTTACTGTTCCAACGGGCAACAAGGTGACAATCGCCGATTCGCCAACTGCTTCTACAGATGCTGCCAACAAGGCTTATGTAGATCAACAAGTAAGCAATGCAACCCCAGATGCAACAACAACGGCAACAGGTAAAATACAATTAGCTGGCGATTTAACAGGTACTGCTACTCAGCCTGTTATTGGAACAAATAAAATTAGTTTTGATAAAATTCAACAAGTGGCAGCCAATGTAGTGATTGGAACTAATGCCGCTGGTAATGTTCAAGCCTTAACAACAATTCCTGTTGCAACCGTTCCAGCATTTACTGGGGATATTTCAGTAGTAGCAGGAACGACAGTTACCAATATTGGAGATAAAAAAGTAACTTATAATAAAATACAGGATATGTCGGGCCAAAGCAAATTACTTGGTTCTGGACAAAATTCTGGATTAACACCTACAGATATCAGTTTGGGAACAGGCTTATCGATGTCGGGCAATACATTAAATTCAACGGGTGGAACAGTAACGAATGTAACAGGTACTGCTGACCGCGTGGTAGTTAACAATGGAACGACCACACCTTCGATTGATATAGCATCTACCTATGTAGGTCAAACTTCCATTACTACCCTAGGCACAATAACTACCGGAACGTGGGAAGGGTCAACCGTAGGAGTGCCTTTTGGAGGAACTGGTGCCACTAGTTTAACAGGATACGTTAAAGGAAATGGGACCTCGGCCATGACGGCAAGTTCGACAATTCCTGTGGCTGATGTAACAAATGCAGAAACTGTTTTAAATAAATCAACCGCCCAAGATTTAGGAGGTTCAACGCCATCAGATACGCAATATTCATCACAAAAAGCTGTAAAGTCCTATGTGGATAATACCATCTCAACCGCCATCGCAACGGGTGCACCAGATGCAACAACCACAGCTACCGGTAAGGTTCAGTTGGCAGGAGATTTAGGTGGATCAGGAACTTCTGCTACAGCACCTGTAATTACAGCGGGCGCCATTAATACTACCAAATTGGCAGACAATTCTGTAACTACTGCTAAAATTGTAGACGCCAATGTGACTACCGATAAATTAGCGAATTCAAGTGTTACAACAGGTAAAATAGCAGACCTAAGTGTAAGCACTGCCAAACTTGCAGACGGTGCCGTAACTAATCAAAAGGTAAGTGCAGATGCCATTACTTCAGATAAAATTTTAGATGGAGAGGTGAAGACAAGCGACTTAGCAGATGCTTCGGTGGTAGAAAGTAAATTGGCAAACGCAGCCGTTACGAATTCAAAAATCGGATTAGGAGCAGTAAAAAATAATTCCATTGGAGAAGCTATTTCGGTGAGTAATGGTGGAACTGGAGCAACTAATGCAGCTGATGCTCGTACCAATTTAGGCGCAGAAAATGTGGCCAATAAAGTCACAAATTTTAATACACCAGATAACAATACCTATCCAACTACATTAGCAGTACAAGATTTAGTGACAGCGGCTACGCCAGACGCTACCACAAGTGTAAAAGGTAAAATTAAATTAGATGGTGATTTAGCCGGAACGGCAGATCTACCAGTCGTGGCTGATGGAAAAATTACATCTGCAAAAATTGCAGATGCAACTATTCAGTCTGCTGACCTTGCACCTTCTGCAGTGGAAACGAGTAATATCTTGAATGCCGCAATAACAACGGCTAAATTAGCCACGGATGCTGTTACTACGGATAAAATAAAAGACGGAGAGGTAAAAGCGGTAGATTTAGGAGCTTCTGCAGTAGAGACTGCAAAAATTGCTGATTTAGCAGTAACTAATGAAAAAATTGCTGCAGGTGCTGTAACAAATGATAAAATTTCTGGACCCATTTCGGTAACAAACGGAGGAACAGGTGCGGCAAATGCAGCTGATGCAAGAACCAATCTAAGTGCTGAATATGTAGGAAACAAGGCAACGGATTTTTCAGTTAAAAACAATACACTTTATCCAACAACCGCTGCCGTAGAAACCTTTGTGGCAGCAACAATTGCAAGTACTGTATTACCAGCAACCACAACAGATTATGGTACAATAAAAATTGCAGGTGATTTAACTGGAACAGCCGCAGCACCTGTAGTTGGCGATAACGCAATTACTACGAGTAAAATTTCTAATGGGGCTGTAACAAATGATAAAATATCAGGGCCTATTTCTGTAACTAATGGAGGAACAGGGGCCTCTGATGCAGTTTCCGCAAGAACAAATTTACAAGCTGAAACCTATAATAATAAATCAACAGATGCGTTATTTTCAAATGCAAATGACACCAAATATCCATCTCAATTAGCAGTTAAAACCTATGTTGACAATACTATTACAGGAGCCACACCAGACGCTTCTGCCAATACGAAAGGTAAAATTCAATTAGGAGGTGATTTAGCGGGGATAAATAGTACGGCGGCAAGCCCGGAAATTTCAGCAAACGCCATCACCACAGGAAAAATTAAAGATGGAGAGGTTAATACGGCAGACTTAGCAGACGCAGCAGTTGCCGAAGCAAAAATTGCTAATTCAGCTGTTTCAACATCCAAATTAGCAGATGGAGCGGTAACAACTGCAAAAATTGCTTCAGGAGGAAATGATAAAATATTAGTAACAAGTTCAACCGGAACGGTTGAATGGATCAACAAAGATAACTTCACCTCTTATGCAGATGGTAACACTATTGTAGGCGACGGATCCTTGAACAATAAGTTCAAAGTAAAAGACCTGGGTATTACTGTAACACAATTAGGGAATGAAGCAGTTGAAGACACAAAAATTAAGGCTGCTGCAGTAACTACCACAAAAATTGCCGACCTAAATGTAACAACTGCAAAATTAGCAAATGCTGCGGTGACACCTACAAAAATTGAAGCAGGTGCCAATAATACGGTATTAGTAACCGATAATGCAGGGGCAGTAGCCTGGTTAGATAAAAACTCCTTTGGAGCAGTTGCAGACCTAAGCACAATTGAAGGTGCAGGTACGACTGCTAGTCCTTTCAAAGTAAAAGATTTGGGTATTATTTCAGCAAAATTGGCTGATGGAGCAGTAACAACTATTAAAATTGCAGATGCAAATGTAACAACAGATAAAATTGCAGATGCCAATGTAACAAATGCAAAAATTGCAAATGATGCAGTTACAACAGCAAAAATTTTAGATGCAAATGTTACCACCTCAAAACTTGCAGAACAAAGCGTAACAACTAATAAAGTAGCTGATGCTGCAATTACTACAGCCAAGATTGCTTCTGGAGGAAACGACAAAGTTTTAGTAACAGATGCTAGTGGAAATGTAACTTGGTTGAGTAAAACCGATTTTTCAGGAATCGCAGATTTATCAACTATTGAAGGTTTGGGAACAACCGCAAGTCCTTTTAAAGTAAAAGACTTAGGGATCGTAGAAGCTAAAATTGCTAATGCAGCAGTTACAACAGATAAAATTGCGGATGCGAATGTAACAACAGATAAACTAGCCAGCTCATCTGTTACGACAGCGAAAATTGCCTCCGGTGGTAACGATAAAGTATTA
>JACCDQ011740880.1_pt1 | contig 156536 bp, 122 predicted proteins | sample 7446031 | NCBI WGS metagenome assembly JACCDQ01 (sample SAMN15323442, study PRJNA562643) | freshwater metagenome | isolation source: river surface water | place: USA:Blue River Watershed | collected 2017-08-17
GATGACACCAATTACAACACCAATTACGTCATCTGTTAACCCTACGGTCATCCAAGTGTTGCCGAATGTGACGTTGAATGGAAGTCCGGCGACTTCGAGTAATGTTTCGGTTAGTATTCCACAACAACCAAATTTCGGGAGTGTAAGCGTAAATGCGAATGGTACACTTAATTTTACACCTGCTCCTGGATTCAGTGGTACGGGTACGTTTAATGTGCGTGTTTGTTCGGTTTCAGACCCAACGTTGTGTACGACATCGACGGTGACTGTTCAGAGTCAAGGCCAAATTGCGATGACACCAATTACAACACCAATTACGTCATCTGTTAACCCTACGGTCATCCAAGTGTTGCCGAATGTGACGTTGAATGGAAGTCCAGCGACTTCGAGTAATGTTTCGATTAGTATTCCACAACAACCGAGTTTTGGGAGTGTAAGCGTAAATGCGAATGGTACACTTAATTTTACGCCTGCTCCTGGATTCAGTGGTACGGGAACATTTAATGTGCGTGTTTGTTCGGTTTCAGACCCAACGTTGTGTACGACATCGACGGTGACTGTTACAACGATGACAAATTTGTCTGATTTGGTACTTTCTCAGACTGTAAATAAAACCCGTGCATCTGTGAATGAGCAAGTTATTTACCGTTTGGTTGTAAAAAATCAAGGCCCATCCACTGCTACAAATATCCAAATTCGGAATCTTATTTCTGCAGGACAAATATCAGTTAGTAATCTACCAAGTAGAGGAGTCTTTGCTTTCAATTTCTGGACAATCCCAAGTATAGCCTCTGGTGATAGTGCGGTTTTATTGATGACCAATCGAATCATCGCTGAAGGTATAATTACGAATGAAGCAGAAATAATTGCACTGGATCAAGTAGACCCAAACATCCTCAATAACAAGGTTTCTACTTGTGTCAGTATACCCATGTTACTTTGTAATGGACAAAACTTACAATTGAATGTTCCATCAACCTATACCAATGTACGTTGGTTCAGAAATGGAGTGATGATAGGTACTGGTACATCGATAAATGTTTCACAGGCAGGTAATTATACCACATTAGCGGATAATTCAACTTGTCCAGCTACTGGATGTTGCCCAATTGAAGTTATTCTTGAAGAGTGTTGTCCACCAAGTATTTGTATCCCATTAACCATTAAAAAATTATAATCTAATGAGAAAAATATCACTTTTTTTAATTGTATTTTTTGTTTTTGCTGTCACTCATTTGCAAGCACAAACGCGCTCAGAACACACCGTTCAATATATGGTGACATTTGATGCCAAAGAGCAAGCTTATACGGCTTGGTTAGTCCCTAAGTACGAAACACCGAATAGCAACAATCCAGATTCGGAAGAAAAAGGAGCCACTGCACAAATTTCGTTTCGAGTACCTAAAGATTTTATAATTTCAGGTATTAAAGATAAGCGCGGAAATTGGGAAAAATCTCCTTCACGATTGGAAGAAAGCGCTTATACGCGTCAATTGGGTGTTACTTTTAATGAGGGTGCATATTACTTGATTGGGAAATCTCCAATGGAGACCAATTATGGTATCATGTCTCCAAATGAGCCAGTAGCACTTTTTACATTCAAAGGATCGCGTGAATTGAAGGATGAGGAGTTAATTATACTCAATGATGATGATGAATTTACAAAGGTTGCATACGATAAATTAGCACTCAATGTTTCATCTAGTTTCTATTCTCGTTCTGGTCAAAAAGCCAAAATTGATACAAAACCGTTGGAGCAATTCACAGGACAAATGACATTAAAAGAGCTTCTCAAGGCACAAACAGACAAATACGAAGCAAATGTAGTCATTCCAGAAAACGTGGGGTCGAGTATTATTTCTTTCCCTAATCCAGTAGAAGAAGTAATGACTGTAAAGTACTTCGCGACATCAAAAACAGAAAATGGAGAATGGGTTCTGACAGACAGCCAAGGAAAAGAAGTGAAGAAGGAAAAAATCAGCCTTGAATTAGGGATGAATGTGTGGAAAATTTCTTTGAAAGATATGCCTGCGGGTATGTTGCTTTTAAAAGTCTCAGACGAACAACAGGGCCACGTGAAACGAATCATTAAACTGTAAACTTTAATATATCTCATATTCTTCTTATCTCAGAGCTATACCTAACATACGTTGGGTATAGCCTTATCTTTTTTAAATCAATGGTTATATGAAATATAAATTAGTCATTTTCATTTTTCTTCATTCACTTAAATGGGGAATGGCACAAATACCCAATGTATGTGTGACGCCACCTCCTCCATTTAAACAAGGGGGGAGTTTTGAAATTATCCTTCAAAAAAATGGAGTTGCTTTTTATGGAGATGAAATTTGTGTATCTCCGAAAGGAATTGTTCAAACCATTGCTGTTATTAATGCGAATAATTCGGAGCTTATAAATGCGAAATATTTATTTGATGTGAAAGATAATATTTTTGTACCATTACCCAAAGATCTTTCTTTAGTGACTTTTCAAAATGTGGATATTCGAAATGTAGGAAACTATTGGATCATGCAAATAGGAGAAGACCCATCTACTGGTGAGCCCAAACTTTCGTGTCAATTGCTCAAAATTAAGGAAGAAATTGTAGAGCCCCCATTAAAATACTTTACAGCAGATTATGAACCAACCGGTGAAGTCACTGTCCGAATTCTTGATGAAACCCCCAAAATGCCAGTTTATACATTATATACGGCCAATCGAGCTGAAGTAAAAGCAAGAAACGAATTGCCGGAATTAGTAGATAATACGCCTAATGCCAATGGAGAAGATTGTTACACGGTCACTTTTGAAGGAGGCTGCCAAACCGAATCACAGTTTTCTGCTCCCATCTGCGCCTTATTTTTGGAATCGGGTATAACCAATCTTTTTTGGGATGAGCTATTTTTTAATGTTCCAACAGAAGTGAGCTATTCTATTTGGAAGGTTTCAGAAACAGGAGTGGATGAGAAGGTCGCAGACAATGTTACAAGCGGGGCATTTACCGTAGAGAATGTGGCGGCAAATAGCGAAACCATATATTATGTACAAGCACAAATTGATTTTTTAGATTTGAGTACAACACCACCCCAAACTGTTCGGTCCAATCGAGTAAAACTGAAACCTCGTGTCTATCCTTTTCTACCCACTGTTTTTACCCCCAATAATGACGGAGTGAATGACTTTTTTGAAGTTTCTAATCCGTTTCAGTTTACCGAATTTCACATACAAATATACGATCGTTTAGGTCAACTAGTTTGGCAAAATACATCAACCAACGGATTTCTTTGGGATGGAAAAAATCTGAAAGATAACCAATCCGTACCCAACGGTATCTATACATATCAATTAAAGTATCGATTTGGAGGTAGTGATTTTGAAGTTCAAAGTGGTAAAATTGAGGTTTTGAAATAAAGTTGTGCCCAATTACATTAAGATATAAAACAGCCATGAATCGTCTAATTACCAGTAGGAAAGACTTTGCCTCATATGGAGTGTATTTAATAGGAACACTCCCTTTTTTTATTCTTTTTTTTATCTATTTTTCAGGTATTCCCTTTCGGGACGACCTTGCGATGATACCTATTTTGTATTTACCAGATGGAGATACATCGTTCCTTTTTCAACAGCATAATGAACATCAACTTCTCTTACACAAAGCATTTATTTGGTTGAATTATAGGTGGGCAGGTTCTGACTATCTAACAGCTACCATAGTTTTTAACCTTCTATTATTTATTGTGGTTTTGTTATTTATAAGTCGATCGCTTTGGAAAGAAAAACAGAGTGAACGTGCAATCTTTTTGGTATTATTTTTCTCCCCTTCTTTGTACGAAAATGCCTCTTGGGCTTTGTGTAGTAGCCAACACATGGTCATTTTTGCTTTTGTTTTACTCTCTATTTACTTCTTTAGCATAGGAAATTCCGTACTTTCTCTATTTTTAGGTTCTTTATCTGGAATTAGTGCTTATTTATCAAGCGGGAATGGACTTGTCCTTTGGATGGTTTTACTTCTGATACTTACCTACAGAAAAAAGTACAAAATAGTACTGATTTGGTTAGGCATACTTGTTATTTTATTGAGTTTACTCCCAGGAAATACTGGAGGTAAAGAAGTGGTGGCTGATATTCGTTCTATCATTCAATCTTTTGTATGGTTGATGTCTGGTGGTTTTGGTTTTATTACCTCGCCAAGTGTACTTAAACTGGTTGTTATCCTAGTAGTTGGTTTACAACTTTTTTTTATTCGTGAAATAGGGAAATTACGCTCCAAGTTACCTTCTCATTATTTAGTTGCCATTGGATTACAGTTATTTTGTCTTGGGACTTTTCTAGGACTTAGCCTATATCGTGAAATTCATCCAACGATGATTCCTGATAGATATAGAATCTATATTCTTGCCTATTGGGCTTCTTTTTGGGTCTTATTTGCTGAAAAAATAAAAGGCAAACACACAATCTCACTTGTTTGGATGTTTCTTTTTATAGCGAATTGCTTGGAGATAAATCGGTGTAAATGGAATGCAGCGACTATATATTGGGAAAAAAAATTAGCGCCTTTAAATGCAAAGAAGGGTTGGGCTATGCCAGACGAGTACTACGGAGCCTACTTCTCAAAGCTTTTTTTGAAATTACAAAATAACCAGCCTTTTCATGGTTCAATTAAGGATACGAGTACAATCGAAATGACAGATTCTTTCTTATGGACTTTTTCAGGAAAATGGAAAGTTGTGAGATATAAACATAAATCAAATGGAGTCGAATTTTGGCAAATGTCGCACCCGAATTTACCCCGAAATTTATCTACTTCACTGAGTGATGAATGGAAGCGAGATAAAGTAAACAACAGATAGATCTTTTGTATTAAAAGGAGGAAAAATAACTACCTCTCATTGACAGCATGCAAGAAAAACAAATTTGGCAAGGTTTAAATCAAAAAGATTCAAAAGTATATAAATATATATACGATGCTTTTTACAGTGATTTAGTTCGATACGGATTGAAAATTTGTGGCGATAGAGAAGTTGTTCAAGATGCTCTTCATGATCTGATGGTGCAACTCTATGAACGAAAATCGAGTTTCCAAAACGAAGGAAAAGTCAAAGCGTATTTACTTGCCAGCCTTCGAAATAAATTATACGATCAACTCAAAAAGAAAGCAAATGACGAATGGGATGATATCATCGATGCATCACTTTCGGTACCAAATACCATTGAATGGATCATTGGAGAAGAAGCAAGAGAACAAGATATACGCAAGGTTCACCAAGTAATTGCCTCATTACCCCCCAAACAAAGGGAAGTGATACACCTCCGCTTCTACGAAAATGTATCACTCCCCGAAATAGCGCAAATCCTGCAAATTAATTACCAATCTGTCCAAAACTTACTGCAACGTAGCTTAAAATCGCTATCAGAAAATTTGGTAATTCAAGAGATAAAAAAAGGAGGCACATTGTTCTTTCAGTTTATTTATCTTGGTAAAATTCGCGCTTATTTCTTTAAAATATCCACATAAAGTGTATCCGAATTAACTCCCGTGAAAATCCCCAAACCATTGGAAATAAGCGAAGGCGGCGTTTTTAAATTTAACGATGTCGAATTCTCTGTCTCAAACAAAGCGACATAATCTGTATTCAAACGCAGCAAGATAAGGGCATGTCGTCCATACGCATAAAATTGATCGGAATACAAGGTCATCCAATTTCGCTGATTCGGCGGAATCTGTCCCACCAAATTATCTAATAAAAAACCAGGAGGAAGTATGCGTATTTGCTCTGGATTGACAGATGTGTTTACAATTTTTACTGAATAATAATTGGACTCCGGATTCAGCCAAGATAAAGAGAGACTGGGTCCTTTTGAACCACCCGTTGAACTCCCAATTCCAATGACATTTTCGTTTTCCCCCTGAATAATTTCCTGAGGAATAATCATTTTTGACGAAGATGCTTTCAGTTGTTTTGGCTTTTCGGGTATTGTCGTTATAGCTTTTACTTCTTTGCCTTTGTAAGTAAAAGTAAGGGTATAGCTTGTACCAGCCCCTTCTACTTTTTCAGTTTGTTTAGACACATATTCGCCTTTTCCTGAATAGTTCAAGACCATTTTTTTGCCCGTGGAGCTTTCCAATGAGATTTGTAAGTTAGGTACCCAAATAGCAGAATCCAACCCAAAAGGACTAGATTCCATTAGACGAATGGATACAGGTTTATGTGCAAACAGATAGCCTTCAACTACGATTTGTGAACTTGGAACGACCGGGTCGTCTTCTCGGATAGTACAACTATTTATTCCCCAAATAGTAAAAAATAAATAGAGGAAATAGCTTCTCACTTGTTTTTTCTTTTTCATACTGCGTGATTAATTAAGGATGAAGTTTCCAGTTTACCCGCAACGTTGGCGTAAAGGGCAAAAAATGAACGGTGGTTGTTTGTATGTTTGTTTGATTCAATGGATTTATCGCGTAGCGTTTATACCACGTGTTTCTTCTGTTATAGGTATTGAAAACAGTCAGATTAACCGTCCATCTCGGCGAAATATGATACGATGTTGAGACATCTAGTCGGTGATAATCCGGAAAACGATTACCGTTTTTAGCGGATGGTAATAAAAATGTTTTTTGTGTTCCATCCAGAAGAGTAAGTCGGTAGTTTCCATCAATGGACGTAAATGGTCGCCCAGAAGAATAAAACCAGGAGGCAGAAAAATCAAATTTTTTCAATTCGACCAATTGAATTACTTTCCATTGGTGCCGAACATCGTGATCTGCTGGATAGGGCTTTGCAGAAAATGCGGAAATTTCTCTTTGAACATCTGCCAACGAATAGCCAATCCAACCACTCCATTTGCCTATTTTTTGTTGTACCAATACATCAACTCCTTGACTTCGCTCATTTCCATTGAAAAATGTCTCTTGTAAAGCAAGATTTTCGCTCGATGAGGGTGTGAAGCGAAGACTATATTCCGTTATACCTGTGTTTTGTTTCGAATAAAACTCGACACTTGCCTGAAATGCATTTTTACTATAGTGCAAACCAACAATTTGATGAACAGAACGAATAACCGGTAGCTCTGCACCTTCTGCCAATAACCAAAATGGACGATTACCCGCAAATATATCTTCCCGAATAATGGGTTTGATGAATTGGTGATAAACCCCTGCTGCAGCTTTGAATTGAAGATGAGGTGTCAGTTTTCCCTGCAAGGCAAACCTAGGTTCTGTATATATTTTTTGGGTAGGACTATAATAATTTATCCGAATTCCAGGCTGAATTTCCCATTTCCCTACTTGCCAAGTGTCTTGTAAATAGCCAACCCACGTCGTAGCTGTTTGCTGCTTGTTCGTAAGTTCTGTGGTTTCATTTTGCGTAAAAAGATAGGAAACCGCCTGCTTAGTTAGCAATGTTCCCCATTCAATTTGATGCCGCAAAGTAGGGTTCCACGTCATATCCCACTTGATGGATATATCCTCGATGGTGTTTTTTTCAATACTTCCCTCTTTTTGTTGTTGGGTAGAATCGCGTGCGATATCTGTGTAAAAATCGCGGTTATTGAAATACGAAGAATAACTGACTAAAGCATTGCTGTACAAGGATTTAGAAAATTGGCGCGACCATTTTAAACTAGCTCCTGTATTTCCCCAACGACTAATATCGGTGGTAGAAGAAAGTAAACTAGGATCTATGGCTGTTTCCCCTGGTAGAGGCAAATAATTGGAAGCATCGTCTTGAAAAGAATTATCCATTAAATCATATCCTTGAAAAATACTTAATGCTAAAATATCCTTGGAGGTCGGACGGTAAACCATCTTGGCATTGACGTCGTAAAAATACGAATTAGCAAAATTAGTCGTCTGGTCCATCGAACCACTTGAGGAACCATCTGGAGTTACCTCAATTGTACCACTTGAAGAACCCGAAGATTGATTTTCGGAATTGCTAAAGAATTTTTGAAGGATGGAGGAATATATAGGGCTCTGCCATGAACGACGACCAGTAACTAAAAACGTAATTTTTTTACCAATAGGGCCTTCCAAGAATGCACTTCCACTGATGAGCCCCATTTCTCCACCGACATTGAATTGCTTTTGGTTGCCATTTTTACTCGTTATGTCGGCAATGGCAGAGGCACGTCCCCCAAATTTTGCTGGAAAACCACCTCGATACAATTGGACGTCTTTCAAGGCATGAGGATTGAATGCTGAAAAGAATCCATTGAGGTGATCGACATGATAGACGGTAAATCCATCGTATAATATCAAGGTTTGGTCTGGTGTACCTCCACGAACGTACAGCCCCGCAGATGATTCCTGCGCCGCACTAACTCCTGGAAGTAACTGCAAAGCCCGAAGGATATCACGCTCACCAAACGAAGGTAATTTGGCTAATAAGGCGGTATTTAACCGTATATACCCCGCCGAACCTTGACTCGAAATTCCCGTTGTTACTCCTTTTACTTTTACTTCGTCCAGCTCTTTTGTTCGTGGTTCTAGACTCAGAATAAGGTCTTTTGTAGTTTCACCTATGGGAGCTACTGTTTTCATTCGTAATGTTTTATAGCCCAGATAACTTACATTGAGTTCGAGCGTATCCGTAGAACGTACCTGCATCAAACTAAAATAGCCATCTACATTGCTTTGTAACGTGAACCGGATTCGTCCCAAACCAGAAATCGTAGCATAGGGGAGTGGCTCGCCTGTAGTGGCATCTATAATTTGCCCGCGAATGGTGTGCCGTGATTCCTTTTCTTGTGCCTTACTCGCCGTCGCCAGGAACACAAAAAGACTTGTAAATAAAAAAAAGTGACGCATACTGTACTTTGTTTTGATGAGTAATAGAGAGTCTCGTATTGTCCTCTTTTATACTCATTCCTCCGTATTTTTTTATTTTCTTGATTATTTTTTCATTCTGTATGAGTATAAAAAGCGGTTTTTCGAGACTAGGAAGAAAATATCGAATGGGAAAAATGAAAAAACGTTTTAGATGTCTCCAAAAGGGCTTTCTTAGGCTCGGACAAGTCTGTTTTTTGGGCCTTTTTGGCTTCTACAGCCAAGCACAGTGGAAAGTAGGCATTGTCTCAGGTGTAAATAAAAATCACCTTCAAACAAATACTGTTTTTGCCACAAGCCAAGTACGGTATGAAGATAAATGGGGCAAAGAGTTTGGCATTACAGCGCAAAGGTCAATTTCTGACTGGTTTAGTATCGGTACTGGGCTCATTGGAGCAGAAAAATCATACCAACGGAGTAGAACCGGTTATTTTCAAGAGGAATACCAACTGTTCAAAAATAGCTATATCCAAATTCCGTTAGCTGGTACTTTTCGTTTTGGAGGAGAAAAACTAAAGGGCTTTCTCCGTTTGGGAGCAAATACAGATATCTGGATAAATAAACGAACAAAGGGAAATCTATTTAATGTCGGGGATATGTTTCCTTCTGAAACAACTTATCCCAAAGGGATTTTGTCAGACGAAGCTGGATTTACACAGTTCAATTTAAAGGAGTCTTTTCATCCAACAACCGACCGCTTGCTTCAACTTGGCTATCAGATGGGCGTAGGGGCTCAGTATCAAGTGACTAAACAAATAGCTCTTGAACTCGAATTCTCCGAACAGCAACAACAAAGTATGGTCAAAAATTACATGCGTGATGTCGTCCCAAGACGCAACCATACACAGCACATTCGCCTAGGTATTACATGGAATCTTCAAAACAATAATCCGAAAAATGAAAAATAATCCGATAAAACGAGCTGTCATTCTAGTACAACATTTCTTGAAAAAGTATGTTACTTCCCTTACTTTTCTTGTATTTCTACTTGCCTTAGAAGCATGTGACTTTGAGGTAAATCCTGATAATCAAGAAAATACAAATATTATTTCGACAAATTTTCGTGCTTTCTTTGATGCCTATTGGCGTGAAATGAACCGAAGTTACGTGTTTTGGGACATAGACGGAACCGATTGGGACAAAGTATATACCGAGTATGCCCCCAAATTCGATACATTGGAAATTGGCAATCAAGCACACGAGAAAATTGCAGGGATGTATTTCCGTGAAATATTATCGGGTCTATCTGATTCTCACTACAATGTGGATTTCTCTAGTTTCAGAGGAATGACTCAAAACGATACGATTATCAATGGCTTGTTTTTGCCCGGGATTTCATTTTCGCCTGCTTTATGGAGAAAAGCACAAACGGAAAATTTTTATCTCGGACTTTTAGACCCCGCTACCCCAGATTTGTATGCCGATGTTGATTTTCAGAATTATTTAGACCCAGAAAATCGCTACCGTGTCTCAACAGATAATGGCGGTTTGACCAAACCAGAAGAACTATTAGTTGGTACAATTCAACAAAAAATTCTCTATATCCGTATTTCTACCTTCAATCTAACTTCCCGCTATTCTTTTGATAACAAAGTACGTGAGGCACTTAATTTCTTTTTTAAGACACTAGCGGCAATTCCATCAAACAAAATCAAAGGGATTATTGTGGATATCCGACAAAACGGCGGCGGAGATTTACGTGATTTGAATTTACTGATGGGAAGATTTGTAAGTAAGCCGACGCATTTTGGTTACCAACATTATAAAAATGGAGATAATCGCCTAGATTACACCCCTTGGTTGCCCTTTTTTGTCAAACCCAATCTCGAACTAAATCCCAACCCCAAAGATTGTCCAGTTCCTGTCATCGCATTGATAGACGCGCATTCCATCAGCATGGCCGAAATCACTGCGTTAGCCATTCGTGGGCTTTCTGAAAAAAACAAGCTCATCGGTGAAACTACCTGGGGGGCGATGGGTGCATTGACTGATAAAAATATTCTGACGGGAGGGAGTTTTACAATTGGCATAAATCGTGCCTCTTATACATATACGTCTTCCGCTGCAACCGTAGATAAACAGTTCAAATCGTACGAAGGCAAAGGCATTCCACCTGATATGAAAGTGCAATACGATCCTGTATCTCTGGGCGAAGGCATAGACAGACAATTGGAAGCCGCTATCCAACAATTTAATTGATTCATTATTTTTCTTTTAATCAAGATGAAAAAAATACTTGTTCTTCTACAAATAGTTCTTGTTTTTCAGCTAATTGGGCTGTGGAGTTGTCAAGAAGATTTCATGACGGGATCGGTTGAAAACTTTATTCAGTCAGATGCTGTGGGTGTCCCCAGACAATTAGAAGCCAAACTGACACCAGCCAATGAGATACATGTAAAATGGGAGTCCGTCAAAGACGCGGATAGCTATCGATTATACGTATCCGAACAAGCTGACTTTTTAACTCTCGTACCTGGTTTTCCTGAAATAAAAGTGAAAGACAATGAATGGTTCATTGAAACGGGTATTCTGCCTAATCGAACGTATTACATTCGTGTGCTTGCAGAGAATAAAGAGAACTTGAAAAGTAAGTTTTCTGAAACAGTAAAAATTGAAGTTCCAAATGGTGATGCGAGAATGTATTTTGTGCTTAACCCATTTCCAACTTCCCAAATGGTCTCGACTGTAGATAAAGTGAATGGACAACTGGAATGGTTGGGCTATAATTTTCAATTTTTCCTAGGAATTGGTCAAAAACTAATAGGTTTGACAGGTGATAAAGACATTGTAGCAGTTTATACATTTCAGGATTTTTTTGTTGTGGATAAGTCGAATGGAGAATTGAAGTGGAAAAAAACAATCAATGGCTTGAGAGCAATTCCGTTCATGACATCTCAACATATTGTGGTAGCTGCTTTGGATGGTTTTGTTTATGCTTTTGATAAATCAACGGGCAATGAAAAATGGCGTTTCGATACAAAAAATCCCATTCATGCTGCACCTACGGGGTATAAGGATGTCATTTATATCGTAAGTAAACAAGAAATAATTGCCTTGTCCGAAACGACAGGTACTATTTTGTGGCAAACTCCCGCAGCCGTTTCCGAAGACTGTAGTCCAACCATTCAAGAAGGACTTCTGTATTTTTCTACCACAGATAAGAAGGTAAATGCGGTAGATATCCAAACGGGAATAAAAAAATGGGTACTTGATTTGAAAGAAACTTCGCTGGGTAGTCCCACGGCAGCAAATGGTCATTTGTACGTGAGTACAAAAAATGGACAAGTTATGGCCATTGAAAGTGCAACAGGAAAAATCAAATGGACGTTTCAAAATACAACTTCTTGGTACGGGAGTCCACTCCTTGGAAAAACAGAATTGGTACTTTTGGACGAAAAAAAGCAAGTACATATTTTCGACGCGCTTTCAGGCGTAAAAAAAGGCGAGCTCCAATTGGAAAACTTACCTAGCAGCCCTTGTACTATCTCTAAATTTGGCTACCTTTATATACCTGCACAGGGCGAGTTTAGTGCGGATATTTGGCGTATTCGTCTGTCAGATAAATCCATTATTCGGACAATTCTCGATGAAGTGGGACAGTTTTCAGTAACAACTACTATACTTGTGGAAGCAGGGGATGGTGAATTTGCCTATCCAACAGAAAGTGGAAATAAGAACTAATAAATGAAACGGAGGAGGAAGCTTACAGCTCTTTCCTCCGTTTTTGATAAAATGGAAGAAAATAAATTAGTACAATTACTCGAAGACCCGCGACTACGAGAATATATTTACTCACCCTCGGATGCCGTCATGCTGTATTGGCAAACATATTTAGCTGAAAATCCCATGGAGGTGTCGAATTTTCGAAAAGCGGTTTTACTTGCTAAGGCCTTAAACGATTCTCCCGAAGTCTCTCCGCAAGAAGGGCAAGATGCTTGGGAACGTTTTGAACGCGCTACATTTGGTTCATCTGTATTTCAAGTGCAGCGAAAAAAATACCGTTGGGCTGTTGCTGCTAGTATTTTCATGGCGGTTTCAGTGGGATTATGGATGTATTTGGCACAAATAAATACAATTTATCAAACCTCTGCCGGTGAAATTGGCCGATTTTCCTTGGCAGACGGTTCCGAAATTACCCTTCATGCCAATGCCCGATTCACAGAAAAGAAATTTCCATGGCTCTCCGCAAAAAGAGGCGGATCGCTAGAAGGCCAAGGGTATTTTAAGGTGCATAAAGGGAAAAAACCGTTCGTTGTTCGGACGCAATTCTTTGAAGTTGAGGTCGTAGGAACACAATTTGAAGTGGCTACACGACCCTGGAAAAAAGGGGTGTATGTAAATGAAGGAAAGGTACATGTATTGTTATCCCATACCTTAAATAAGAAAATTACCCTTACAAAGAACGAACAAATTGAGCTAGATAAAACAGGAAATTGGCAGAAAAATAGCAGCAGAAAATTGGAAAGTCCCAACTGGACAAAAGGCGAATTTAATTGGATAAATGTTTCTTTAGAGGAGGTCGTAAAGGAAATTGAGTCGATTTATTCTATTCAGATAAAAGTAGATGCGTCTGTTTCCAATAGAATGATTTCGGCTTCTTTGCCTATTGTTAAAAATCCGACCGAATTACTGGATATGCTTACAGGTGGTTTGGGAATAAGATGGGAGAAACAAAATGAAAAAGAATATCGACTGTCTTTAACTAAATGATATCATGTACTTCATACTGCGACTACTTGTTTGCCTGCTACTTTTTTTTTCATTTTCATCGCTTAGGGGTCAAGTGACTTTGCAAAAGGCGCTTACGGAATTAAAGAAAAACCACACCTTTTTTTATATTTATGAGCCCAAATGGACAAATCTGCTCGTACAACCAAGTACGCACCCAACGGCACCTGTTCATGTACAATTGGAAGAAATATTAGCTAATTCACCGCTCACATTTCAAAAAAATAACCAGGCAGTGTATGTGATTTTCCCACGCAGGCAATCAAGTGCAAAAAAAGAAAGTACACCTGCATCTCTACGAAAGTATGTTTACGAAGTTCGGGTTCTAGACAAAGATTCGTTATTCACTTTACCCGAAACCTGGATAGTAGGTGAAAATATATCTACATTTACAGATTCTCTAGGTCTTGCTTCTTTTTATAGTGTAAAACCCCAATTGATACTCCAGTTAAAACGTTTAGGCTATAGGCAAGTTGAGTTGCAAATGACTTATCAACAAGGAGATACGACGATTTACTTGGAGTCGTCACCCACAGAATTAGCCGAGGTAAAAATCAAAACAACTAACGCAAATTTCCCTCGGTCATTTTCCGAAATAAGGTTGGAGGAAATACAAGCGATGCAAATTCCATTTCAGCCATTTGGTTCGGATATCCTTTATTTTTTACGTTTAATACCAGGTGTTTCTCCCGTCGTTGAGCCTACAAACGGGGCGTATGTTCGGGGTACAACTCCCAATCAGACTATGACCGTTTATGACGAAATTCAACTCATACAACCAGAACACTTCTTAACAACGACGGGTTTTCTTCCAACAGAACAAATAGGAGCAGTTTCATTGGATAAATCGTTTATTCCTGCTCGTTTCGGAGGACGACTGGGCGCTTTACTTTTGCTAGAATCCAAAAAGCAAAAAGAAATAGCAAATCAAGTCCAATTGTCTGTCGGTATTTTTCAGTCACGCGCAACATGGGAACATACGTGGGGAAAAAAATGGAGTATCGTTGCTTCAGCTCAGAAAAATATCCCTTCTCCGTACTTAACAAGGCTTGGGAATTATTTGGTCAATCATCGAACATTAACTCTACCCAATGAAATTGCGCAAAAAATTGCTTTTCATGATGCGACAATGACATTAAATTTTGAGGCGAATTCCCGTTTTTCAATGAAGTGGACTTACTTTCAGTCGGCGGATAAATTTGTATCAAAACCAACTATTTCAGCCACTTATCTATATGGAAATCTTATTCATTGGCAGAATAAAGGGGCAAGTTGGCAGGTAATGAAAAAATGGTCGCCCACACAAAGTACTTATTTGAAGACAAGTATGTCTGTGAATATACAAACTATTCAAAACCAACAAGAAAGTTCTGATTCTACTTTCCAAGGAAATAACGGACTTGAGTGGGCTGTTGGTATTGGGAATTACACGTCAAGGAATCAAGTAGCTGAAGTAGAAGCGGCACATAAATTAAGTAATAATCGCTTTGAATTACAATCAGGGTTTATTGGGCAATTTTACAACAGTGCGTTTATCAATTCAACGGTGGTTTTGACAAATGGAGTGGAAAATAGAGAAACAAATTTAGTTAGCCCGATTTTATATACAGATGCCCGCTTACATTTTACTCCTTATGTGTCTTTCGATACAGGGATAAGAATAACACGTTTCCCTCTTTCGTCCGCAGCTGTTTTAGAGCCTCGTTTTCAATTAGAAGCGAAGAAAAAAAAATGGTCCGGAAACGTATTTTATACTCACCAAAGTCAAGCCTTAATCAAATTAGCTTTGCAAACCATTCCGTCGCATTTCAATGGTATTTGGGTTTTGGCAGATGGAAAAGATATTCAGGTTGCGCAAGCTCAGATGAGTGGCATCAATACAGAAATCAATTTTCGAAAAGGAGCTTTCTTATTTCATGTATTTCAAAAAAAGCAAACCAATTTAACAGAATTTATTCCCAAATATATACCAAGTACGACGCCTGCATTTGATATAGGTAGAAGCAAAGGTTGGGGCATGGAAATGGCTTTAAGATGGAATACTCAGCAACTTAAAAACCAGTTTGATTATACGTGGAATCAAACCTATTTTGCATTTCCTCGTATTTCGGACAATACGTGGTTTCGCGCACCCTACATCCCGCAGCATGAATGGAAATCCTGGCATGCTTTCACTTGGAAACAATGGACGATTTCCTCTACCTTTGTTTTTGCTATCCAACGTCCATTTATTTTGGAATCCTTTCAAGCAGATGCACCCCGGAGTGTCAATCCGTTGGAGTATAATGCCAATACCTTAACTCCTTACCATCGCCTCGATGTTGGTTTGAGTCACCATTTTTCCTCTACCTTTTCCCTGCATTTTTCGATACAAAATGTATATAACCGCAAAAATGAGTGGTACAGAGTCATTGAAAACGAGAAGATACGCTCCATTCATCAATTTGGAATCATTCCATCATTCTTTGTTAAGTACAACATTTCTACGAAAAAATAAGCTATTCTTTGGTTTCCACTAAAGGATTCTTCATTCGTCTTTGGGCGTAAATGTGTATCTTTGCGGCTTATTTGTATCGAATAAACCAAGTTGAACTGTAACGCAACAGATTCCATTTATATTAAAATGAAATATCCAGAGTACAAATCCATCAATTACGCGGAGGTAGCCGACGAAATCCTGTCGTTCTGGCAAACGCAAGCCATTTTTGAAAAATCCATCACAGTCCGAGAAGGAAAACCTACGTTTACTTTCTATGAAGGTCCTCCTTCTGCCAACGGTGCTCCTGGAATTCACCACGTAATGGCGCGTACAATCAAAGATATTTTCTGCCGATACAAAACATTGCAAGGTTTTCAGGTTCACCGGAAAGGTGGATGGGATACGCACGGTTTACCCATTGAACTCCAAGTCGAAAAAGAACTCGGAATTACCAAAGAAGACATTGGTAAGTCTATCTCGGTGGCTGATTACAATAAAAAGTGCCGCGAAACTGTCATGCGTTTTACGAACCAATGGAACTCATTGACAGAAAAAATGGGCTACTGGGTGGATCTCGAAAATCCGTATGTCACCTATAAAAATGAATACATCGAAAGTATCTGGCATCTGTTAAAAAAACTCTACGATAAAAACTTACTTTACAAAGGATATACTATTCAGCCGTACTCACCTGCTGCTGGAACTGGGCTCTCTTCCCACGAACTGAACCAACCCGGCTGTTACAGAGATGTAAAGGATACTTCGATGACGGCTCAGTTTAAAGTCGAAAAGTCAGCGAAGTCCCAGCCACTCTTTGATGCTACGCAAGATACAAATGCGGAGGTTTTTATCCTTGCCTGGACAACTACGCCCTGGACTTTGCCTTCCAATGCAGCACTTACAGTCGGCAAAAATATTACCTATGCGCTTGTAAAAACATTCAATCCATATACCTATTTACCCGTTTATGTGTTGCTCGCCCAAGACTTAATTGGTAAGTATTTCTCTGACAAAGGAAAAGATGGAGATTTTGAAGGATTTGCTTCAAGCGACAAAAAAACACTTCCTTGGAAAGTCGTCTATACCTGCCAAGGTGCTGATTTAGAAGGAATTACCTATGAGCAATTATTGCCGTATGTACAACCTGAAAAACCGGCATTTCGCGTAATTATTGGTGATTTCGTTACGACAGAAGACGGTACCGGCGTGGTACATACTGCACCTACTTTTGGAGCTGATGACTTCCGGGTTGCCCAGCAAAATGATATTCCTGCCATCTTGGTCAAAGACGAAGCAGGGAAAGAAATGCCCCTTGTTGACAGACGTGGTCGCTTCGTTAAGGAAGTGACAGACTTCGCAGGTGAATTTGTCAAAGAAGCCTATCTCTCCGAAGAAGAAAAGGAAATAGAACGTCAAAAACAAGGCCGCGACAAGTATTTATCCGTTGATGAACGCATCGCTATTTTGTTAAAAACAAAAAACAGAGCCTTCCAAGTACAAAGATACGACCACTCGTACCCGCATTGCTGGAGAACAGATAAACCCGTTCTTTACTATCCGCTAGATAGTTGGTTTATTCGTACTACAGCTCTCAAAGATAAATTAGTAGAACTCAATCAGACCATCAATTGGAAACCAGAATCGACCGGAACCGGACGTTTTGGGAATTGGCTCGAAAATTTGGTCGATTGGAATTTGTCACGAAGTCGTTATTGGGGAACTCCATTGCCTATCTGGCGGAGCGAACAAGGTGAAGAACTTTGCATAGGTTCGATGCAAGAATTGGTTGATTACGCTACCAAAGCAGTTGAATCCGGAGTTCTATCTGACGAGCAATCTGCTAGTAATAAGGCGTTTATTCAATCTTTTGGCACAGAAGAGTTTGACTTACACCGCCCCTACGTGGACGATGTCTTCTTGGTGTCAGATTCTCAAGAAGTAATGACAAGAGAGACAGATTTGATAGATGTTTGGTTTGATTCGGGTGCGATGCCGTACGCACAATGGCATTATCCGTTTGAAAATTCAGATACGTTTGAAAAATCATATCCTGCTGACTTTATCTCCGAAGGCGTGGATCAAACAAGAGGTTGGTTCTTTACATTGCACGCCATCGCAGGATTGTTGTTCGATTCCGTTGCATTTAAAAATGTCGTTTCTACAGGACTTGTTTTAGATAAAAATGGCAATAAAATGTCCAAAAGATTGGGCAATGCCATTGATCCTTTCGAAACGCTTAAAACCTATGGCGCAGATCCAACCCGCTGGTACATGATTACCAATGCACAACCGTGGGATAACCTCCGTTTTGACCTGGCAGGAATCACCGAAGTCCGCAATAAGTTTTTCGGAACATTAACGAATACGTATAACTTCTTTGCGCTTTATGCGAATCTCGACAGCTTTGTTCCAACAGGAAAAATTGACCCAGCACATGCAACGGAGTTAGATAAATGGATTTTATCAAAGCTTCAAACCTTGATTTTGGAAGTCGGACAGTCGTATGAATCGTATGAACCAACAAAAGCCGGACGTGCCATTCAAGAATTTGTAACTGACCAGCTATCCAATTGGTACGTGCGTTTGGGTAGAAGACGTTTCTGGAAAGGGGAATTAACAGCTGATAAAACAGCTGCGTATGAAACATTGGCGTATTGCTTAACAACGGTTTCTCAACTTATGTCACCCATCGCGCCATTTTATTCAGATTGGTTGTATCGTAATTTAACAGGTACGCAGGAAGGGAATTCCGTACACGTATCCGATTTCCCAACGGTACAAACTCTTTGGACAAACGAAGCGCTAGAAACTGCGATGGACTTGGCGCAACGTATCAGTTCGTTGGTACATTCGATTCGGAAAACCAACCGCCTGAAAGTTCGTCAGCCGCTCTCAAAAGTATTAATTCCTGTCTTGAACAAGACAACGCGTGAACAAATTGCTTCTGTGGAAGAATTAATCAAGAACGAAGTAAATATCAAATCGGTTGACTATTTGGATGATACATCAGGCGTTCTTTCAAAGAAAGTAAAGCCTAATTTCAAAGCATTAGGGCCTAAATTTGGGAAAGAAATGAAAGCAGTGGCAGAAGCCATTACATCCATGACGAATGAGCAGATTAACCAATTAGAAAAAGATGGAAGCTTGCTTGTCGGAAATTATACGATTACGCCTAGCGAAGTGGAAATCTTGACAGAGGACTTACCTGGTTATTTAACCGCCCAAGAGGGAGGTATTACAGTTGCGTTAGATATTACACTCACGGACGAATTGCGTAAAGAAGGTATTGCGCGTGATGTGGTGAACCGTATCCAGAATTATAGAAAAGAAAATGGATTTGAAGTAACGGATAAAATCAAAATTCAAATAAAAGAAGAAGATGCACTCGTTGCCTCGGCGATTCGTACCAACGAAGCTTATATCTGCCAAGAAGTACAGGCAGTATCACTTATATTCGAAGCTGATTTACCCGAAGCTACTTCACTCGAAATGGATGACTTGATTGTATCTGCTGTGATTTCACGCGTGTAATATACGATATGAATAAAGGAAGGCAGAAGGCGCTCAGAAATGGGCGCCTTATTTTTTGTATTTTAGACTGTGGTTTTCATCATGGAACAGAAAAGTTGTAACCATGGGATTTGATGCACAAAATGTAACCTCATCAAAAGGAATTGTACGTTTTTTAATATGTCTTCTACTGGAATAGTTGTTTATTTGAGTGTTTAATAAACTGCTTATGAATCGTATTTCCTTCTTTCTTCTTTTGCTCTTGTTTTTTCAAAGTTGTACAAATGAAAATAAACCGGCTTTGCGCATTGGCTTTTCTCAATGTACCATGGGAGATAGTTGGCGTATCAATCAATGGGAGGCTATGCGCAGAGAGCTTTCATTTTTTCCTGAGCTATCTCTAGATTTAAAGGATGCGAATGGGAACACGCAAAAACAAATCCAAGATGTAAAACAGATGATTGAGGAGGGGTATGACCTAATCATTATTTCGCCCAATGACTACCAGCTCAGCACAGCTATTGATCTCGCGTATTCTGCTGGTATTCCTGTCTTAATACTTGAGCGAAGAACAGCATCAACAAATTATACGGCTTTTGTTGGTGCAGAAAATACGCAAGTAGGAGAGCAGGCAGGTAATTATGCTCATTCCATTGCCACTAAACCAAATACACAAATTGTAGAAGTAATCGCAGGCTCAACAGATTCGCCGGCCATTGACCGCCACAAGGGCTTTACGTCAGGGATTGCTTCTTCAAAAAATGTAGTGACATTTCCTGTCATTTATTCTGGTGATAGCGACAGCCTGAAAATTCAAAAAGAATTAGCAAAAATCCCTACCGTAGACATCATCTTTGCTCACAACGACCGTTTAGCTTGGACGGTCAGCAAGGTGTGTAAAAAAATGGGTATTTCTCCCAAAATCATTGGTGTGGACGGGCTCGCTGGAGAAAACGAGGGACTCGATTTAGTGCGTAAAGGTCTTTTAGAGGCAACTGTATTGTATCCGTCTGGTGGTGAAGAAGCTATCAAAGTGGCAAATGCTATTTTAAAAAGAATGCCTTTTCAACGTGAAAATAACCTATTCTCGACGGTTATTAATAAAGACAACGTGAACATTATGTTCTCACAATACCAAAAAATCAAGGCACAACAAGAAGACATAGAACGCCAAGCCTCACGGATTCAAGAACTCAATTTAACCTTCTCTACACAACGTAATCGACTTTATATTACGAGTGCACTTTTGACGGTCGTCGTGTTATTATTAGCAACGTTGTACTTTCTTTTACAAGAAAAACAGCGTTCAAACCGTGTCTTGGAACAACAAAATAAGGCAATTCAAGAACAGAAAAACCAAATTGAAAAGGTTTCTCAGCTTGCACAAAAGGCAGTAGAGGATAAAATGCGTTTCTACTCTTATATTTCGCATGAATTTCGTACACCGCTCAGTCTTATTTTGACACCTACAGAAGACCAGTTGGCACAAAAAAATATTTCTCCGCAAGAGGCAAAACAGACGTTTCAATTAATTCGGAAAAATGCACATCGCTTACTTCGTTTGGTAGATCAATTTTTAGAACTTCGCCAGCTAGATGCAGGCAAAATGCAATTGGAGTCCCGTGATTTGGATTTAGTCACCTTTTTAAAAGAGATTGTTCAGGATTTCCAACCAAAAGCACAAGCACAAAAAATTGACCTTCAATTCTTTTCTCCTTTTTCGGGCTTCATGTATGCTTTTGATGCTGAAAAGCTAGATAAAGTATTCTTTAATGTAATTTCCAATGCGTTTAAATATACTTCAGAAGGTGGATTTATTCATATTTCTCTCGCCCGAAAAGCAGATCAAGTGGTTATTCAATTTGCGGATAGTGGGGTTGGTATGACAGAAGAAGAGAAAACCCATGCCTTTGATTTGTTCTATCGTGGCAATAAGAATATTTCACTCGGAACAGGGCTGGGGCTTGCACTTTCCCGTGAATTTGTGCTCCTGCATGAAGGAGAAATTTACATTGAATCCGAAAAAAATAAAGGAACTACCTTTACCATACATCTACCTGTCCGGATTCAAATACCCACAAGCCAAGATAGTAATGAAGTACCGATGTTTCAAAAGAAAGAACGGTTTTCAACCTGGGAAATGCCCATTCAGGATGTTCAAACATCAAATTCAGCCGAGCATTCCATCTTAATTATTGAAGATAATCGGGATTTGAATCGATTTCTCTCTCAAAAATTTGCCAAAACCTACCATGTTTTTTCTGCTGAAACGGCTGAAAAAGGATGGGATATTTTACTCCAAAATATTCCTGATGTTGTTTTGTGCGATGTGATGTTGCCTGGTATGGATGGCTATCAATTGACGCAAAAAATAAAGGCTGATTTCCGAACTTCTCATATTCCGGTTATCTTATTGACGGCGAAAAGTCATCTTGAAAATCAATTAGAAGGCACAAAAGCTGGGGCGGACGATTACCTCACCAAGCCGTTCCACCAAGAATTAGTCGAACAAAAAGTAAAAAACTGCATCGAAAGTAGAGAAAGACAGCGCAAGAAAGGGCAACAAGAAGTACACCAGCCAGCGGGGCTGCAAAGACACGAAAAAGTATTTTTTACCGAATTAGACCGCTTGATAGAAAAGAATTTAGCCGATAATTCTCTGTCTGTGGAAAAACTAAGTAGCGAGCTTGGTATGTCTCGTGTGCAATTATTCCGGAAAATGTCCGCCCTGACAGGTGAAAACGTCTCAGATTATATCGCTTCTTTCAAAACCAATAAAGCGAAAGTATTACTCCAAGATGCGAACCGAAACATCACTGAGATTGCGTATGATTTGGGCTTTTCAAACCCAAGTTATTTCACGACATTCTTCAAACAAAGAACAGGGCATACTCCAACCGAGTGGCGTTTGAAAATAGAAAAAGAAGGCGAGAAAAACTGACGTATCAATTTCAATAATTCATGTATCATTTTCTATAATGTATACAATGTATAATATTTAATTCATTGATTATTAGTCGTTTGTGAAATGTAACAAATGAGTAGATAATTGAACCAAATAGAAAAGTAAACGCAAAACCAAGCTTCTAATTTTGACTCATCAACGCAATCGTAATGAATCGTTTTATGAGTCCATCTTCAAAAATTTTCTTCTGGTCTTTATCCGCCGCATTGGGTGGTTTTTTATTTGGTTTTGACACCGCCGTCATTTCTGGAGTCGAGCAAACATTGCAAGTACTCTGGCAATTGTCTGCCTTTGAGCAAGGTGTAACCGTTTCTATCGCATTGGTAGGGACAGTCCTTGGTTCTGTCATCGGCGGATTTCCAGCAGATTTGTTTGGACGCAAAAAATCACTTTTCGCCATTGCCATTCTTTATTTCTTGTCTGCACTTGGCACTGCCTACGCTGTCGATTGGTCTGTTTTTCTTCTTTTTCGGTTTTTAGGTGGGCTCGGCGTTGGTATTTCCTCTGTCGTTGCTCCTTTGTATATTTCTGAAATTGCTCCACCCGCAAAAAGAGGTCGTCTGGTAGCTCTTTTTCAATTCAATATCGTATTTGGCATCTTGATGGCATACCTTTCCAACTACCTTTTATCTGGAATCGGTGGCGCAAATGATTGGCGTTGGATGCTGGGAGTACAAGCTGTTCCGTCCATCTTATTCTTGGTTACTGTCACGCTCATTCCGGAAAGCCCTCGCTGGTTAATAGTTCGATTAAACGACCTTGACGGAGCACGAGTCACATTAAAAGCCATTGATCCTGACTCCGTCGAAGAAACCATTCAAGCGATTCAACAAACGCCAAGTGGAAACCAAAAACGAACGGCACTTTTCCAAAAGGCGTACATTCAACCTATTACATTGGCGGTTTTGTTTGCCGTCTTCAATCAAGTATCAGGTATCAACGCCATCATTTATTTCGCTCCGCGTATTTTTGAAATGGCAGGAATCGGAAAAAACGCAGCTTTACTTTCCTCTGCGGGAATCGGTTTGGTCAATTTGGTTTCTACGCTTGTCGGTATTTCATTGATTGATAAGTACGGACGACGTGCCTTGATGCTCGTAGGTTCTATTGGACTTGTATGTACACTCATTTTGGTAGCAGAGACCTTTTATTCGCTTCGTACAGGGCTTTTCGTTCCGATTTACCTCTTCGTTTATATTGGCTTTTTCGCTTTCTCGCAAGGGGCAGTTATTTGGGTGTTTATCTCTGAAATCTTCCCAAATGAAGTCCGTGCAAGTGGTCAATCTCTTGGAAGTTTTACCCACTGGTTTATGGCTGCGATCATCACTTTTACGTTTCCATACCTTGCCGAAGCCTTCGGTGGAACAATTATCTTTGGGTTCTTTGCCTTCATGATGTTGCTTCAGTTTCTATTCGCTTGGAAATTCATGCCCGAAACCAAAGGTACTTCTCTTGAAAACATGGACACCGTTATCTTGACACACGCATGAAAAAGAACACAAAAACACTGGTCTGTTTCGGAGAAATGCTTTGGGATATTCTCCCAACGGGTAAATTGCCCGGTGGCGCACCCATGAATGTCGCTATTCATTGGCAAAGAACGGGGAATCAGGCGCAATTGATTAGCCGTATCGGAACAGACGAACTAGGCGAAGAACTGCTTAACTTCTTGTTTTCCATGGGGTTAACGGGAGAATTAGTACAAAAAGATGCACAGTATGCTACCGGAACGGTTTTGGCAGATACATCCAATCCTTCCCATGTATTGTACGAAATTATACAACCCGTTGCTTGGGATTTTATCTCGCTCACAAAAGCCGAAAGGCAAGCCGTTCAAGACGCCGATTTCTTTGTATTTGGTTCATTAGCAGCCCGTTCCGAAGAAAGTGAAGCGACTTTGAAAAAATTGCTTGAGATAGCGAAATGCCCTGTATTTGACTGCAATCTAAGAACTCCTTTTTACAGCAAAGAAAGCATAGAAGTCTTGCTCCAAGCGACCAAAATTCTAAAAATAAACGACCAAGAAATAGGTCAATTGGCTGACTGGTTTGGCTGCCAGGGAAGTCAAGAAGAAATCGTTCGCCAATTGGCTGAACAGTTTTCATTGAGCCACGTTTGTGTCACACTTGGCGCAGAGGGTTCGGCTGTTTTAGCTGATAATCAATGGGTTACTTGTCCTGGTTTTCCCGTAAATGTAGCGGACACCATCGGAAGTGGAGATGCTTTTTTAGCGACTTTTTTAGAAGGTATTGCTTCCGAAAAAACGCTTACAGAAATCCTGACAAGAGCCAATGCCGTTGGGGCACTAGTTGCCTCAAAACCAGGTGCTGTTCCACCTGTATCCAATCAAGAAATTCAATCTATGTTGAATACCCCACTCGTTCAGAGTAAAGACGTAATTCCGTCATTTTAGTATCTATTTAACCAATTTATCACGTATGAAAAGTAAATTTCTACTTTCCCTCTTGGCAATGCTGTGGTCTGTTCAGGTCACCTTTGCCCAGCGTACCATCACAGGAACGGTTCGCGGTGACGACTCCAACGACCCCCTCATCGGTGCTAGTGTTACTGTAAAAGGTTCAACAGTTGGAACATTAACCAATGCAGAAGGTCGGTATTCATTGACTCTTCCTGCCAACGCACAAACGCTCGTTTTTTCGTATGTCGGATACGAAGCATTGGATGTTCCGATTCAGTCGGCAACGAACTTGGACGTTGTTTTGAAATCTTCTCGTTTATTGGACGAAGTCGTTGTCGTAGGTTATACCTCGCAAAGAAAAGAAGATTTGACTGGTTCTGTAGCAGTCGTGGACTTAAAGCCTATCCAAAACAATAGTACAGGGAACCCAATGCAATCTTTGCAAGGTCGTGTTCCTGGTTTGTATATTGAGCGCGATGGTTCACCAAATGGTTCCAATGGCCGTATCTTGATTCGGGGTGCGAATACACTAGGTAACAACGACCCATTGTATATCATAGATGGAATCCCGACGACACGCCCAGAGGTGTTTCAGAATATGAACCCAGCCAATATTGAGTCTATTCAGGTATTGAAAGATGCTTCTGCACAGTCAATTTATGGAGCCAGAGCTTCAAACGGTGTCATCATCGTAACTACAAAAAACGGTGGAAATACGGACGGAAAAGTATCTTTTCAGTATAATTCAAGCATTTCTACACAGTCTGAAAAATCAATGCGTTTCAAGATGTTGAACGCAGAAGATAGAGGAAAAGCACTTTGGCAAGCATCTGTCAATGATGGACAAGATCCAGCAGCGGGTTACGGCGAAATCTATGACTTTGATTGGAATGGAAATTTCTCAAATCCTGTCCTAAATGGCGTGAAAGTTCGTCCATTCGTAGGTGGAAATCCAAATACACCGGCTGGTGACACAGATTGGCAAGATGTCATGTACAAAACAGGTATCGTGACAAGAAATGATTTTACGGCGTCTTTCGGTAATAAAAATTCGTCTATGGAAATCAACTTGGGCCACTTGAAAAACTCAGGTATGTTGCGTTACACGGGCTACGAACGTTTGAGCGGAAGTGTAAATGCCGTGACGCGTGCTTTCAATGATAAGCTCCGTTTCGGAATGAATCTACGTATCGCTGAATCCAACGAAACCTTGACAGCTCGCGACTTGGGTGGTGCTGCTTCTACCTTCTTGGCTGTAACATTGGCACCAACAATTCCAGTCTATCAAGCAGACGGAACAACTTTCGCAGGTGCTTCTGGTTCAGGTTATTCGGATAGAAACAACCCATTGCACATGCAATATTTGGCACGTTGGAATAACGCCAATCGCGTGAGTTCGTTCGGAAATATCTTCGTAGAATTACAACCCATCAAAAACTTATTCATCAAGTCAAATATTGGAGCTGATAATGCACGTTTTGAAAATAAAATCATCACACCAACATTTTCGGAAGGTGCTTTTAACCGGACAACCAATAGCTTGTTCTTCGACCAAAATCATTATTTAAGTACTACTTGGTCTAATACGGCACGTTACGACCTAGATTTAGGCGGGAATAAGTCGATGAAATTCTTGGTAGGTACTGAATTTATTGATACAAACTTGGATTTCCAAACTATCCGTAAAGAAGGTTTTGCCCTTCAAACAGAAGAATATTTTACATTGAATGCAGGTACTGGAAACACAGCAGTAACAGGTGGATCGACGGGACATAGCTTGTGGTCGCAATTTGCACGCATGGATTATAACCACAATGACCGTTATTTGGCAGCTGTAACTGTGCGTAGAGATGGTTCATCTCGCTTCGGTGCAGACAATCGCTTCGGTATTTTCCCAGCAGCTTCGTTGGGTTGGAGAATAGATAAAGAAGCTTTCATGGCTGATAATTCTGTATTCTCTGAATTGAAAACGAGAGTAGGTGTAGGACGTGTAGGAAACCAACAAATTGGAGATTTAGCTCGCTTTGGTCTTTTCGATACACGTTACGGAACAACTCAAGCGCAATTAGTTGGTGGTTTCTGGGAGCAATACATGAACATCGGTACAGCCTACTCACTTTCTGGAGCTAATACTGGAACGTTGCCTTCTGGTTTTGTACAAACACAAGCAGCTAACTCTGGATTGAAATGGGAAACGACAGACGAAATCAACGCAGGTTTGGATTTCACGTTGGCAAACAACAAAGTATATGGTTCATTTGATTATTTCACACGCCGCACAACAGGTATCTTGATTACTCCACCAGTTGCAGCAACCTTGGGCGAAGGCCAAACAAAAGCTGTGAACGGAGCGTCGAAATCAAACAAAGGATTTGAATTTGTTCTTGGTTACAGAGGCGAGTCGAGTGGTGGTTTGAAATACAACATCATGACTAACTTTACGCATTTCAGAGATAGAATTACAGAACTACCTGAAAACGTTCGTCCAGCGTACCCAGGAAACTTGGTAAATACTATCATTGGTCGTTCACAATTTGATATTTTCGGATACAAAACAGCTGGTTTGTTCCAGTCGCAAGCAGAAGTGGACGCAGCGCCAACGCAAGTAGGAGCAGGCCCAGGTCGGATTCGTTACGTGGATATCAACGAAGATGGTCGTATCGACGACTTAGACAGAACCTGGATTGGTACTACGTTACCTGCACTTGAGTACGGTATTCGCGCAGATGTTTTCTACAAGAAATTTGACTTCTCGTTCTTCGGTTCGGGTGTAGCTGGTCGCGAAGGTTTTGATGCCTACACCGTGTTCAATAACTTGATGAGAGGTCGTGAAAACGTAGGCCCTGGCGTATTTGATGCTTGGACACCACAAAATACAAGCTCGAACATCCCGGCACTTACCTTGAAAGACAACAACGGCGAAGGACGTACCTCGGATTACTTCATTGTGAATACATCGTACTTCAAAATTAGAAATTTACAAGTAGGTTACACAGTTCAAAATGCAGCTGTTTTTGAGTCACTTCGTTTCTTCTTAATGGGTGAAAACCTATTCTGGTTGAAGAGCAAAAGCTACCAAGGGCCAGATCCTGAGCGTATTGACCTAGACCCAGTGCCAATTCCAAAGACATTTACTTTTGGTGTAAACGCTTCTTTCTAATTCAGTTTCTTTTCTATTTGATAAACAAACGTATGAAAAATAAATACATAGTTACCTCTGTTTTCGCGGCAATGCTTCTTGCAAGCTCGTGCCAAGATAAGTTAGAATATACACCTACGGGTGTGCTTTCTTCCTCTGATTTAACGTCTCCAACTGCCATCGAAGGGCTCGTCACATCGGCGTATGCAGCCATTGGAAACGGAGATATGATTGGACCAATCTACAGTAACTGGGCGTACGGAAGTGTCCGCTCTGATGATAGCTACAAAGGCGGTGGCGGTACTGGTGATGTCGGTGAAGTAGATGCCCTAGAGCATTATAACCTCGTTACACCAACGATGGGTGCTTTTGTAACCCGTACTTGGCAGAATTTATTTAAGTCGATTTCTCGTTGTAATGTAGCACTTCGTGCCGTAAATACGCTGGACGAATCTGTCTATCCTTTGAAAAAACAACGGTTGGCTGAACTTCGCTTCTTGCGTGCACACAGTTATTTCACCATGAAGTTATTGTACAAAAATGTACCACTTTTTGATGAAAATGCCACAGAAGAGGAAATCTTGAAAACATCTAACGATTTGCCCAACGAAGAACAATGGAATAAAATCGCCGCTGACTTTCAGTTTGCCGTGGATAATCTTCCTGCTTCAAACGCAGAAATCGGTCGTGCGAACAAGTTAGCCGCACAAGCGTATTTGGCGAAACTTCGTTTGTACCAAGCGTACGAGCAAGGGGCAAATCACCAAGTCACTCGTATCAATGCGGCACGTTTGCAAGAGGTAGTGACGCTTACACAAGCAGTTATCAGTTCTGGAAAATACAGCTTGAGCCCAGACATCGCGGATAACTTCTTGCCTGAAACAGAAAACGGCCCTGAGTCTATCTTTGCCATTCAGTTTACAGTGAATGATGGAACAACTGCGGGTAGAATGAGCTACGAAGACGGCTTGAATTACCCACACGGTGCGCCTCAATACGGATGTTGCGGTTTCCATGCAGCCAGCCAAAATTTGGTGAATGCACATACCACAGATGCCAACGGATTGCCTAATTTTGATACATTCAATAATCAAAATGCCAATTTAGCGACACAAACAGTTGACCCACGTCTTGACCACACCGTAGGTATCGACGGACACCCGTACAAATATGACCCTGCAAGACCTTTCTCAAACAGTTGGGTACGTGACGCGGGTGTTTATGGAAACTTCCATACGATGCGTTTCCAGCAACAAGCAAATAGTGGTTCGTATTTCAAATTAGGACCTTTCATGGGAACAGCGAAAAACTACGATATTATCCGGTATGATGACGTCTTATTGATGCAAGCAGAAGCTTATATTCAATTAGGTGAAGAGTTAAAAGCCCTTCCATTGATTAACCAAATCAGAGAACGGGCTGCGGCAAGTACAGGAAGATTACGCAAATTAGACGGAACATTCGCTTCACGCTATAACGTAAAACCTTACTCAGCAGAAGGTTGGACAAAAGATTTCGCTTTCAAAGCTTTGCAGTGGGAGAGAAGATTGGAATTCGCAACGGAAGGCGCACGCTTCTTTGACTTAGTTCGTTGGGGAATCGCTGAAAAAGTATTGAACGAATACATCGACAAAGAAAAATCGCGTCGTCCTTTCTTAGCCACTGCGAAATTTACAGCCGGACGTGACGAATATCTTCCTATTCCACAGGCGGAAATTACGTTCACCAATGGCTTGTATAAGCAAAATCCTGGGTATTAATACATCGAAATTTCAAAATAGGTAAATAAGTAGTCTCCAAAAGGTAGTAGTTTTACTGCTACCTTTTTACTTTTCAACCCTTATTTGAATATATTTCATTTTGAATCAACCATTTTACTATGAAAAAGAAATTAATTCTAGGTGTTATATTTACGTGCTTTTACACGTTTGCTGACGCCCAAATGACTCCCAACAATTCGCTGACTGAACAAAACAGACCTCAAAAACATTATACGCCAAAAAAAAATTGGGTGAATGATCCCAACGGGCTTGTTTATCTCGATGGAGAATACCACCTTTTCTATCAACATAATCCATTTGGCTCCAAATGGGGACACATGAGCTGGGGACACGCTGTTAGCAAAGATTTGATGCAATGGGAAGAACTCCCAATTGCTCTGCCCGAAATCCAGAACCCAGACGGCTCAACAACCATGATTTTCTCCGGTTGTGCAGTGGTAGATAGTTTAAATACCACAGGTTTCTTTGCACCCGGATTCAAGTCAGGCTTGGTTGCCATTTTTACATCGCACGTGGATAAAAACGGAACAGGTCTTGCCCAACATCAAAGCATTGCCTTTAGCAGTGATAAAGGGAGAACTTGGACGTATTACGCTGAAAATCCTGTTCTCGATATTGGCTTGAAGGACTTCCGTGACCCGAATGTAATCTGGTCGCCTGAAAAACAAAAATGGATCATGACAGTCGTGAAACCATTGGAGTTTAAAGCGCAATTCTATGAATCTTCCGACTTGAAATCGTGGTCGCTTTTGAGTGAATTTGGTCAAAAAGGAGATACATCAAAAATCTGGGAATGTCCTTCACTTGTCCGAGTTCCGGTTGAAAACAGCCAAGAATCCAAATGGGTCTTGTTTATTTCAAGCGGTCATAGACAAAAAGATTACCTCGCGATGCAATATTTTGTAGGTGATTTTGACGGAAAGTCATTCGTCGTGCAAGAACAGAAAGAAGTATTGTATGTAGATGAAGGAAAAGACTATTATGCCGCGATTCCGTATTTTAATCTACCTGCTAAACACAGCAAACCCGTCATGATTGGTTGGGTAAATGATTGGGAATATGGTCGTGATATTCCAACAGGTGATGTACGTGGTGCGTTTTCTTTCCCGCGTGAAACCTCTCTCTATAAAACAACTGAGGGCTATCGGCTTCGTCAATCTCCCATCGTTGGAAAAGAATGGAAAACCATAGAGATTACAGACAAATCTGTTCATGGAAAATTACAAGAAGTTCCCAAAGTATATCACTTGAAAGTGGATTATCGCATCAATCCAAAGAAAGAGTTCTCGTTAGATATTCAGAAAAATGGAGAAGAACAAACACGGATTATGTATGACCCGAAAACAGAAACTTTATCTTTTGACCGAACGAAATCTGGAAATGTTTCTTTTCACCCGCGTTTTCCAAGTGTAGAAAAATTACATGTTCCAATGGAAAAGAACAAACTTGTTCTTGACATTTATGTGGACAATACCGTCGTAGAAATGTATGCAAATAAAGGACAAGGAGTACTAACCAACTGGATTTTTCCAACAGCAAGCCAACATTATATACTGTTGAACAAATAAATTATTCAGAAAATATAGGTTCTCGACATTTTTTGTTTTGAATACTTTAATAAGTTGCTTTAATTTGTTAAAAAGGTAGTTTAAGCAATTAAATTACCTTTTTTCATGAAAGTGAATGAACCCTAACAACGAATTTGTATCTCTTAATTAAAAATGATTATGCTGAAAGAACTAAAACTCGAGAAAACAGTCGAAAAAAATGTAGCAACTTGGCTTAGAGGAAAATACGACGACGAAACCAAAGCGACTATCCAGCAGTGGATTGCAGATAAAAATACAGTGCAATTAACGGATTCGTTTTATAAAAATCTCGAGTTTGGTACAGGTGGCATGCGCGGAGAAATTGGGGTCGGTCCAAACCGTATGAACAAATACACCGTCGGGGCTGCTACCCAAGGTTTAGCTAATTATTTGAACCAAGTGATTACAGATGAGCCCATTAAAATGGCCATCGCATACGATAGCCGAAATTTCTCTCCTGAATTTGCGCAAGTTGCCGCGGATATTCTGTCTGCCAATGGCATTACCGTCTATCTTTACAAGGAACTTCGCCCAACTCCACAGCTTTCTTTTACCGTTCGGGAATTGGGTTGCCATGCCGGAATTGTCATCACGGCTTCCCATAATCCAAAAGAATACAACGGCTATAAAGTATATTGGAATGACGGCTCGCAAGTCGTTGCTCCGCACGATAAAAATATCGTAAATGAAGTAAATGCCATTACCAATGTCAAAGACATCAAGTTCAGAGGGGTAAAAAAACGCATCAAACTCATTGGTGAAGTCTTGGATAAAAAATACTTGAAAGCCGTGAAAAGCATTGCGGTTAGTCCAAGAACAATCGTCAAACAAAAAGACTTGAAAATTGTCTTTTCTTCTATTCACGGGACAGGTATCACGATGGTTCCACCTGCTTTGGCACAGTTGGGCTTTACAAATGTGACCATCGTGGAATCACAAGCGCAGCCAGATGGTAATTTTTCTACAGTTATTTATCCGAATCCAGAGGAAAAAGAAGCCATGAACTTGGCCATGGAAAAAGCCAAAGAAATCGATGCTGATTTGGTTATGGCCACAGACCCAGATGCAGATCGCGTTGGGATGGCTGTTAAAAACCCTGCCGGAGAATGGGTACTTCTCAACGGAAATCAAGCGGCTAGTTTGATTATCTATTATCTTTTGAAAGCATGGAAAAAATCAAATAAATTGACCGGAAAAGAATTTGTTGCCAAAACCATTGTTACCACAGATTTGATTGACGCCATGGCAGCCAAAGCGGGTGTTACGTGTTACAATACCTTGACGGGCTTCAAATACATTGCTCAGGTTATTAGAGAATTAGAAGGAAAAGAGACGTTCATCGGTGGAGGAGAAGAAAGTTACGGGTATTTAATCGGAGATAAAGTGCGCGATAAAGATGCGATTGCGTCTTGTGCGATGATTGCCGAACTAACCGCCTATGCCAAACACAAGGGTATAAGCCTCTTTGATTTTCTGGCAGATATGTACAAACAATTCGGTTTTTATTACGAAGGTTTGGTGTCTGTAACCAAAAAGGGAAAGTCGGGCGCAGAAGAAATTCAACAAATGATGGCAGATTTTCGCGCCAATCCGCCCAAATCCTTGGGTGGCTCAAAGGTCATTCGTATCGACGACTACAAAGCATTAACACGTACAGACGTACAGAAAAATACGACAGAGTCCATTCCATCAGGTATTTTAGGTATTGAATCTTCGAATGTCCTTCAGTTTTTTACAGAAGATGGTACCAAATTCACCTGCCGACCATCCGGAACCGAACCGAAAATCAAGTTCTATGTTGGCGTGAAAGGAAAACTCAAATCGAAAGAATTATTTGATGAAACGTTGGCGAATCTAAAAGAGAAAGTAGCCAATATCGCAACCGAGCTCTCGCTGGCATAAGCAAAGCAGAAAGAGATGAAAACCCGCTGAAAAGCGGGTTTTTTATTTGTGTCCTAATGAACGCATGGTATCATTTTTTCCGCATAAGTAAATTGATATACAGGTAATCTCACTTGTTTATTTATACAGTACTTACTAAACATTTTGTCCTTTTTTCATGTTACATAAAGATAAGCTTTTTCTATTTTTAATACGTAATGAATAAATTTATTCTATTATTTCGTATTTTTGCAGTCAGAAAATAGATTTAATGAGAAGGGCATTTTTTGATTCCCGTAACTACTTCAGAATTGGGAGCATACGTTCTCAAAAAAGAAACCTTCAATAGATAAAGACTTAAAAACCAAAATCAATAACCACAAATTAAGTACAAATGGAACATTACGCATCAAACGGTACAACAAATGGGGAAGCCAAATGCCCATTTACAGGTGCAACTACTTTTAAACAAGGTGCAGGTGGCGGAACAAGAAACCGCGATTGGTGGCCAAACCAATTGAATTTGAACATCCTTCGTCAAAATTCGAACTTATCCAATCCGATGGATGAATCGTTCAATTACGCAGAGGAATTCAAGTCGCTTGATTTAGCTGCTGTAAAGAAAGATTTGTATGATTTAATGACAGATTCGCAAGAATGGTGGCCTGCTGACTACGGTCATTACGGACCTTTCTTCATCCGTATGGCATGGCACAGTGCCGGAACATACCGTACGTCAGACGGTCGTGGTGGTGCAGGTGCAGGAACACAACGTTTTGCCCCCTTAAATAGCTGGCCAGATAATACCAACTTGGACAAAGCCCGCTTGTTGCTTTGGCCTATCAAACAAAAATACGGTAGAAAATTATCTTGGGCTGACTTAATGATTTTGGCAGGTAACTGCGCATTGGAGTCAATGGGCTTTGAAACATTTGGTTTCGCCGGCGGTCGTGAAGACGTTTGGGAGCCAGAAGAAGATATTTATTGGGGTTCTGAAAAAGAATGGTTGGGCGACAACCGCTACACAGGCGAGCGTGACTTGGAAAATCCGCTAGCAGCCGTTCAAATGGGGCTTATTTACGTAAATCCAGAAGGTCCGAACGGAAACCCAGATCCTATCGCAGCAGCACGTGACATTCGCGAAACATTTGCCCGTATGGCAATGAACGATGAAGAAACTGTTGCACTTATTGCCGGTGGACACACGTTCGGAAAAACACACGGAGCTGCTGATCCAAGTAAATATGTAGGTGCTGAACCAGCGGGTGCGGGCATCGTGGAACAAGGCCTAGGCTGGAAAAATACTTACGGTAAAGGAAACGCTGAACATACCATCACCAGTGGTTTGGAAGGTGCTTGGACAACAACGCCAACGAAATGGAGCAATAACTACTTCGAAAACTTATTCGGTTTTGAATGGGAATTGACCAAAAGTCCAGCAGGTGCTCACCAATGGAAACCAAAAGGAAATGCTGGTGCAGGAACCGTTCCTGACGCGCACGATCCTTCTGTAACACACGCACCTTTCATGCTGACAACAGATTTAGCACTACGTTTTGACCCAGCTTACGAAAAAGTTTCAAAACGTTTTTACGAAAATCCAGCCGAATTTGCTGACGCATTTGCAAGAGCTTGGTTCAAATTAACACACCGTGACATGGGTCCTCGTGCACGTTATTTAGGCCCAGAAGTTCCAGCTGAAGAGTTAATCTGGCAAGATCCAATTCCTGCACCAACGTATCAAATCATTGATAACGAAGATATTACAAGTCTAAAAGCGACTATCTTAGCTTCAGGATTGTCTGTTTCAGAGTTGGTTTTCACAGCATGGGCGTCAGCTTCTACATTCCGTGGTTCTGACAAACGTGGTGGTGCAAACGGAGCGCGTATTCGTCTAACTCCACAAAGATATTGGGCAGCAAACAACCCAAGTCAATTGGCGAAAGTATTGGATACCTTGGAGTCAATCCAAGCAACATTCAATGCCGCACAAACAACAGGTAAGGCTGTTTCTATCGCAGATTTAATCGTATTAGGTGGTTGTGCAGGTATTGAAAAAGCAGCAAAAGACGCTGGACATGACATCGTGGTACCATTCACTCCTGGTCGTACAGATGCCTCACAAGAACAAACAGACGTTGAGTCATTCTCTGTTCTTGAGCCAACTGCTGATGGCTTCCGTAACTATTTGAAGACAAAATATACGGTATCTGCTGAAGAACTTTTTGTAGATAAAGCACAATTATTGACATTAACCGCGCCTGAGATGGTCGTTCTATTAGGCGGTATGCGTGTATTAAACACAAACTTTGATCACTCAAATTTAGGCGTATTCACAGACCGTCCAGGTGTATTAACCAACGATTTCTTCGTTAACTTGCTCGATTTGGGTACAACTTGGAGAGAAGCAAACGGTTCTGATAGTCTCTTCGAAGGTCGTGACCGCAAGACAAGTGAAGTAAAATGGACAGGAACACGCGTCGATTTGATCGTAGGTTCTAATTCTGAACTTCGTGCAATCGGTGAAGTATATGCTTGCTTCGATGCACAAGAGAAATTCGTGAAGGATTTCGTAGCAGTTTGGAATAAAGTGATGAACTTAGATCGTTTTGAACTTGCCTAAATAGGACATCTAGATAATATCTAACATAAAAACGGGATAGCTTCAAAAGTTATCCCGTTTTTGTTTGGTTTTTCGTTTCCATAAGCTGTCTAATTTATGTCATTTTTAACAATGAATTTCTTTGCTTTACTTTGTGTTTTACAAATGAATAAAAATAGACGTTTAGCGCGTTTTTATACGTTTTAAGATGAACCAAGACAATAAAACAACGTATAAAAAGGCATTCAAACGGAAAAAGGAAAGGCACAGGTCTTCCAAGTAAAGTAAAAACTATGAAAAAAACAGCTGTATTATTTCTAGCCATTGCTGCGGCATTTGGCTGTGAGTCCCCCTCTCAAGCGTCCGAAAAGCTCCCCGTAGAAATTACAGGCAAGCTTAATTTAGTGTCTTCCGGTATGGTGTATTTTGAAAAAGTGAATGAAAGAAATGCTGTTACCAAGCTAGATAGCGTTGAAATCTCGAAAGGAACTTTCTCTTTTAAGACAAATATTGATGAGCCCGGTATTTATCAAATTAATGTAATCAACGATCAAGTGATTGGTCTTATCCTTGATGGTGGCGAGAAACTGACCATTACAGCAGACGGTATGGTTCCCGAGCAAGGTGCACCCAAAGCTGAAATCAAAGGTTCTCCAAACATGGAGGAGTTTCTAAAAGTATCGGCACAAATGCAGACTTTTTCGAAACAAAGCAACGAATTGCAAACTGCTTTCAACAATGCCAGAACGGAAAAAGCAAAAGCAGAAATCAGAGAAAAATACTTGGCAAGCATGGCGGCAAACCGAGAAATTATCCTACCGTCAATTCAGAAAATGGGCACAAGTTTGGCTGGTATTTTAGCCGCCAATAATTTTTTGAATCCAGAAACTGACCTAGATTATCTGAAGTCCCTAGCAGAAAAAGTACAAGAAGAAGGCAAAACACACTATTTCGCCAAACTTTTCGTACAACAAATGAATAGCCAAAGCGCAACAGAAATCGGAGCATTGGCACCTAATTTTTCTCTCAAAGATTTGAATGGAAATACAGTAAAATTAACCGAGCTACGCGGTAAAACAGTCATCATTGATTTTTGGGCAACTTGGTGTGGGCCATGTATCATGTCTTTCCCTGGTATGAAAAAAGCAGTGGACAAATACAAGGACAATCCAGACGTGAAATTCTTATTCGTAGATACATTTGAGCGGGTGAGTGAGGATAAATTAAAAGATCACGTTCAGAAATTCATCACTTCGCGTGGTCTTGAGTACTTAAATCCTGTCCTAGATGCAGGGAATAAAACAGCACTTTCGTATGGAGTTGAAGGTATTCCTGCGAAGTTCTGTATCGACAAAGAAGGTAAAATAAAATACAAAAGCACAGGCTATTTAGGTAGTGCCGAGGCCGTTTACGAAGAAATGGTAAACTGGGTTGAAGGAAAATAAAAATATCCTAGCTCATTAGACAAAAAGGGGAATCACCAATTCGGTAATTCCCCTTTTTTACGCAGATTCCTTTGACAATTCATATCAATATTGCTCATACCAACTGAATTTTTTTTGTACAATTCGCTCTTTTTCTAGCTCCAAATACGCAAGAAAAGCCGCTGCTACGGGCGAATGTTTTTTGCCCTTGTGCCAAATCAAACGCCAAGTTGTCTTAATTGGCAATCCTTCCATTGGTATTATACGTAACTCTTGGTGGTTTAACTCGGTTGAAATTCCTATCAAGGGCATAATTGAATAGCCCAATCCTGCCAAAATAGCCTGTTTGACTGCTTCGTTAGACGTTAACTCCATTTTTTTCATAACGGAAATAGAGTTTTTGGCGATAAATTGCTCCATTGTCTGACGTGTCCCTGAGCCTTTCTCCCGAAAAATAAATGGAATTTCTGAAAACAATTCCTTCGTATAGCGTTCGGGTTCATTCCGAAATTTTGCCGAAGTCGAACCCACCAAATACATTTTATTTTGAAGTAAATCCATTTTTTCAAAAACCAAGTTCGTAGGTAGAACTGAAACCAAAGCCAGATCAATTTCATTCTTTTCAAGACTTTCCATCACTTTGTCTTTGTTTGTCACATCCATCAACAGCTCAACCCCTTTGTGTTCATGTATAAAATCGCTCAAGAAATAAGGCATTACATATTTCCCTGTCGATACCACTGAAATCTTCAATTTACCCGTCAATTGCCCTTTATATGCTAATGTTTTGTAGTTGATAGCATGTACTTGGTTCAAAATGTTTTCTACAGACTCCGCAATCTCTCGTCCAAAGTCCGTAATATAAATTTTCCTTCCAACTACCTCTGTTAAAGGAATATCAAACTGGTCTTGTAAATTTTTTAATTGAATAGAAACCGCTGGCTGTGTCAAATGCAATTCTTCCGCTGCTTTGGTGACACTCTGTGTCTGTACAATTTTCAAAAATATTTGTAATTGATGAAGTGTATAATTCATTAAAATATTTTATAATTAATATAGTAAATATAAATAAAAAATTATGAAATTTTGATATCAATTTTGTACTATCTTCAATCAACTTTACTAAAATGACACGTATAACATTAGCAAAAGGGGACGGTATAGGCCCTGAAATCATGAACGCTACCTTAGATATTCTGTTTAAAGCAGGTGCACAACTCGAAATCGATGAAATTGAGGTAGGTGAAAAACAATACTTAAGTGGTAATACAGCGGGAATCTCCGCGGAATCGTGGGACATTATTCGTAAAAATAAAATTTTCCTCAAAGCACCCATCACAACACCACAAGGAGGCGGCTATAAAAGTTTAAATGTTTCAACGCGTAAATTTTTAGGACTTTATGCCAATGTTCGGCCGTGCGTAAGTTTATCTCCTTTCGTTGAAACCAAGCACCCCAACATGGATTTAGTCATCATTCGAGAAAACGAAGAAGATTTATATGCTGGGATTGAACACCAACAAACAGACGAGGTAATTCAGTGTATAAAACTCATCAGTCGGCCCGGATGTGAAAAAATCATTCGCTATGCCTTTGAATTTGCCCGCCAACAAAATCGTAAAAAAGTGACATGTTTCACCAAAGACAATATTATGAAGCAAACCGATGGCTTGTTTCACCAAGTTTTTGATGAAATTGGAAAAGAGTATCCAGAAATTGAGAAAGAACATTGGATTATTGATATTGGTACCGCCAAATTGGCCGATACGCCTGAGGTTTTTGATGTCATCGTGACGTTAAATCTTTATGGAGATGTCATTAGCGACGTGGCAGCCCAAATTACCGGGTCAGTGGGTCTTGCTGGTTCGTCTAATATTGGCGAAGAATGTGCCATGTTTGAGGCCATTCATGGTTCTGCACCGGATATTGCTGGAAAAAACACAGCCAACCCGTCTGGACTTTTGCAAGGTGCTATCATGATGCTCAACCATATCGGGCAAAGTGAAGTAGCCGAAAAGATCCAAAATGCGTGGCTAAAGACTTTGGAAGATGGTATTCACACTGCTGACATTTACAAAGAAGGTTCAAGTAAAAGAAAGGTAGGTACAGATGAATTCGCAGCAGCTGTTATAGCGAATTTAGGACAAAAACCTACATTATTTAAGCCTGTTTCTTTCTCGAATAGTTCTAGTCTTGTTTTACCCAAATATGTGAAAAAACCAGCCGCCCAGAAAGTATTGGTAGGGGTCGATGTATTCGTACATTGGGATGGTACGGACGCGGAGGTGCTTGCTGAAAAATGGTTGAAAGCAAAACCAGAACAAGTAAAACTAGAAATGATAACAAACCGTGGTATCAAAGTTTGGCCAAATGGTTTTTCAGAAACGTTCTGTACAGATCATTGGAGATGCCGCTTCAAACCAGCAAACGGAGAGTCATTGACCAAAGAGGATATCCTCTCACTCTTATCAGCAGCTTTGTCCGAAAATATTGATACCATTAAAACTGAAAATCTCTATTCATTCAATGGAAGAATGGCCTTCTCTTTGGGTCAGGGTCAATAAGTAATTTTGTACTAAATCGACACAATTTGGGTGAGAAAATGTGACTTTAAATGCTATGAAGTTAATTAAGTGGCGTTTTCTCACCCTGCTTTTGGTTTTTTACTCTGAAAAAGTAAATCAGCCAAACATTTTGAACAGCCGTGAGTTATTCGCTTATGGACAAGTGTACGTAAGGTGCGCATGTCAAAGTCAGATTTCCAATTGATTGAAAATTAATGTTAGTTAATTGATAAATCATCGCATTGACATTGCCTTTTCCTAGAATGTATCGTCTAGAAACGGAAGGTGTAAATGACGAAAAGTTATTACTTTTTTTGTTGTACTCGTTAGAAATGGCTGGGATCCCTTAAACCAGGGTACTTCGGTCATTTTCTTTTTTTAGATGAATAGCGACAAAAAAGCTTCATTGAGCTGCAAGTACTGTGGTTGCTCGGTACTATAGAAAATATGGTAAAGAAAAGAGGTGTTTGTCGATAACCCGATTTTGGGGTTCGAAACTTTCCCTTAATTCGGTATATTTGCTCGGACTTTTTCTCAATTTATACCAATTATACCAAATTTATCCAATTTTAAAATGAAAATAGCCATTGTAGGTTGCGGCAATATGGGAATGGCTTTTGCCCGTTCGTTCATTCAATATGATTTAGTAAAAAAAGAGAACTTATTGCTTATTGAAAAAAGTAAAGAGCGTTGCGATGTTCTCCAAGCAGCACGTGAAGGCGTGGTTGTGAGTACGATTCATGCGCAAATTGGTACAGCGGACTTAGTCATACTTTCAGTCAAACCTCAAGATTTCTCAAGTGTTGCGAGCGAGTTAGCTGTTCATTTACACTCCGAACAAGTTGTTTTGTCGATTATGGCAGGGATTCCGATGGAGCGAATTCAGCGTGAACTAAACCACGGTTTGGTCGTTCGTGCTATGCCCAATACGCCTGCTATGATTGGAATGGGAATTACTGGATATACAGCGGCTGAGGGCATCAGTTTTGCTAAATTATTAAAAATAGAAAATCTTATAAATGCTACAGGAAGAGCCGTTTATCTTGAAAACGAAGATATGATTGATGCCGTAACGGCTGTCAGTGGGAGTGGGCCTGCCTACTTTTACTATGTCGTTAAACAGATGGTAGAAGCAGCAAAACAAATGGGCTTTGAAGAAGGGATGGCTCAATTGCTCGTGAAACAAACCATGCTCGGTTCCTATCATTTGATAAATAACGCGGAAAAAAGTCTGGATGAACTGATTCAGGCGGTAGCCTCAAAAGGAGGAACAACCGAAGCCGCTCTCTCTACTTTTGAAAAAACAGGCGTTGCCGAAGGTATCATAGCAGGAATGCACGCCGCAGAAAATCGCGCAAAAGAACTCTCCAAATAAATCTATCAACCCACCATATAAAACAATGAAAAAAACAAATTTACTTTTTTTATTCCTTCTCTGTACCTCACTCGCTTGGGCACAAACTCCCTTGACGATTGATAAAATCATGCAGAATCCTGCCCAATGGATTGGGACATCCCCCAGTGCTGTGGAATGGTCTGCGGATAGCAAAACGGTGTATTTTCGTTGGAATCCAGAGAAAAACAAAGCAGATTCCTTATACAAAATCAATGTCAATTCCCCCAACTCAATACAAAAGGTAACAAATAAAGAAGACCAAAGCCGTGTTTCTAGTTCTGTTGTATACAACAAGGATGGTTCATTGGCTGTTTTCTCGAAAGTTGGAGATTTATTCCTCCTCTACCCAAAAACGCAGCAAATACGCAGGTTGACCCAAACAGTTGATAATGAAGCAAATCCGCGTTTTAGTGCCGACGAGCAATCTGTCTTTTTTACCAAACAAGCCAATGTTTTTCAACTAGAAATTACTACCGGATTGGTAAAACAAATAACAGATTTCCAAACGGGTTCCAAGCCAAAAGATAAGAAAAAAGGAGAACAAGCTGCTTGGTTGGAGCAAGATCAATTGGCACTTTTTGATATCTTGAAAGAAAGAAAAGAAAAGCAAGACGCAACAGAAGCGTATCAAAAAAATAACCAACCCAAAGGACCTAAAAAGATTTACCTCGACGGGAAAAGAATCCAAAATGCAACGATTAGCCCAGATGGAAGTTTCGTAACGTATACATTGGTTGAAAACCCCAAAGAAGCTCAAAATACGATTGTTCCAAATTATGTAACGCAGTCGGGTTATACAACAGACATTCCGGCGCGCACCAAAGTGGGTTCACCTTTACCTACTTATACCAGTTTTGTCTATGATATTGCCCGCGATACTGTTTGGACAATTCGCACGAATAAATTGCCTGGTATCCTAGAAAAGCCAGCCTATTTAGCTGAATACGGAGACACCGCCCGTTTATTCAAAACACCTAGAGAAGTTGTTATTTCTGATTTTTCATGGTCTCCCCTTGGTACGTTTGCTGTTGGCATTGTTCGTTCACAAGATAACAAAGACCGTTGGATTGTCCGTTTAAACCCAAAAACAGGTGACATTACATCATTAGACAGACAACGCGACGAAGCATGGATTGCAGGCCCTGGCATCGGTTGGTCGATGGGGGGCGCTACTTTTGGTTGGATAGACGAAAACACCTGTTATTTTCAATCGGAAGAGTCTGGTTATTCGCATCTCTATACTATGAACGTTGCCACAGGTGAGAAAAAAGCAATCACGTCAGGTAAATTTGAAGTACAAACAGTTGAACTTTCCAAAGACAAGAAGTTCTTTTACTTAACGACCAATGAAGTACATCCCGGACAAAAACATTTTTACAAAATGTCTGTGGAGGGCGGCGCACGGGAACAACTCACAACAGGAGTAGGCGGAAACGACGTCTCTCTTTCGCCAGATGAAAAATGGATGGCTATTTTGTATTCAGAAACCAATAAACCCTGGGAATTATTCCTTGCTTCTGTAGCAAATCCTTCCCAACGAGTACAGATAACGAGCTCATTAACAGACGAATTTAAAAAATATCCATGGCGTGCGGCGAAAGTAATTACGTTTAAAGCACAAGACGGGCAAGATGTGTATGCACGGATTTACGAACCAGCCAGCAAGGTAAAAAATAAAAAAGCAGTCGTGTTTGTACACGGTGCAGGGTATTTGCAAAACGCCCATTATTGGTGGAGTAGCTATTTCCGGGAATATATGTTCCATAATTTATTGGTGGACAAAGGCTATACTGTTTTGGATATAGATTACCGTGCATCAGCAGGTTATGGCCGCGATTGGCGAACTGGAATTTACCGCCACATGGGTGGAAAAGATTTGACTGACCAAGTAGATGGCGTGAATTATTTGGTAAAAAATCATGGAATTGACCCGAAAAAAGTGGGTATTTACGGTGGTTCTTATGGTGGATTCATCACATTAATGGGTTTATTCACCACACCAGACGTATTTAAAGCAGGTGCAGCTCTTCGTCCAGTGACTGATTGGGCAGCTTATAACCACGGTTATACCGCCAATATTTTGAATGAACCGCATACAGATTCCTTGGCATACAGACGTTCATCGCCTATTTATCATGCAGCTGGATTGAAAAATAATCTATTGATGTGCCACGGAGTAGTTGATGTCAATGTTCATTACCAAGATGTTGTTCGTTTATCCCAAAAACTCATCGAATTACGCAAAGAAAACTGGGAATTAGCAAGTTATCCCATGGAAGACCACGGTTTTGTGGAGCCAAGTTCTTGGGCAGATGAATACAAACGAATTTTAAAACTGTTTGAAGAAAAATTACGTTGATACGATGGGCTCAAGATTTTCTTGAGCCCATTTTTTTAGGTATAAAGAATATGGCGATACCCGTAACAATTATTACTGGATTTCTAGGCGCAGGAAAAACCACCTTCTTGAATGCACTTCTTGCTCATTTGTCCACCCAAAAGTTAGCCATTATTGAAAATGAATTTGGAAAAGAAAACATTGATAGTGAGCTAATTATCGGAAGTAAAGAAGAAATAATGACCCTGACGCAAGGGTGTATTTGTTGTACATTAAATGAAGATTTTTATCTCCTTTTGCATAATTTACATAAGAGAGAAGCAGAATTGGATGGACTCGTCATCGAAACGACGGGTATTGCAGATCCGAGCGGTATTCTTACTCCTTTTCTTGTTACGCCCGCCTTGCGCGAGGCATTTCCCATTGCTCGTGTAATCTGTCTGGTAGATGCCTCATTAATTAACCAACAACTACAAGAAACAGAAGAAGCTATCACGCAAATTTCCTACAGCAATCACCTACTTCTCGTGAAAACTGATGTAGTTTCGCCCGCTGTAGTTAAAGAATTACAACAAATGCTTGCTGAGATAAATCCAACGGCACACATCTGGACAGGACAAAAAGGTGCGTATCCACTCAAAGAAATTTTGGAAAAAGGAAATGTGTTCACCCTTCCCGAACCATTTTTTGAAAATAAACCTTCTGAAAAAAAACACGGTAAAATTACCTCTTTCACCTTTCAGTTTACGACTCCCTTTGATGCTTCGGTTTTGCACTATCGCTTGGCGGCTTTCCTCGTTTTTCAAGCGAAAGGCGTGTATAGAATGAAAGGTATTTTGGCTGTTCAGGACAAAGAAAAACAAGTCATTTTACAAACAGTTGGTACACAACTTGTTTGGGAAGATGGTAGAGATTGGCAAAAAGAGGAACCCCGAAATTCGCGTATTGTATTGATAGGTAGAGATTTAAAGAGAGAAGGTTACGAAAGATTATTTAAACAATGTTTGGCTAAAATATAAAATTATGGATGTAAAAATTGGTATTCTAACAGTATCTGATAGAGCAAGCGCCCAAATTTATGAGGATATTTCAGGACAGTATATTTTGGAAACACTCAAGGAGTTTTTAACCACGCCATTTGAAGCCGTTTACCATGTAATTCCTGATGAGCAACCCCTTATCGAGCAATATTTGCGGGAGATGGCAGATGAACATCGCTGCGGACTTATCGTAACGACAGGTGGTACAGGTCCTGCGCTTCGAGATGTCACCCCAGAAGCAACTGAAGCCGTTTGCGAAAAAATGATGCCCGGTTTCGGTGAACTCATGCGCAAAGTAAGTTTCGAGGAAGTCCCAACAGCTATTCTCTCCAGACAAACAGCCGGTATTCGGAAAAACTCCCTGATTATCAATCTTCCAGGTAAACCCGCCGCCATACGAACTTGTCTGAAAGCTGTTTTTCCAGCCATTCCCTACTGCATTGATTTGATTGATGGACCCTATTTGGAGGTCAACCCGGAGGTGATTCCTGTGCCCAGTCGGAGAAAAAAGAAAGAATCTTCTTGACATAAATCGAGATTCCTCTCTGCTACTTTCTGAGTCATTGATAAGATATATGGATAAATTTAGTGGATTTCCGGACAATTTGCATTAAAATCGGGTTATATCGACAAGCACATAAATAGATGTACGTGGATTCAATGAATACATACCAAGAAATGGAACAAGCGGCTCATGCCTTTTTGGATATATTTTACAAAGAAAATCAATTACCGGGTTTTGATTCCCGTTGGCAGCAGGTAAAATCGGACATTCAAGCGACCGGAAAATATGAATTAACTACAGAAGAACTTGCATACGGTGCCAAATTGGCTTGGCGAAATAGTACGCGTTGCATTGGTAGATATTTTTGGAAATCCTTGCAAATCAAGGATGTACGCCATATCCGAACCATTGAGGAAGCATTCCAAGCCTTGTGTGAACATCTTCGTTTTGCGACAAATAAAGGGAAAATTCGCTCGCTTGCTACCATTTTTTCCGTTGAATCTGGACTACGTATTCTGAACCGTCAATTGGTACGCTATGCAGGATACCAAACAACAGAAGGAATTGTTGGCGACCCGATGGAGGTTGAGTTCACGGCGTTTTGTCAATCGCTCGGTTGGCAAGGAAAAGGAACAAGATTTGATGTTCTACCACTCGTCATCCAACAATTTGAGCAACCACCCGTCTGGTTTGAAATTCCCGCGGATTGCCAACTTCATGTTCCTATCGAACACCCAACACATGATAATTGGACATCTTTGGGGTTGCAATGGTACGCTGTTCCGGTTATCTCTAATTTAACACTTTCTATCGGCGGGCTCTCTTTTCCGTTTGCACCCTTCAACGGCTGGTATATGTTGAGCGAAATCGCAACGCGAAATTTCGGGGATATACAACGGTATAACCAACTCCCAAAGGTGGCTGAATTATTGGATTTAGACACGAATAAAAACAAAACACTCTGGAAAGACAAAGCACTCCTAGAGCTGAACATTGCCGTTCTTCACTCCTTTGAAAAAGCGGGTGTCATGCTCGTTGACCCTCACACCGCTGCTGAGCAATTCATGAAATTTGTGGAAACAGAAGAAAAAAATAACCGAACAGTTCAAGCAGAATGGTCTTGGATAGTTCCACCGACGGCTGGCTCAACAACAGAAATTTTCCATCGTGAATTTTCCAATGTTTGCAGTTTCCCCAATTTTGTGTCTCAACCCGTCTCGGAAGAGAAAAAAAAGACTTGTCCATTTACGCATGTTTCTGTTTCTGAAAATTAATATTTGATTTGCATAATATTAAAATTAGATTAGTCTAAATATTTGAAATGCACTATATTTGTGACAAAATAACAACCTTATATGTGGAAAAAAATACAAATGAATGTGCTTATTTTAGCACTAACTAGCTTTTGCACGTTTTCTTCATTCGGGCAGAAAGCCATCACAGGACGCATTTTAGATACGCAAACTCGCGCTGCTATACCCTTCACAACTGTTGCAATAAACGAGACAAAGACAGGAATTTTAGCCGACTCATTGGGTCGTTTTTCACTAGATGCTTCAACGTTACGTTTTCCTTTATCCATTCAGTTTTCAGCTGTTGGTTCTATGAAAAAAGTGGTCACATTGTCTGCATTACCGGTGCAACCATTGGAAATATATTTGGAACCTTCTTCTCTTGGTCTGCAAGAAGTAGTTGTAACGGGAACGATGAAAGAAGTACGAAAAGACGATAGTCCCATTCCGATAGAAATTTATTCACCGCGTTTTTTTCAGAAAAATGCTTCCTCCAATTTGGTTGAAAATCTGACGTTTATCAACGGAATCACGCCACAAGTTACGTGCAATGTATGTAATACAAGTTCGATTAGTATCAACGGAATTGAGGGCCCTTATACCATGATTTTGATTGATGGAATGCCAAATGTAAGTGGTTTGGCAACGGTATATGGTTTGAGTGGCATTCCCAATTCAATGATAGAACGCATTGAAATTGCCAAAGGTCCCGCCTCTACTTTGTATGGTTCTGAAGCCGTAGCAGGAGTTATCAATGTGATTACCAAACGGGCAAATACAGCGCCTCGCATTAGTTTTGACCATTTTTCAACGTCAGAAGGCGAGTTTAGTACCGATGCGTCTGTTTCTTTCCGAACTAAAAAAGCGTTTTCATTACTTGGTATAAATCATTTTCGTTACAATACAATTCGAGATGTAAACGAAGACAACTTTACGGATTTATCTCTTCAAAACCGTTTTTCTGTTTTTAATAAATGGGATTTTACACGTCAAAATAACCGCGTTGCTTCTATTGCCGGACGTTATTATTATGAAAACAGATGGGGTGGAGAATTAAATTGGACACCTGAATTTCGGGGTGGTGACCAAATTTATGGAGAAAGTATTTATACCAAACGAGCAGAAGTTTTTGGAAAATACCAATTGCCAACTACCCAAAAAATCTATTTTGACTGGTCTTTCAATGACCATGACCAAAATTCTGCCTACGGAAATACCCTCTACCTCGCCAAACAACGCGTCGGATTTGGGCAGTTGTACTGGGATAAAAAAATAGGTACGAGCCATGATGCACTCATCGGGATTGCCTACCGCTATACATGGTATGACGACAGCACACCCGCTACTATGAACGCGATGACTTCCGAAAATCAGCCTTCTGTGATTCATCTTCCCGGTGTATTTTTCCAAGATGAAATCAGTATTCGGGAGCGACACAAACTCCTAGTTGGTTTGCGTTATGACTACAACAGTAACCACGGAAATGTCTTTACGCCTCGTATTAGTTATAAATTTTCGAAAGATCCGTCCAATATTTTTCGTCTGACGATGGGCAATGGTTTTCGTGTCGTGAATTTATTCACAGAGGATCATGCTTCTTTGATTTCAGCACGTGAAGTCGTGATTGCTTCTGAGCTCGAGCCCGAACGCTCGTACAATATCAATCTGAATTACATTAAAAAGTTTGTTGTTGGTGATGGTTTCTTAAATCTGGATGGCTCTTTGTTCTACACGTATTTTACGAACCAAATATTGCCTGATTATTCCGATCCAAACAAAATCATGTACGATAATTTGAATGGATTTGCAGTTACGCAAGGTGCGTCTTTGAATGCAGATTGGGAGCTGGCTTCTGGGCTTGATATTACGCTCGGACTGACTTACGTAGATACCTACAAAATGGAGCCTGATGAATTTGGCGTCGAGACACGTACCCCACAAATTTTGGCTTCACGTTTTAGTGGGACATTTAGTCTTGGTTATACGTTTGCCAAACCAAACATAACCATTGATTACATTGGGTTGATGAAAGGGCCGATGTACATGCCTGTTTTTCCGAACGACACACGTCCAGAGCAGTCACCGTTTTATTCATTGCAAAATGTACAAGTGACCAAACGCTTCAAAAAAGGATTCGAGGTATATGGTGGCGTGAAGAATCTACTCAATTTTATCCCACAAGAAGAGGTTATTTTACGTGCATTTGACCCGTTTGACCGTATGGTAGATATAAATAATCCGAATAATTTCTCTTTTGACCCAACGTATAGTTACGCACCCATCCAAGGGCGTAAATTCCAGTTAGGGCTTCGACTCGTGTTGTAAATAGGTAAAACCCAAAACGAGTAAGTCGGTTCGTCTTTGACAAAAGAAGAACCGACTTTTTTATATGGTACGCGCACGGTTTTATCGTAGCCCATGGTTTTAACCATGGGAATTTAGGTTTTAACTATGGGAATTTAGGTTTTATGCATGAAAAATGGAAATAGGATTTCAACCAAGGGAAAATTTCATCGAAAAGAAAAACAAGTTCGTCGAAGAATATCCCGAAAAATACGTCTCTCTTTTGGCATACCTCCAAAAAATACATTTCTTGCCTATTGATTGACAATCACCTAAACAAACTTCCAATGAAACGTACTTTTGTCGGGCTTCTTGCTTTCGCCGTTTCCTCAGCGGCATGGGCCCAAAATTATTCGGGTTATACACCGGCTTCTCAAAAAAAACAGGAGGAAATCGAGAAAAAATGGCTTACAACCACAGACTTTTCTCGTTTTCGTACGCACCTGACCGCCCTTACCTCTGTTCCGCACACCGCTGGTTCAGTCCAAAATGAGAAAGTACGCGATTACCTGGTCGAGACCATGGAGAAAGCAGGCTGGAAATCAACTGTTTATCCCTATGATATTCTTTTGCCCAAAGAACCTGGCTATTCCTCCGTTTTTGTTGTAGCTCCCGTTCGAATTCCACTCAATAACCAAGAATATGTATTACCCGAAGACCCTTACTCGGCACATCCTGACTTATGGCCTGGTTGGAATGCTTGGTCGGGTTCAGGAAATGTTACGGCTGAAGTCGTATATGCCAATTATGGTACAAAAGCAGACTTTGAACGCCTCGAAAAGGAAGGCATTGATATAAAAGGAAAAATCGTCTTGGCACGATACGGTGGAAATTTCCGTGGGTACAAAGCCAAATTTGCCGAACAATACGGTGCAGCAGGTCTTATCATTTACACTGACCCCGCCGATGCTGGTTACATGAAAGGACTCGTCTATCCACAAGGGGTTTTCTATAATGAAAGCTCTATTCAACGCGGTTCCTTGCTTACATTGGATTTTACAGGCGATGCCCTAACACCCTTTGAGCCCGCTTTGCCACTCGACGGCGCAAAGAAAATCAAACGCTTGAAACCAGAGGAGGTTGGTCTGCATACTATTCCTGTTACTTCGCTTCCGTATGGCTCGGTGAAAGAAATATTCGCACGCATGACAGGAAAACCTGTTCCGGCTGGTTGGCAAGGGGGACTTCCTTATACGTATCGCCTGACAGGTGGCGCCGATCTCAAAGTCAATCTGAACGTTCAACAGAAAAAAGACATGGTACGCGTCTATGACGTGATCGGTAAATGGGAGGGAACAGAAAATCCTGACGAATGGATTATCATGGGTTGTCATTACGATGCTTGGTCTTTTGGTTCTACCGACCCCAACAGCGGTACTGCCATGATGCTCGCTCTAGCGGAATCCATGAATAAACTAGCGCAACAAGGGATAAAGCCCAAAAGAAGTATCTTGATTGGTCACTGGGATGCCGAAGAACACGGGGTCATTGGCTCAACTGAATGGGTAGAACAAATGCACGACGAACTCAAAGCCAAAGCCGTGACGTACATCAATCTGGATGCTGCGGTCTCGGGTAGAAATTTTGGCGCGTCGGCTTCTCCTTCCATGAAGCAAGTAATTTTGGAAACCACGCAAAAAATCAGTTTTCCGGATTCGTCCAAAACATTGTTTGAAGTCTGGAAAGGAGCGAAGAAACAAGAGCCAAATATCGGAAATCTTGGCGGAGGCTCAGATCACATTGCTTTTTACATGCACGTAGGGGTTCCGTCATTGAATGCAGGTGTGGGTGGACCGACCTTGTATCACACCAATTACGACAACCTTACGTTCTATGAAAAATTCGCGGAACCTAGTTTTCAAATGGGTGGAATGATGGAGCAGTGGGTTGGTTTACTTTCTCTGCGTCTTGCCAATGCAGACGTTTTGCCGTACGATATTCCGAGATATGCGACCGATTTAAAAACTCATTTTGAAGCAGCAGAAAAGCAAATTAAGGGGTATTCTCCTGATTTTAAGGGATTTGTCAAAGTGCAAAAAGAGATAAAAGAGTTAGATATAATTGCGCAAGCATTTGACAAAGCTATGGCGGCTCAATTGAAAAAGCAGACAAAAACAGCAGCACAAATGCAGCAAATCAATGCGAAGTTGCGGGCTTTGGAAAAAGCGTTTATCGACGAAAAAGGCATGTATTTTGGAAGTTGGTATCGCTCGTTGTATGCGTCTTCTGATCCATTCAGTGGTTACGCATCGTGGGTATTGCCGGGCATTCAGTACGAGATAGAAGGCAAGAAAACAGATAAATTAACCGAGTGGGACGGACGGTATGCTGGCGCGATTCAGCAGCTGAAAAACCAGATTTCGGAACTAAACCAATTGTTAAAATAGTTCTAATCAAGCCTACCTTTGGGTAGGCTTTTTTTATGAAACAGATTTCAAAAGCCATCGGATTTGTCCTGATTTTATTTGTACGCCTATATCAGGTCGCAATTTCTCCGTATTTCCCGAACGCGTGTCGGCACAGCCCGACGTGTTCCCAATACATGATTGAGAGTATTCAGGAATGGGGATTTCTGAAAGGCACGTGGTTGGGCTTGGTTCGTTTGTCCAAGTGTCACCCTTGGGGTACACACGGGTTTGACCCAGTAAAAAAACGGGCAGATGCGTCTAAAAAATAGGATTTACTCAGAAGGCGCAAGGACATAGACGGCGTCTAGGTTTCGTCCGTGTCCGTCATAATCGAGGCCATAGCCAACGACAAAGCGGTTTTCGATTTCGAATCCTACGTATTTTAATTCGAGGGGTACTTTTAGGGCAGCTGGTTTGTGGAGGAGCGTGACGATTTCGAGCGAAGCGGGTTTTAGCGCTTGAATTTGCGCGATGAGCTGCTGCATGGTGAGTCCTGTATCCACGATGTCTTCCACCAAAATGATGTCTCGGTTGCTTATATCTTCCTGTAAACCAATGATTTGCTTAACGTGCCCGGAGGAGTTCATTTTCTGGTAAGAGGCAACCCGAATGAAAGTCACTTCGCAATCAATTTCTAATTCTTTGAACAAATCGCTCAAGAAAATGAAGGCGCCATTGAGGACTCCGATGATGAGCGGGTCTTTGGTGGCATAGTCCTGATTGATTTTTTGGGCTAATTCTTTGACACGTTGGGCCAATATCTCTTTGGATAAGAAAGGTACGAAGTGTTTGTCCTTAACTTGGATCATAGTGGGGGATAGAAAATGAGAAAACAAAGATACAAAAAGCCCGCAAAAGGGGAGGTATGAAAGAAAGAGAAAAGTGGGGTGGGGAAAATAGTGCCTATTGGTTACCGCTTAATAAATTTAGCATGGTCTGAATCGAAAATAAGTATATATTTGAAATATGGATTTTGGCATGCTGTATATACAGATTTGTATGCATTTCATAACTTGAATTTAACACGATGCTCCTCTCTTATTTTAGCCGATTGTGAGTATTGACAAATACTATTTTATCTCATTTGAGATATAAAATACAAAACTATTATATAAAAAAATGACCTCGTTTACATACATTGATTTATTTGCTGGAGCTGGTGGTTTATCAGAAGGCTTTATAAGGTCTGGCTTTCATCCTATAGCACACGTTGAAATGAATAAAGAGGCGTGTGATACATTAAAGACACGAACAGCGTATCATTGGTTGAAAGAAAATGATTGTATGGGTATCTATACTGAGTATCTCAAATCTGAGAAAAAAGTCAAAGAAGACCTCTGGAATAAAGTACCTAGCAATTTAATTGAATCAGTCATAAATAAGGAGATTTCAGAAAATACTCTTGGTGAAATTTTTAGTAAGATTGATGATGAATTAGGAAATAAAAGCGTCGACCTAATAATTGGAGGGCCACCTTGTCAAGCATATTCGATTGTTGGTCGTGCAAGGAAAGATATGGCAAATGATCCTAGAAATCATTTGTATAAGCATTATGTAAAATTCTTGGAAAAGTATAAACCAAAGATGTTTGTCTTTGAAAATGTTCCGGGGATTTTATCCGCAAAAAATGGTGAATACTTGGAGCTTATTTTTGATTCGGTTCGAGAAGCGGGTTATGAAGTTGCAATTCCGCCTAAAAAGCATTTGAACGCAAAAGACTTTGGCGTATTGCAAGATAGGAAAAGAGTTATCATTGTTGGTTGGAGAAAAGACTTAAGATTGAGTTATCCGCCTTTTGAGCCAGAAAAGTACAATTATCAAATATCAAAAGATCTATTTTCTGACTTAAGTCCTCTGAAAAACGGGGATGGTATTTGGGATGCTGTTGGCTACCATAGTTCTGCAACAGAGTATTTGAAATTTGCTAAAATTAGAAACGAAGAAAATTTTGTTACTCAACATTTAACTCGTCCGAATAACGAGAATGATTTAGAGATTTATAGAATTGCAGTGGAAGAATGGAATAATGGGAAAAGACTAAACTATGCAAATTTACCACATAGACTTATAAAACATAATAATACCAGTTCATTTACTAACCGTTTCCAAGTAGTAGATGGAAATGGAGTTTCACACACTGTCGTTGCGCATATTGCAATGGATGGTCACTACTATATTCATCCTGATAAGGAGCAAAATCGTTCTATCAGTGTGAGAGAAGCTGCGAGAATACAGTCCTTCCCGGATGACTATTTCTTTGAAGGAAGTAGAACTGCGGCATTCAAGCAAATTGGGAATGCAGTTCCTCCCTTGATGGCTGAAAAAATAGCTATGAGAATTAAGTACTTTTTAAATTATATAAACATGAAGATTGAAATTAATACGATTGAGGACGTGAAAGCATTTGCTGAGCATTTGGTTGAAGTTGAAAAATTATCGTTCCATCCAGATGATGATTTTGCGGATTATCTGAACGAAAATAGAGAACCATTCTATACTGAAGAGGAAGCTAGTTGGAGAAATCAGTTGATGGAAAAGTGCTTTGATGTATGTAGTGAGAATGAAGTAGAAATTTATGAACTTTTCCTTCCGATTGTTTACAAACGCGCACTTGAACTATGGAAATAGAGAATAATGGACTAAAGAAGTCACTAGATTACTCTCAGTTTAAAACTGCATCAGCTATCCCAGATGCCTCCTCGATGATAGAAACATTTCGAGCAATAGGTTACAATGTTGAAACTGCATTGGCAGATATTGTTGACAATTCTATATCTGCAGGTGCTAAGAACGTTTGGATAAGTTTTGAGTGGTTGGGGTCTGAAAGTTGGTTAGCTGTCAAGGATGATGGCATAGGTATGAATGATGGTGAACTTATTCAAGCCATGAGACCAGGTAGTAAAAATCCATTATTAGATAGAAATCATAAGGATTTGGGTCGCTTTGGGCTTGGTTTAAAAACAGCGTCTTTCTCTCAAGCTAGGAAATTAACAGTCATCAGTAAAAAAAGTGAATATCAACCTGTCTTTTGGACATGGGATCTAGATTTTGTTAGTCAAACTGGTAAGTGGGATTTAATTAGGTATTTACCTGATCAAAAATTTGATATAGAACTATCAGAATTAAAAACTGGAACTATTGTAGTTTGGAATGATATAGATAGAATTGTAAAAGATTTTAAAAAAGAGGATGAGAGTGCACTTGATAAATTCTTATTAATAATGGAACAAGTGAAACGACATTTATCACTTGTTTTTCACAAGTTTATTGAAAAAGGTAAAGTCAAACTTTTTTTTCAAGAAAGAGAAATTTTTGCTTGGAATCCTTTTTTGTCATGTAATACTTTCACCCAAACTTTCCCAGAAGAAAAAATTCAAAATGGAAGAGTAAATATTGAAGGATATGTTTTACCTCATAGAGCAAATCTTACAGAACAAGAGTATAAGAGTGCAGAAGGGATTAAAGGTTGGAATGAGCAACAAGGTTTTTATATTTATAGAAATGATCGGTTACTTGTTTCCGGAGATTGGTTAGGTTTGTTTCGAAAAGAGGAGCATTATAAACTTGCCAGAATTCAAATTGAATTGCCAAATACACTAGATTCTGAATGGCAAATTGATATTAAAAAGTCTCTCGCTAGACCCCCTCTATTTTTTCGTGAACAGATTAAAGCTTATGCTTTGAAAGTTCGTCAAAGAGCAGTTGAAGTATATAGACACAGGGGGAAAAATGTAAAGCAAGTAATTGGTCAAAAAATAGTACCCCTTTGGATTGAGCATAAGCGTGGCGATAAGTGGTTTTACAAGATTAATCGTGAGAATCCACTCTTAGATAGAACAAGGGAATTAGCTAAGTCTAGTCCTGATAAAGCTATAGACATGCTTTTAAGATTTATAGAAGAAACGATACCTTCTAAATCAATATATATAAAGGAAAGTGAACAACCCGAACTTCAAGGTGCCCCTTTTGAAGATACTAATCATGAGATTATAAGAAATACGATGCAATCTATGTATGCCAATTTACTTAGACAAGGAAAGTCGAATGAGGATGCAAAAGGTATTATCAAACATATAGAACCCTTTAATAATTTTGAACACTTTCTAGACCTTTTAAACTAATATTATGTATCAATTGTACCAACAGTCAATCAAAACCATTAGAACGTTACTTCCATCAATTATTTCAGTTACAAAAAAAGAGATAGAGGGGGCAGTGGATTATGTTTTGATGCTACCAATTTATAAGGCCCTCAATCGTGATTTATTAATTCGAGAAGTTGAATCCCTATATAATATTCGAATGGATGAGTTTAGAATTATCGAAGATTGGGAAAGAAGAAATCCATGGGTGGCTAATAAAAAATCTGAAATTAATTGGGGTTTTTGGAGAAGGTATAGGGATTACTTAGAGTTTGAAAAAGGTTATCCTGAGGCTGTTTTAGACCAGATTGATAGATTAACAGATCGCACTCTTGATGGATTGTTTGCTCCAACTGAAAAAATTATAGTGAGTAAAAAAGGACTAGTAGTGGGGCAAGTTCAGTCTGGAAAAACATCAAATTACACTGGTTTAGTGTGTAAAGCGGCTGATGCAGGTTATAGGTTAATAATTGTTTTAGCCGGAATTCATAATAACCTAAGAAGCCAAACACAGCTTCGTTTGGATGAAGGTTTTCTAGGTTTTGATACTCAACATCAGCGTGCTTATAATGAAAATGGAGTTGTTATGGGGGTTGGTCACTTTAATCAATCAGCTGTAGCCCATTCTTTAACATCAAGTCTAAACAATGGTGATTTTGCAACTAGAGCAGCTGATGCTATGGGTGGGTTCGGATTCAATACAGCGGAACCTATTATTGCTGTTGTAAAGAAGAATCACAAAATTTTAGAGCGACTATATGCTTGGCTTCATGCTAAGGCTGAAGAACTACCAGACGGAACTAAAAAGATTAGAAGTAAATCATTGCTTTTAATTGATGATGAAGCTGATAACGCTTCGATAAATACAAGTAGAGATGATGATCCAGCAACAAGAATAAATCAGCATATAAAAAATATATTGAATTTATGTGACAGAAGTGGTTATGTTGGTTACACTGCTACACCTTTCGCAAATATATTTATTCCAATAAATGAAGACGATTTGTTTCCTAGAGACTTCATAATTAATATTCCTGCACCTTCAAATTATATTGGGCCTGAAAAGGTATTTGGGGTTAAAGTATTAGATAATGAAGATAAGAATGATTCTGTTTTACCAATTGTCAATAGAATCGATGACCACAAGGAATTAATTCCGAATGGGCATAAAAAAGACGATAAATTACCTGATGAGTTGCCAAACTCCTTAAAAAATGCGATAAAATGCTTTATTTTGACATGTGCAATTAGGGAATTGAGAGGTCAAAAAGACGTACATAATTCCATGTTAATCCATGTTAGTCGATATACTCGATGGCAAAAACATATTAAGAAGGAAGTTGAAAAAATCTTCAAGTTTTATAGAAGAGGTGTAGAAATGAGAACTCCTTCAGTATTAGAAGAATTAAGAAAGACTTTTGAAGAAGATATTGAATACAGTGTTTTTTATGATGGAGTAGAAATAACGGAAAAGTATAAAAGTTACCATTCTGTCACTAGTGAAATATTAGAAACAATGCCTGCGATTGATTCGAGTATTGCTCAACATACTTGGAGTGACGTTCTTCAGTACTTACATAATACCACTTCTAAAATTGAAGTTCGTGAAATAAACGGTGGCTCTAAAGATGCTTTGAACTATTTTGACCATAAGTCTGGACTTTCTGTAATTGCTATTGGAGGTGATAAACTTTCGCGTGGATTGACGCTAGAGGGTTTGTCTGTAAGTTATTACTTGCGTGCCTCCAGGATGTATGACACTCTAATGCAAATGGGTCGTTGGTTTGGATATCGTTCTGGTTACGTCGATTTATGTAGATTATTCACTAGTAGAGAGCTTAATGAATGGTTTTGTCATATATCACTTGCTTCTGAAGAGTTACGAAGTGAATTTGAATACATGTCTGAAGTAGCTGGAAGTACTCCTGAACAATATGCTTTGCGGGTACGTACGCACCCTGGCGTATTACAAATATCAGCGTCAAATAAAATTAGGAGAGCTGTAAATGTTGATGTTTCTTGGGCAGGAAGATTGATAGAGTCGTATCAATTACAGAAAAATCCTAGTGTTGTTATATCTAATTTGAGTACAACGATAACTTTAATAAACTCTCTATCAACCAATTTTATTAAAAGAGATAATTACTATCTCTGGCGTAATGTATCCGTTGATTGTGTAAAGCCTTTTTTTTATACATTCAAAGTTTCCGAGAGTTTAAAAAAGGTTGACCCGAGTAACATTCTAAGTTTTATTGAAGCTTCAAATAGAAAAGGTGAATTAATAAATTGGAATATAGTATTGCGTTTTAAAAAGGATGCCGAATATAATTATTTAATAAACACAAGAAATGGAATTTCAGAAATTGGTTGTATGATAAGAACAACTGATCCTGAAAAAAATGATGACTATAATTTGAATATACGGAAGAATCACATAATTAGTCCTAAGGACGAATTTTTGGATTTGTCAGAAGGGGAATACCAAAAAGCATTATCTAGAAAAGCAGAATTAGAAAGTGAAAATAAGAAATATTCTTTAGGCGAAATAGTGCGTAATGAGTTTAGAAGTCCTGACACTGGGCTATTGATACTTTATTTTTTAAATCCAAACGAAGCTCGTTATAATGGAAAAGAACCGATAGTCGGTTTTGCTGTAAGTTTTCCAAGAAGTAATTTCAATACAACTGTACAGTTTGCAGTTCATGAGCAATTACTCTCAAAGTTTAATATCAACGATGAAGTAGAAAACGATAATAGTGATGAGGATTGAACAAATTTGGAATGAGTTGGATAAAGATACTTCGCATGTGAAGGGATTATTATTTCGTAGGTATTCAGCAGAAGTGAAACCTGATGTTTTCGTAGCCATTCAAAATCCTGAGAAAGAGTATTGTATTTTTTTTGAGATTAAAGAATCTATAAAGTTAAATACTTCAAGTTTATTAAACTCTCAAGAGATTAATATTGATTTATTCCCTTCTCCGATCGAATTTGATAAACGAGTTCTTTTGCTCAGATTGATGAATAAAGAACATCGTGATATTTTTGGTGTATTGTGCGAGGATTTAATTGAAAATATCGCCAACGAAACGGATGAAAAAGTAGTGATTCGTGAGATTTTAAATCGGATGGAAAAATGGAAATCCTTATTCAATAAAATTACATCACAAGGCTTAAGTCCAGAAGAGCAGAGGGGCTTATTTGGGGAGCTTTATTTTTTAAGAAAGTTCTTACGAAATGGTAATCAACATTTAGCAGTTGTCAATACATGGGTTGGCTCAGAGAAACAAATTCGTGATTTTCAAAATAGTTCTTGGGCTGTTGAAGTGAAGACAACACTCGGAAATAATCATCAAAAAATACATATCAGTAGTGAAAGACAACTCGATACAACGAATTTAGACTATTTGTATTTATACCATATCTCTTTGGAGAGACAAACTAATTCTGGGGAAACATTAAATGGAATGATTCATTCAATTTTTGAAATATTAAGAAATGATTTAATTGCTATAAATAGATTTAAGTTTAAAATTTTTGAAATTGGATATTTTGACACGCACAAAAATTTATATGAAAATATCGGTTATCATATTCGACGAGATGTGTATTATAAAGTAGAAAATGATTTCCCAAGACTAGAGGAAAAGGATATTCCTGATGGTATAGGAGATATTAAGTACTCAATCATTTTATCAAAGTGTACTTCATTTATGATATCAGAAACACAACTATTTGATTCTATCACAATCAACTTACATTAACATGGAAAAAGCATTAATAAAATATTACCAAAATCTAAGCCAAGAAATTAGAGCAACACAGTTGAGTGATGAAAATGGTGGCTCTTCTGAACAAATCTTCACGCAAATTGCCATTAATAATCTAGCAGATGCTGGGGAAACAGAAAATGCATTACTAGCTTTTGATAAAAAAGGTGTAGGTACTAGAAACCAACACCAAATAAATGGTTATGGATTCTCTGATAATTATGAAACTCTTGATTTATTTATAACAGTTTATAAAGGAACAGAGTCAATTTCTACAACGAGTAGGAGTGATATTGAAACAGCACAAAAAAGGATTTCGAATTTCTTCCAAAAGTGTATTAAAATAGATTTTGTAAACGAAATTGAGGAATCATCAGAGATTTTTCAGTTGGCTAGTTCAATAGCAAAATATAAAGATATCAAAGAGAATCTTTCGAGAGTAAATGTTATTATTCTGACTGATGGTGAGTATAAAGGTGATTTTCCTATATCTGATTCTGTTGGTGGATACAGTATTTTTTATAGAGTTGTAGATATTCATTTTTTATATAAAATTTCTGATGATACTAGGGTTTCTGTTGAAATTGATTTTAGGGATTTTTATGGAGAAAGATTTGAAATTCCATGTTTAACTGTTACGAATTCAGGTACTAGGTATAGAACTTATATTGCTATAATTTCAGGGCTTTGTCTTGCACGTTTGTATGAACGATATGGTGCAAGGTTATTAGAGCAAAATGTAAGGTCATTCTTACAGGTAGGTAATCGAAAAAGTGTAAACGCAGGAATTAGGGCTACAATACGTAATGAAAGTGAAATGTTTTTAGCTTTCAATAATGGAATAGCTGCTACTGCAGATCATATAGAGCTTGATGAATCAGAACGCTTTTTAACCAAAATAAGTAATCTCCAAATAGTAAATGGAGGACAAACTACAGCTTCAATATACAATGCCTTCATAAAGGATAAGGTTGATATTTCAAAGATTTCTGTACAAGCTAAATTTACTGTCATTGAGAATCCAGAAGATTATGGTCAGATTGTATCTAGGATATCATTGTATTCAAATACACAGAATAAAGTAAATAATGCTGACTTTTCTGCAAATAACCCAATTCTTGTAGAAGTTGAAAGACTTTCGAGATACATACTAACACCGATTACTATATCCTCTAATATACAAACTTCTTGGTTTTTTGAAAGAGCTAGAGGTCAATATAAAACACTGAGAAATAGAGAAGGTAGGACTAAATCATTAGAAGTAGCATTTGATAGAAAATTCCCCAAAAATCAAATGTTTACAAAAGTAGAGCTTGCAAAATTTATTAACTCATACAAAGAAGTTTATGAGGGAGAAAAATTAGTAATCGGACCTCATATGGTAGTACGTGGTAATGAAAAAAACTATGCTCAATTTATGGACAAAAATTTGCCTGAAAACCTAAAAAAAGAAGGTTTAATTTACTTTGAAGATACAATTGCTAAGGCAATACTATTTAAAAATGCTGATAAACGATATGGAATTAAACCTAATAGTATAGGTGAGTTAAAGCAAGTTGTTGTTCCATATACACTTTCACTTTTAAATATTATAACAAAGGATAATTTAGATTTATACAAAATTTGGACTAATCAAAGTGTATCTCAAGAACTTTCTGATTTCATCTTTGATTTGATGAAGCAAGTAAATGAGTTTATTATAACAATATACAATGGTCAGCATTATATAGAGAAAGCAAAAAAAGAAGAATGCTGGGAACGTGTTAAAAAACATACTTGGAGATATAATCTAAACATGATTATCAATGATTTAAAGAATTCAAAAAGTAGTACAAATCGTGTAATTGAAGCGGACTTAGATGAAGAAGAATTAAAACAAAATATTGAAATTGTAAAATCTATACCTCCATCTTTATGGAATGAAATATTAGAGTGGGGTATAGCAAGTGAGTTATTTGATATAACAAAGCAGACAATTGTTTCGAATATTGCCCAAAAACTTAAGCAAAAAAGAATTATCGCGGGAGATGAATACAAAAAAGCGGTAGATATACTAAATTTTGTTGCTAAGTATAATGAAGAACTACTTCAAAAAACTGATGAATTTTTAGAAGTAAAGGAGTTTAAATCTAAAAAAATAAGGCCAAATGATGACCAAAAAAATGCACTCATCTTAGGATTAATAGAAAAAATGATAGTTTTCAATTTAGATAAAAATATATTGTCAGCTAAACAAGTTGACTTTTTGTATGATATACTTAACGGTATATTGGAAAATGATTTTGAAGCTAAATTGGAATTAGCAAAGTTGCTTAGAGTGTTAGAAAAGAGAGGATTCAAGGTAGATTTATAATTCACTGCAATCCCCCCCTCCGCGTGAGGGATTGCAGTGGAAATCCTTTTTGTGAGGTACGAACAAAAAGATTGCAACGAAAAGCCCGACCCGCTAGGGGCACGCCCAAATTTGCTTTAAAGTACTGTTTATCAGATATATAGATGCAAAAACGCCTCTGGCTCACAAAGAAGTCAGAGGCGTTTTGCTTGTATGGATGAAGCTTACGCTTTTTGTGCGGCTGCAATCAAATTCAATGCAGAACCTGCCTTGAACCAGTCGATTTGCGCGGCGTTGTACGTATGATTCACAACGATTTCGTCTTTTGTACCGTCTGTGTGGTTTGCCACAACTGTCAACGGTTTTCCTGGTGCGAAGGTCGTCAAGCCAACGATATCCAACGAGTCATCTTCCTGAATTTTCGCGTAATCCTCTGGATTTGCGAATGTCAAGGCAAGCATACCTTGTTTTTTCAAGTTTGTTTCGTGGATACGTGCAAACGACTTCACCAAGATAGCCCGAACACCCAAGTGACGTGGCTCCATGGCTGCGTGCTCGCGGGATGAACCTTCTCCGTAGTTTTCGTCACCAACAACGATAGAGCCAATGCCCGCTGCTTTGTAGGCACGCTGAGTAGCTGGAACTTCGCCATATACGCCTGTCAATTGGTTTTTCACCGAGTTGGTTTTGTCTGTATATGCATTTACTGCGCCAATCAACAAGTTGTTAGAGATATTGTCTAGGTGGCCTCTGTATTTCAACCAAGGACCCGCCATCGAGATGTGGTCAGTTGTACATTTTCCTTTTGCTTTGATGAGCAATTTCAAGCCCGTTAGGTCGCTGCCTTCCCATGCCTTGAACGAGTCAAGCAATTGCAAACGGTCAGATTTTGGACTTACGGCTACCTTGATGCTCTTTCCGCTACGTGCTGGTTTTTGGTAACCGGCATCTTCTACGGCAAAGCCCATTGGTGGCAATTCTACGCCAAGTGGTGGATCTAATTTTACTTGTTCACCGTTTTCGTTGGTCAACGTATCTTTCGCAGGGTTGAACGTCAAGCTACCTGCGATAGCGAATGCCGTTACGATTTCAGGAGAGGCAACGAATGCGTGTGTATTTGGGTTACCGTCCGCCCGTTTCGCAAAGTTTCTGTTGAACGACGTGATGATGGAGTTTCTTTCTTGTTTTTCAGCGCCGTGGCGAGCCCATTGTCCGATACATGGTCCACATGCATTGGCCAAAACAACCCCACCGATTTTACCGAAAGTATCTAGGATACCGTCGCGTTCTGCCGTGAAGCGTACTTGCTCAGAACCTGGTGTAATGGTAAATTCTGCTTTTGCTTTTACGTTTTTGCTGGCAGCCTGAGCAGCAACAGAAGCGGCACGCGTCATGTCTTCGTACGACGAGTTGGTACAAGAACCGATGAGACCTACTTCCAATTTCTCTGGCCATTTGTTTTTCTTCACGGCAGCCGCGAATTTAGACAGAGGCCAAGCCAAATCTGGCGTGAATGGTCCGTTGATTCTTGGCTCTAATTTCGACAAGTTGATTTCGATGACTTGGTCGTAATATGCTTCTGGGTTTTCGATACACTCTTTGTCAGGGCGTAAATATTCTTTGATTTTGCTTGCCAAGATAGCCACACGCGCACGGCCTGTAGCACGCAAGTAATTGTCCATTTTCTTATCGAAACCGAAAAGTGAAGTAGTTGCTCCGATTTCCGCACCCATGTTACAGATGGTTCCTTTCCCTGTAGCAGAAAGGCGGTCTGCACCTGAGCCGAAATATTCAACGATAGCACCTGTACCTCCTTTTACGGTGAGGCGACCTGCTACTTCAAGGATGACGTCTTTGGCAGAAGCCCATCCTTTCAACGTACCTGTTAGTTTGATACCGATTAATTTAGGCATTTTCAGCTCCCAAGGCAAGCCAGCCATGACGTCACAGGCATCTGCACCACCGACACCGATAGCGACCATGCCCAAACCACCTGCGTTTGGTGTGTGTGAGTCAGTACCAATCATCATACCACCCGGGAATGCGTAGTTTTCAATAACTACTTGGTGGATGATACCTGCGCCTGGTTTCCAGAAACCAAGACCATATTTGTTTGAAACAGAAGATAAAAAGTCATATACTTCTTTGTTTCCTTCGTTGGCTGTTTTCAAATCCTGAACCGCTCCGATTTTCGCTTGGATCAAGTGGTCACAGTGTACAGTCGAAGGAACGGCTACTTTGTCACGACCTGCCTGCATGAATTGCAACAAGGCCATTTGCGCTGTTGCATCTTGCATAGCCACGCGGTCTGGTGCAAAATCGACGTAGTCTTTGCCTCTTTCAAATGGAGCAGAAGGAAGGCCACCATCCCATAAGTGCGAATATAAAATCTTCTCAGAAAGCGTTAAGGGTCTTCCTAATAAGGTGCGTGCAGCGTCCACTCGCTCGGGCATTTTGCTGTACACGTCTTTAATCATGTCTAAATCAAAAACCTTCATTTGTATGTGTTAATTAATCGTTTTGATGAGATAGTTCGGAACGTTGACCAATTGATCATTCCAAAATTACAAAAGTATTGGACAAATAAAATAGGATTTTTCTAATTTTTGCAAAATTGGTAGAGTGTATATATTAGTTTTTGTGTATAATTAACTTATAATGAGTTAGTTGTGTGTAATTATATATTTTTTGATTGAAGGTTGTTCAATGATTTATTTTTGAATTTGTCAAATGTTATCAAAAATTGAACGGTTTTTTGTACGAATGTGTCAAATGGGGGTGTGTAAATTGAAATATTCCAAGATGAATTGCTTGATTGTTCAGATTTGACTCACAAGTTATGTTTTCCTTTTTATACCTATGAAAAACAAATTTTTTGATGTTTTGCTTATTATTAGTGTAATTTGAACCATTATAATGAATTTAGAATAGCTAGAAAAAACACATGGCGAAGAATTTAGTAATAGTAGAATCTCCAGCGAAGGCAAAAACAATCGAAGGATACCTTGGCAAAGACTTTATCGTAAAGTCTAGTTTTGGTCATATTCGGGACTTGCCTGAAAAGCAAATTGGAGTAGATGTAGCGAATGATTTTTTGCCGTCTTATGAAGTATCTGCCGACAAAAAGAAGGTCGTCAGTGAATTGAAAAAATTGGCCAAAGACACGGAAGTTTGGTTGGCAACGGACGACGACCGCGAGGGGGAAGCTATCTCATGGCACCTGAAAGAGGCGTTGGGCTTACCCGATTCTACCAAACGCATCGTTTTTCGAGAAATTACCAAAAACGCGATTACCAAAGCGATTCAGTCGCCTCGGACAATCGATATTGACCTCGTGAATGCCCAACAAGCTAGACGTATCTTGGATCGATTGGTGGGTTTTGAGCTTTCTCCTGTGCTGTGGGAAAAAGTACGTCTTGGAACTGGAGAACGTAAAAATCTTTCTGCTGGCCGTGTACAATCGGTTGCCGTCCGACTTATTGTAGAACGTGAGCGCGAAGTAGAAGCGTTTGACGCCAAGTCTTCTTACAAAATCGTTGCGCTGTTTTTGGTGAATGGGTCCAAAATTCTCCAAGCGGAACTTCCTAAAAACATAGAATTGGAAGGGGATGCCAAAGCATTTCTGGAAAGATGTGTTGGGGCAATATACCAAATCAAAAACTTGGAGGTAAGGCCAGGGAAAAAATCACCTGCTGCGCCGTTCACCACATCTACACTTCAACAGGAAGCATCCAGAAAACTGGGTTTTTCTGTTTCACAAACCATGACGGTGGCACAAAAACTCTACGAAGGAGGCCACATCACGTACATGCGTACGGACTCCACCAATTTGTCGGATGAAGCCATTGAAAAAGCAAAAGTGCAAATTCAAAGTGCGTACGGCGAAGAATATATAAAGGTAAGAAAGTACAAAACCAAGAATGAGTCGGCGCAAGAAGCCCACGAGGCCATTCGCCCCACAGACTTCAGCCAGATGTCGGCAGGGTATGACCGCAACGAGAAACGTTTGTACGAGCTCATTTGGAAACGTTCCATTGCTTCACAAATGGCAGACGCCATTATTGAAAGAACTGTTGCGACAGTGAGTATCAGTACAACCCCTGAGTTGTTGGTTGCGACGGGTGAAGTCATCAAATTTGAAGGATTTTTAAAGGTATATTTGGAATCTACAGACGACGAAGACGAGGAGAGCAAAGGAATGCTTCCACCACTTTCTATTGGTCAGGAATTAGGTCTTCAAGAAATGAAGGCGACGCAACGTTTTGCCAAGCCAGCTGCTCGGTATACGGAGGCAAGTTTGGTGAAAAAATTGGAAGAATTAGGCATTGGTCGTCCTTCTACTTTTGCACCGACTATCTCGACGATTATCAAACGAAATTATGTATTGAAAGAAGACCGCCCGGGAAAAGAGCGGGAGTTCGTTGAATACAAATTGAAACAAGATGTCATCGAGCAAGCTATTGGCAAAGAAACTTACGGCACTGAAAAAGCAAAATTATTCCCGACCAATGTTGGGATTATTGTGAATGATTACCTCGTCGAAAATTTTGACGATGTGATTAATTTTCAGTTTACCGCTAAAGTAGAGCAAGGGTTCGATGAAATTGCGGAGGGACGCGTTCCTTGGCAGTCGATGATTAAAGATTTCTATAAGGACTTTCACGAAAAGGTACAAATTGCAGCCGATACCAAACAAGAGAAAAGACTGAATGCCAAAGAATTAGGTATTGACCCTGAGTCTGGCAAGAAGATTTTAGCCAAAATTGGTAAATACGGCCCTTATATTCAAATTGGCGAAAGCACAGATGAGGATAAACCAACGTTTATCAGCGTTAAGAAAGGGACTTTGATTGAGACAATCACCTACGAAAATGCCTTGGAGTTAATCAAAGCACCGAAGTTACCCTTGGAACTGGGGATATATGAAGATCAAGCTATCCAAGTCAACGAAGGTCGTTACGGCCCGTATGTATTGCACAACGGAAAATACTATAATTTGGCGAAAGATGCAGACCCGTTTGCTGTTACGTTGGAGTCAGCTATTGCCTTGATAGAGGAAAAAAGAAGTGATCCTTCGAGTGCGCTTCCTCGCTCGGTTGGGATATTGGATGGAGAGGAGCTTGTGGTTGCGAAAGGTAGATTTGGTCCATATATCAAGCATGGTAAAAAGAATTATCCACTCGGAAAGATAGAAGATCCTTTGACGGTTTCGCTGGAACGCGTGATAGAAATCGTGCAGGACAAGAAATCAGCCGAAGCAAACAATGTCTTGAAGGAGTTTCCTGAAAACGAGAAAGTACGTGTATTGAATGGACGTTACGGCCCGTATATTCAGATGGGGAAGCGAAATATTAAAATTCCGAAAGGAACAGAACCGACTACTTTGACGTTGGAAGAATGTTTAAAATTAGCAGAAGGAGAGGCATAAATGAAGAAGCGTTTGGTCGTTTTGACAGGAGCGGGCATCAGTGCAGAAAGTGGAATCCGGACATTTCGTGACTCTGGCGGGCTTTGGGAAGAGCACTCCATTGAGGATGTCGCAACGCCGGAAGGCTGGCAGAAAAATCCTGCGCTGGTGCTTCAATTTTATAATGTACGTCGCCAACAAGCTGCGGAGGCACAGCCAAACGCGGCTCACTTGGCACTTGCGGCGTTGGAAGCGTTTTTCGATGTGCAAATCATCACACAAAACGTAGATGACTTACACGAACGTGCGGGATCTACGCAGGTATGTCATTTGCATGGAGAATTGCGTTTTGTACGGAGTGTTACTAATGCAAAATTACGATACGATATTGGTGCAAAGGCTATTTCGCTAGGTGATACAGCCGAAGATGGTGGACAGTTACGCCCCGATATTGTGTGGTTCGGAGAGGACGTCCCGATGTTAACCAAAGCCGCTGAAATTTGTAGAACTGCCGATTATTTTATGTTGGTAGGCACGTCCTTACAAGTGTATCCCGCCGCCGGATTGATTCACGATGTGCCGCGCAATGTTCCTATGTTTGTGGTAGATCCAGATCTAGACAGGAGGGCAGTTCCGTCTAGGCAAACATATTTTTATGCAAAGAATGCGACAGAAGGAGTTCCGGATGTTGCCCAAAAATTAATTCAATTGATATCTTAACGTGTATTTACACTGTATATGGCTCGTATATTAACCGGTATTCAGGCAAGTGGTCGCCCACATTTAGGAAATATTTTAGGCGCAATTTTACCCGCCGTACAAGTTTCACAAAAACCAGAGAACGAATCTTTTTTATTCATTGCCGATTTGCACGCCATGACGACCGTCAAGGAAGCAGCAATCATGAAAGAAAATACAAAAGCGGTGGCAGCTGCTTGGTTGGCTTTTGGGTTTGATCCCGAGAAAAACTTCTTTTACCGCCAGTCGCGGCTTGCGGGTTTGCACACAGAGCTTTGTTGGTATTTGAGTTGTCTCACGCCGTATCCAATGCTTGCGAATGCGCATTCATTTAAAGATAAATCGGATAAATTATCGGACGTAAATGCGGGTCTTTTTACGTATCCCGTTCTGCAGGCAGCAGATATTATTTTATATCAAGCGCAATTTGTACCCGTGGGCAAAGATCAAAAACAACACTTAGAAATGTCAAAGGATATTGCCAGCGCATTCAACCGGATCTATGGAGAAACGTTTGTCCTTCCAGAAGCTGTGATTGACGAGCAGGTAATGACAATTCCAGGAATTGATGGCTTGAAAATGAGCAAATCATATAATAATTACATTGATATTTTCTTACCTGAAAAGCAACTTTATACGGCAATCAAGCGTATTCAAACCGATTCTACCCCCTTAGAAGAGCCTAAAAATCCAGATACTTGCTTGGTTTTCAGACTTTTCTCTTTACTCGCAACTCCAGAACAAATTGAGGAGTTACGTCAGAAATACGTAGCTGGAAATTACGGATACGGTCATGCTAAAAAAGAGTTATTGGAACTTATCTTGACGCGTTTCAAGCAAGAAAGAGAGGTTTTCGACTTTTATTATTCAAACGAAGCGGCATTGGAAGAAAAACTTCAGCAAGGAGAAGCAAAAGCTCGGCGCGTGGCGGAGGAAACGATGGCAAAAGTACGCCAACAAATTGGTTTTGCGTAATGAATGAATTAATTGCTTGGGATGAACGTACGTTTAAGTACTTAAATCAGTTTCATTCCCCTTTTTTTGACGGGATAATGGCATTGGTTACGCACAAACTGACATGGATTCCTTTGTATGTATATATTCTCTATTTTATCTATAAAAAGGCTAGATTTGGAAAAAATCTAGCCTTTTTGATTGTCCTTGTCGGACTAGCAGACCGACTCACATCTGGTTGGATGAAGCCTTATTTTGCGCGACTTCGGCCTTGTCATCGTTCCGAATGGGCTGACTGGATACAAGTCGTTGGCAATTGCGGAGGGCAATTTGGCTTTGCCTCTTCCCACGCTGCCAATGTGTTTGCTTTGGCTGTTGGTTTTGCTCTACTCTTTCCCATGGAGAAGCGAAAAATAGCTTTTTTATTCGTTTGGGCTTCTTTGGTTTCTTATAGCCGTGTATATGTTGGTGTACATTTTCCGCTGGATATTTTGGTGGGCGGAGGGGTAGGTGCTTTGCTTGCTTATTTGATGTATTTAGCTGATAGAAAGCTGTTTACAAATCATTGAATTCTTTTACATCTGCGATTTTATAACTGTCTTTTTGTTTAATGAGTCGAATTTCTCTTCGGTAATTTACCTTAAATTCGTCGTCGCGTAAGACAACTTTATACCATTTGCCGTTTTCGTCATTTCGGAGAAAAGTGCAGATAGTCACACGTATTTTTCCAAAATCTTGTCCTGAAATAAAAAAACCTTGATTTATTCCAGCGTACTTTGTGTCAAATTTCCCTTGCCATTTTTGTTTAAAAGCGGCTAAACTGAGTCCACCGTCGTAGTCTATTTCGAGTGCGTCTTGCTTGTAGGCGATGTAGGTGGGCGTACATAATTTGGTAAGCGGAATTTTATCGTACTTCGCGAAGTAGGTTTCTAGAGATTTGATTAGCCAGGTTTCTGGGCTCTCTTTGGGTGGTAAGATAAACGAGCAGAAAAAAGAGAGTAGAAGAAGAAAAGTAGGCATAAAAAGTACGAATTTAATTTGGGACAAATAGAAGAGGGGACAAGTTAGAAAAGTCGGACATAAATACAAAAAAGACGACTGAAACAGCCGTCTTTTTTGTATTCTATTAGCAAAAACAGAAGTCGGATTATTTTCCTTGTTGCTGTGCTTGACGCAATGCACGTGGAATAGTAATCGTAGCAACTGGGTTCGACTCAGGGTCTAATACAGTCAAATTTTCTGTTTTAATTGATTTTACCTTGATAGATTTACCTAATTCTAAGGCAGTAATATCCAAGTCGATATAATCTGGGATAAATTTCGCTTGCCCTTGTACGCGTAGTTTACGCAAAGTTTGAACTAATTTACCACCGACTTTTTGACCTTCAGAAACACCTTGCAAACGGATTGGCACAGCCATTTTGATAACTTTCTCTGGAGTGATTTCCAAGAAATCGGCGTGTGTTAATGAATCGTTTACTGGGTGAAATTGCTTATCTTGAAGAATAGCTGAATACACTTCTCCTTCGATGTTCAAAGTCACTTCATACACGTCAGGCGTAAAAATGATTGGATTAAACAAGTACGCAGGTGCGTAAAATGATACTTGCTCTTTGCCGCCATAAAGCACACATGGAACCATACCTTGTCCACGTAATTCTTGCGAAGCCTGACGACCGAGATTCGCTCTCTTATACCCTACAATCTCAGTTTTTTTCATTGTAATTGATAATTAATAAGTGATTTGATTTTGATAATTTATAAATAATGTGCTAATAGAGCCATGATCACGGATTCTTCCGAATGCTTTTGCGAAAAGCTCCGCTACGGAAAGAACCTTAATTTTCGGATTATCCTGACGCAAAGGAATCGTATCTGCGACTAATAATTCTGTTAGAACTGAGTTCGCGATGATATCGTGTGCGTTTTTCGATAATACGGGATGTGTACAAATGGCGCGAACGGACAAGGCCCCTCTGTCAAGAATGAGTTGAGCTGCTTTGCAAATGGTTCCACCCGTATCAATAAGGTCATCAACCAAGACAACATTGGCGCCCTCTACATCTCCGATAAGTTGCATAGAAGCAATTTCATTTGCCTTTTTGCGGTGTTTATCACAAATAACAATATCTGCATCAAAGTAGCTAGCGAACTTACGAACACGCGCCACACCACCTACGTCCGGAGAAGCAAAGATGAGATTATCTAGGTTTTGAAGTTTTAGGTAAGGAACAAAAACAGACGTTCCTTCCAAGTGGTCAACCGGAATATCAAAGAAACCTTGGATTTGACCTGCGTGCAAGTCCATTGTCATGATTCTGTCTGCTCCAGCGGCTGTCAGCATATTTGCTACCAATTTCGCACCTACAGCCACTCTTGGGCGGTCTTTGCGGTCTTGGCGTGCGTATCCGTAATACGGAATAACGGCACAAACATAATGCGCAGAGGCACGTCTAGCGGCATCAATCATGAGCAATAACTCCATGATGTTATCCGCAGTAGGGAAGGTAGATTGAACCAAAAAAACGTCACATCCACGAACGGACTCGTCAAATGAAACAGAAATTTCACTATCAGCAAACCGTTGAATAGTGAGTCTTCCAAGTTCTTTTCCGTAGAAATCTGCAATTTTACTTGCTAAATACTTGGAGTTTGTACCAGAAAATATTTTTACTTCAGCCATTTTTAATTACTTTGCGGAAAACAAGTGCAAAAGTAATCTTTTTGTCTGTTAATTACTAACTACATCTAACTATTTTACAATTTTTCATTCGAGGATTAGCCAAATCTGTTTGGCACTAAATTTCTACATACAGCATGACGGATCATCAGCTTTCTCTGGTAGATGAGCTTCCTGAGCTTTCTAAACAGATTTTTTTGGATGTTTTTGTGGAGTCCTCGTATGACGTGAACAGAGGTAAATGGTTTCTGTTGACACTTGCAAACCAATATCTACCCGCCAAAGCTCGTGTTGGATGTCCTCAAAAATACTTTTCGAGGTTTCCTGTGGGTACTATTTTTAAAATGGATTTGCGGCTCATTCGCCGACCAAGACGGAAACCTTATTTCTTAGCTATTCGGCGAAATCAAATGAGCAGAGCCATCGAGTTTTACGATTTTAATCGCAAACTCGAAAGCTCTACCGTGTTAAAATGACTTAGTTTTTTCTTGGAATAGTCCAAATTCTTTCTTGTCTATTGTTCAAATATCTGAACTGCTTTCCATCGTAAAATCCGTTCTCCTCCAACATAATTCGAATTGTTTTTTTCCATTCTGGCAAACGAACGGCTGCGTTCAATTCAATGGAATAAGCTGTATTGGGGCGCATCAAATAGTCTCCTGCACCGATGGTTTTTCCTTGATTATCCCACATGCCAATCGTTGGGCCAGCTGCATGCCCGTGCAAGCCAATCGGATGCGTATAAATCGTGCCGTCAATCCCTGCTTTTTTTGTTTGTTCTAGCGCTGCCGCTAAAATATCATTTCCACTTTTTCCTGTCTGAAACTGGTCCGTCAAGTAATCTTGTACAGCATTTCCCTGCTTAAATGCCTCTACCAAATACGAAGGAATTTCCTTTTCGCCTGGTTTGAGTACATAAGCGTGTTGCTGGTGGTCTGAGTTCAAACGAAGGTAAGTAATCCCGAAATCACAATGGAGTAAATCGCCAGGAAGAATGACTTGCTTATCGGGTCTTTTGGAGAATGTTCGCAGATGGTCAAAATTTTCTGGATCGTATCGTTGGATATCTACTGTCGGGTGAAACCAAGTTTCAAGTCCTAAATCGGTTACTTTTTGGCGCATCCACCAAACGACATCTTCTGTGGTGGTTACACCCGGTTGAATCACTTTTTCCGAAAATGCTTCTTCGATAATTGCATGAGAAATCTGTGAAATAGATTCATACAATACCATTTCTTTTTCTGTTCTGGTTTCTAACCAACTGACAGCCAAGTCACTAGCGGAAACAACTTTGTCTTTTAGGTTTTTAGGCAATTTGGCCATGAGTTCGCTGTGTTCGGTATAAGTAAGCCCGTCTGCATGTCCGAAATATTTGGAAAAGTTCAAGCCAATTTTGGCAGGATTTTGTTTTTTTAGAAGGTCAATTAGCGCATCCCATTGGTCTGGGTTGGTTTGCAAATCCCACGCACCTTTGAGTAAATTTCCGACATCGTAGCGGGCAATGGCTGTTCTTTCTACTCCTTTTTCAGGGCCTAAATCATGAAAAACAAAGATAGTTCGTCTTCTTGCTGAAAGCCAAACGCTCGGAAGCATGGTTTTCATGACGGGGTCTTCGTTGTACTCACGGGAAATAATGACCCACGTATCAATGCCCGCTTGGCGCATGAGAGTAGGTAGTAGGTTCGTCATTCTGTCTTCAAGAATCTCGTCAATGACCGCCGCCCGCTGTTTTTCGGGTAAAATGGTCGGATACATTTGGGCAATCGTCGGGTAAAATCCCACAAATAACAAGCAAGAGAAAAGAAAAAGGATAGGCTTTCGCATATGTTTGTTAGGTAAAAAGTGAATAATAGTTAGGTACGAATATGTGGACGAATGGGGTAAATGTCCAAAAAATGAATTGTTTTTTTGAGTGTACTAATTTTTTTATTATTTATAATAAATTGATTGATAGGTTTTTAGTGAAATAGGATGATTTTTGGTAAAATAAAAATACATAATTCCTTGCAAATAAATATTTCAACTTCTACTTTTGCAATCCCAACACGATGTTGATGTTCACCTGCCCAGGTGGCGGAATCGGTAGACGCGTTGGTCTCAAACACCAATGAGGTTACACTCGTGCCGGTTCGACTCCGGCCCTGGGTACAAAAAGAGCTCTGAGTTTTACTCGGAGCTCTTTTTTTTTGACTATAAACTAGACAGAATTACATCACATGCTTCTTTTATTTCTTCTTCCGTGATTGTAAGCGGTGGTGCGATACGCATCGCATTGTCACAATACAGAAACCAGTCTGTTAAGACACCTTTCAAAATTGCTCGGTCTATTACTTGCTTAAGTGTTTCAAAATCAGCCATTTCTGCGGCCAAAAGTAAGCCAGTCCCACGAATTTCACTGATTTTTGGATGCTGTAAGTATTTTTTAAACAAAGCAGATTTGTGCGCTACATGAGCCAATACATTTTCTTCTTGAATAACTCGAAGAGTCGCTAATGATGCCGCACAACTAACCGGATGTCCACCAAATGTGGTGATATGTCCCAAAATAGGATTATTTTTCAGTGCGGACATGTGTTGTTCAGCAGCAATGAAAGCACCAATGGGCATACCGCCTCCCATTCCTTTGGCGGTCAATAGGATATCAGGTACGATGCCATATTGTTCAAAGGCCCAAAATGTTCCCGAGCGACCAAAACCAGATTGTATTTCATCAAAAATGAGCAATGTTCCTGTTTCTTTGCATTTGGCATATACCGCAGCTAAAAAATCCTGAGTAGCTGGAACTGCACCTACTTCACCACCGATAGGTTCAATAATAACAGCTGCCGTTTGTTTGTTAATGACTGATAACGAGTTGATTACATTTCTTTTTATCTTTCGAATCCCAGGTAATAAAGGGCGAAATGCACTCCGGAAGGTTTCTTCACCCAACGACAAAGCACCTTGTGTGGAACCGTGATAGGCGCGTTCGCAGACGACAAATTCGTGTCTTCCGGTGACACGTTTGGCCAGTTTCATGGCGCCTTCTACCGCTTCTGTACCAGAATTGGTAAAATAGACATTGTTCAAAACAAATCCTTCTTTTGTCGTGAACACTGCCAATGTTTGCGTCAATGCGTGCGCAAGTTGCACTTGAGGCGCTTGAATGAACTCTCCATACACAAGCGTATGCAAATAGGAATCAACCTGATTTTTAATTGCCTCCACGACTTTCGGGTGGCGATGTCCTACATTACTGACGGAAATCCCAGAGATTAAATCAATGTATTTTTTTCCGGAGGCATCGTGTAGATAAATTCCCTCAGCACGAACAATTTCGAGTGCCAAAGGGTAATCAGAAGTTTGGGCGACATTCGCCAGAAATAGTTGTCTTAAATCCATGAATTAATTGACTTCACTTAATCGCGTTCAAAAAAGGCACAGCTTCCTCCGACCCAGTCTTTGTTCTTGTTGTAATCAACGCCTATCATTTTGCCTTTTGATAAACGCGCCAAGTTGGTAAGTAAAGTGGGTCGGGCATCTTTTTCGCCCCAAATATACAATAGGCGAATTTCCGCCTTGATTTTCTCGCCCTTGTTGTCTTCAATAAGCGGAGAGTATGCAACCTTCTGTTGTAAAATATAGTTTTCGGGGTCTTTGATTGCCGCAATATGTTCGGCTGTGACATCTATGATTACGCCACTTCCAGCGAAAGAAAACAAGGGTTTGAGTACAAAATTCTCCAAATCGCTCGGTAATTCGGTGAGGTCAGACAGAAAAGAAGTTTTGGGGAAATAAGGACCTTTCAAGAAAGGCAATAGGAATTTACTAATTCGGAAAAACCAATTAGGATGTGTGAGCCATTCTACATCCACATCATCTGTTTGTTTGAAGGAAGTCTCAAGGTTTGGATAGTTGCGGTCGAGATCATCAAAAATAACGCGATTATATATTTTTTTGATTTCAATTTCTTGATTATCAGATAGATAGTATAGTTTCCTTCCTCGTTTAATGACCTTTGTTAAACAAATCGTAGGAATTCCCCAAAGTTGTTCGGTGATGGCAAAATCAAGGCGTGTTTTTTGCTTTTCAGGTTCAATTTCCAATAAGATAATCTGTTTTGGGTCTGTATCTCCAAGCAAAATATCCTTAAACTTTTGGATGTACGAGGAATCATCCAATTTATTGAAATAAGGTGTGAAGGAATCAGGAACAGTAAAAAACTGGCGGTATAATTGTCCGAGATACCATTGATAGCCAAAAAGTGACGGAAATCCTTGCAGTTCAATGAGTTGTGGTTCTACTTCTTGGGATTCTGGATGCGTGGTTAAGGCAAAATCAATCGCTAAAAAATGGGGGTGTTTCCCTTCATTTGGAACCCATTGGTGGCTAGGAATAGCACGGGCAGTTTTCTCTTTGAAATCAGAAGAAAGCAATGTATCAATAATTGCATTTCCTGCTTGTAAAAGTTTGATTTTTAGTGATTTATCAATAAAAATAGGAGATTCTGCGACGCGAAAATCGAGCTGATTCGGAAATTCTTCGTGAATCATACCGAGCATTTGCTTGTATTTTTCTTCTGTAAAACTTTGGTTGTAAAGTGCTCGTGCGTTTTTTTCCATAGTCGTTGAAAATGAATTACGTTGCTTTTATTTTCTTGTAGCGAAGTCTAAAAAACGAGGAAGAACGGTTGCTTCTGTTAATGCAATTTTATCTGGGTCTTCCAGATGTTCAATCATGTCATTGTATTTGTCTTCGCCATGTTCTTTGATAACCGCTTGGCGTTTTTCTTCTTGCAAGAAATAGCGGTGCATACCTTCAGCGTCGGCTTCGGGATGAAACTGAGTACCGATGATTTCTGGGCTAAACCGTATGGCCATGACGGCTCTTTCTAGGTTCACATGTGGTCTTTCTTTCTCTATACAAAGAATTTTTGCTCCTAATTTTGAAAATTTGGAAAAGTCGGGTTGAATCATTTGATAATCGCGGGAATCAACAGCCCAGAACGGATTTTCTAGCCCTTCAAACAAGGGTTCGTTCTCTCCAAACGGTGTTTTGTGTACAGGCATCACCCCAAACGAAGTTGATTTGCGAAGACAAATAGTGCCTAGTTCAAAATGTTGAACTGCCAATTGGAAGGAGTGGCAAATCAAGAAAAGGTATTTTTTGACTGTATTTTTTTGATTGTGTTCCCAGATTTCTTGGAGAAAATTTTGGTAGTTTTTTTCCCACGCATGTCCTTCGAAAAGAGGGCTTCCGGGGCCACCTGTGGAAATAAAGATAGAGAAATCGTCAAGGGAGGGGAATTCATTTTGTCCACGAACATCAAAAACTTGATAGGCGGAGGCATCGTCAAAATAAGACGCGACAATGGCTTTTATACAGCGCATACCTTCGTTCGGAAAACCTTGGTAAAGGTCTAGAATTGCAACTTTGGGAGATGACATAGAACAAGCTAATAAATGGATAAACAAGTACACAAGTTACCTAATTTACCCCAATGGGAGGATAATCGAGTGGGATGCACTCGATTATCTTTAAAAGTTTCAATTAAACAATGGAAAAGTACTTGATTAAATCCCGAATTTGGTTTCTTCTACGATGTAATCAACGACAGTTTTTAAGCTTTGGGTGTGCTCAAAAACCTTCATTTGTCTGTCTGCACCTGTTCCATTTCTAAGAATCGTGTGAAGATATTCCACCTCTTTTCGTGAACCGAGCTCATCGACAACATCATCTATAAATTCAAGTAGTTCAATAGATAAGTCATGAAAAGGAACTTCGACTTCTTTTCCAAAATCAATCAGTTTTGCATTGATTCCATACCGAGCGGCACGCCATTTATTTTCATTGATTAAAATGCGTTTGTAGGGGCGAAAACTCAAATTTTGTTGATGCAATTTGTAAATTTTCGCGACAAGGGCTTGCATCAAGGCAGCGAGACAAATGGTTTCGTCCACGCGCATAGGAACATCACAAATGCGGAATTCGATAGTCGGGTAGAAAGGGTGCAGACGGATGTCCCACCATATTTTTTTCCCGTTATCGATACATCCTGTTTTAATCAACAAATTGAGGTAATTGTCATATTCTGAGGCACTAGCAAAGTATTCAGGAATACCTGTTCGCGGAAATTTATCGAATACTTTGGAGCGATAGGAGTTAAATCCGGTATTTCTTCCACACCAAAAAGGCGAGTTGGTGGACAGCGCAAAAATATGCGGTAAAAAATAACGTACCTCGTTGAGTATCTTGATGGCTTGGTTTCTATCTTCGATACCGACGTGCACGTGTAGCCCGAAAATCAGATTCCCACGGGCAACATCCCGCATCTCGTCAATTAGCTTATCATACCGTTCGTTGGGGGTGATAAGTTGGTTTTGCCAATCAGAAAATGGGTGCGTGCCAGCAGCAGCGATGTAGAGATTTTGCTTGGAGGCAAGGTCAATCAACATGCGGCGGAGGTACGTGACCTCCTCGCGCGCTTGGTGAATGTTCTCGCAAATATTTGTGCCCATCTCGACGACCGCCTGGTGCATTTCTTGTTTGATGCGTTCTTGTAGAATAATCTGGCCACCTTCTACAATCTTCGACATGTGCGACCGCAATTCGCGGGTGTGTGGGTCGATGGTTTGAAATTCCTCTTCGATTCCTAACGTAAATAGTGGCATACGATTCAAAGGTTACGCAAGCGCTGAATAGTTAAAAATTAGTTGTCTTTTTTGGATGAAGCCGCTTTGGATGAAGCTTTTTTAGACGAGGTTGCTTTTTTTGGACTCGTTTTTTTGTCTGATTCTTTCTTCGCAGCAGGGACAGCAGGCGCGATGGGTGCAGCTGCTTGCTGTACAAAAGTTCCCCATGTACAATTATTCACTCCAGGCTTGTGCGCTAGTGCTTTTTCGATAGCGAATTTGGCAGCGTGTTCTACAATCCATTCAAAGTTTTCTTTCCCTACTGAATTGACGTCTGCGTCTGGTGCAGGGTTGCAAAAATCAATTGCATACGGAATGCCATCGCGCACAGCAAACTCAACGGTATTGAAGTCATAACCGAGCGCGTGATTTAACCGCAATACATAGTCATGAATCGTTGCCATTAACTTTTTGTGCTCCTCTCCTTGTGTTTTGGGTTGAGTTGCATAGCGCAAATGATGCGGGTTTCTTGGCTCATACGGCATGATATGTACATATTTGCCACCTAAGCAATAGCATCTATAATAATCTGTAAAGACAATTTCTTCTTGCAAAAGCATGACTAACTGCCCCGTTTCTGCATGTTTAGCCCAAAGGTCGTCCGGATTTTCAACACGATACACACTTTTCCATCCTCCACCAGAGTGTGGTTTCATGTACGCTGGAAACTTGATTTTATCGAACATATAGTCCCAATCCATCGGAAAAGTAAGGTTTCTGAAGGATTTTTCTGTGGTGTCGTCGGGTCTTTCTTTCGAAGGTAAGAGGACTGTATTTGGAACGGGAACACCGAGTTGGACAGCGAGGCAATTATTGAAGAATTTTTCATCCGCACTCCACCAAAACGGGTTATTGATGACGGCTGTTCCGCAAAGTGCTGCGTTTTTGAGATAAGCGCGATAGAAAGGAACATCTTGCGAGATACGGTCAATAATGACGGCATAGTCGCTTGGTAATGCTTGTTCAACTTTATCAATTTGAACAGCTTCTGCGATGATGCCTTGACCTTGTGTTAATTGATTGACACGCTCAATAAATGCCCACGGAAAAGTGTCTTCCATGCCAAATAAAATGCCGATTTTTTTCATAGTATGATTTTAAATGAATGATTTACAAGTGATAGAAAATGAAATTAATGAATGAAAGTACGAACATATTCCGGAAACATGGTTCGCCAAAGAGGCCAATCATGCGGTGCCCATTTTTTCTCATCGTACCAATGATCTATGCCTTTTCCTGCCAATAAATGAGAAAGCGAAAGGTTGTCTTGGCGGCAAATGTCCCAGTCGGACGTACCTAAGATAATTTGCATGTGGTCATAAATCCAACTATCTCTTTTAGGTAGATAATCTACTGGATTGTTAAAATAGACGTTGTCATCATAATATCCATTCATGAAACTTGAAATACTAAAAGCGCCACTCATGGAAATCAATTGATTGACTGTATCGGGATATTTGAACGCATAATTTGCAGCATGAAATCCACCAAAACTACAGCCTCCGACAGCAATGCGATGTACCTGGCAAGTCCGCTGAATCATGGGTACGAATTCCTCGTGTAAGAAGCGGGTATAAAGATTGTAATTGTAGATTTTAATGTTGGGAGGGAGTTCTTTATTGTAAAAACTCTGAAAGTCGATGCTATCTACGCTATACACTTTCACTTTACCAGCCTCAATCAAATCTTCTATGGTGTGAATTAACCCGAAATCACGATTTTGGTACGTATTTCCCATAGAGGTAGGGAAGAGTAAAATAGGGTAGCCCCAATGTCCCGAAACCATAAATTCGATTTCTTTTCCCAAAATATGGGAATAGAATGAGTGATAGCTTTCTTGCATATTGTTGTTTTTTTACTTGAAACTTTACCTAATTTTAGGTCTAAATCATGATAATTCCAATGTTTTTATCAATATTGAAAAATATTTTTTTTCACTCTTTGTATTTAACCAACTATTCTGTGGTCGATTCTTCCGCTGTTTTTCATAAAAATGAAGCTGTGATTGCTTCCCAAAAATTGCAACGAGATGTTCATTATTCCATTATTCAACCGCGCGATTTTGTGCAAGATAAACCAACAAATCTTGTTTTTTTTCTGGATGGGCAAGATTACGAGGCATTGCATTTGGAGCAAACATTGGCTGCTTTTTATCTAGAAAATCAGACAGTTAACTGGGTTTTTGTGCCCGTCTCCACCAATGAAAACCGACTACAAGAATATGGTGTAATTGGTAAACCCGATTACAAAAATAGAGGAGCGCTTGCCACCGTATATGCCCAATTCTGGGAGTTAGAACTTTTGCCAACGGTTTGTAAAAAAATAGGTGTAACAGAAATAGCCGAAATTTCCATTTGCGGATTTTCTCTGAGCGGGCTTGCAGCTTTCGATTTGGCTTGGAGTCTTCCGATGATAGCCAAAGTGGGTGTATTTAGTGGTTCTTTTTGGTGGCGAAGTAAAGCCTACGAAGACGATTACGACGATTACAACGGACGTATCATGCACGTCAAGATTCGGGAAACAAAAGCACCCAAAGAAAGATTAGCGGTTTGGCTACAATGTGGCACTGAGGATGAAAAAGACGACCGGAATAATAACGGCATCATAGATTCTATCGAAGATACCTTGGATTTAATCCAAGAATTGGAAAATAAAAACGTGCGAAATGTGTATTACAGAGAGGTAATCGGCGGACAACACAATCCGGCTACATGGGGACAAGTAATGCCCGAATTTTTACACTGGCTCAAATCAACTAATTGATAATCAGTTAGGTATAAAATATTATTTCGAATTAATTGCATGAATTTGACTGGATTTTTACGCACGCGACCCGTCTTTACAACGCTGTATGCAGGAGTAGTTGCCTTTATGACTTATCTGTGTTTTTATCCGTTTCGACGGGCATACACGGCAGCGACGTATGAAAATAGCTCCTATTGGGACGTTGATTTTAAGATTTTGATGATTACCGCACAGGTAATTGGATTTGCCGTATCCAAAGGAATTGGAATCAAGTTTGTATCCGAATTAGGGCCTGCGCAACGCAGCAAAAGCCTCTGGATCATTGCATGTATTTCCTGGGTATGTTACGGTTTATTTGCCTTAACCCCAGCGCCGTATAGTTTGGTATTTATCTTTTTAGCTAGTTTACCGTTGGGAATGGTTTATGGGATTTTACTTGGATATTTGGAGGGGCGCACCATTACCGAATTACTTGTTGCCACCTTGACGGCTTCGTTCATTGTGGGCTCTGGGTTTGCGAAATCCATCGGAAAATGGGTGATGATACATTGGGAGGTCTCCGAAATTACAATGCCGTTTGTCGCAAGTGGCTGTATGCTTTTGCCTTTTGCGGGGTTCGTTTGGGCATTGAGCTTTATTCCACCGCCAACAGACGAAGACCAGCGTATTCGTTCCATTAGACAGCCCATGGACGCACAGGCACGTCGGTCATTTATAAAAGACTTTGGACTTAGTTTGGCTATTTTTGTCATTTCGTATGTATTATTGACCACTTTTCGGGAGTTTCGGGATAATTTCGCACCAGAAATTTGGGCGGCATTGGGGCGTGGCTCTCAAATTGCGCTTTACACACAAACGGAAATTCCAATAGCCATTTTTGTCTTATTTTTGATGATTGCGCTGCGTTGGGTCAAAAATAATTACCGTGCTTTTTGGTTGATTGAACTATGGATGCTTGGTGGAGGGGTACTTATTGGTTTGAGTACTTGGCTGTTTGAAAGGCAGTTAATTTCAGCGGAATGGTGGCTTGTACTACTCGGTTTAGGGGTTTACGTTGCTTATGCCATGTGTAATAGTTTGTATTTTGAGCGAATGATTGCCGCATTTCAGCGCAAAGGAACGATTGGTTTTTTGATTACCTATGCAGATTACTACGCGTATTTTGGGAGTGTATTGGTACTATTGTACAAAAACTATTTTCAACCGAAAATTGCATATTTGGACTTTTTTATTCGTCTATCTTATACGATAAGTAGTTTATATATTCTCTTGGTTTGTATATCCATGTATTTGTTATCGGTGAAATACAAGAAAGAAGTCCACGATATAACTTAATTCGTGGACTTCTCTATAGGTTTAAAGTGCGAGTAAAAAAGCAAATGTATCGACGCCATCTGCATAATCCAGAAGGGTTGGTACTTGCGCTTCTCCAAACGGAATTAAGGACGTTGGAAGCGTGGGTAAAAACTCTTTTTTACCAATCACACATTGGATTTTCTCCGCATGTATTTGCAAAATTGTTTCTAATTCTTCTTGAGACGAATAGGTTTCATGAAATACAACACTAATGGGAGATACAAGCTGCGTGCTTGGTCGGACGAGGAGGAAGCCATTGTCTAGATGTTCCTCGCGGTTTACGAGAAGCACAGATTTGTTATAGCTGTAATTATTATTGTATTTATGATGGATGAGAATAGTGTTCCAATATTCAATAGCTTCAAAGAAGGGTGTAAAGTCATAATTTTGTGGCACAAGGACTTTGGACACATTGCGGCAACCGAGGCCAAAGTAAAAGAAGATATCATTCCCTAGATTTGCCAAATCAATTTTGGATTCTTTGCCGGTTAGGATGGCGAGAGAACTTCGGTTTTTCCGGATGATTTTAGGTACATGTTGAAAATAATAGTCAAAATACTTGGCTGAATTATCGCTTCCAGTGGCAATGAGTGCATCGACATCTTTTAGTCGTTCGCTTACAAGGACACGTTGGTTTGCTTCGGAATCGAGGCGGTAAAGCATTTCTATAAGCCAAAGCATAAGGTGGGTATCGGTTGAGCTGAGTTTGAGCTGCGCGATATGGCCAGAGAGATAGACACAGAGAAGATCATTAAAACTTACGGCTGGGATATTTCCTGCGGCGATAATTCCTACTTTTTTTGGTTGTATTGGTTCTTGGAAAGTGTATTTATTTTGCCAATTTCGGAGGGCGGACTCGTCGAGGTAACCAGTAACAATATTTTGGAGAGCGTTTCGTACGTTGTCATCGCTAAACCAACCGTTTTCATTTCTTATACGGGATAGAGTAAGCTGAAAATCAGGTTCTTCCATTTGTTGGAGGATGGCTTTTCCGAGAGAAATAGCAGTTTGAATGCGTGATTCTAAAGACATAATTTTGTTTGGGGTAAAATATAAACCGGAAAACATTGCAAAAATAGCAAGGACTTGAAACTTTGCGTAGTTATATTTGTTCTTAATTTTGATTAACCAACTTACTTTATAGATTAGTTATGGCAATTATGATTACCGATGAATGCATCAATTGTGGTGCATGCGAGCCAGAATGTCCAAATACAGCCATTTACGAAGGTGGTATTGAGTGGACTTGGTCGGGGGGAACAAGTTTAGAAGTCGTTGATTTTGGCGATGGTACAGTAGTGAATGGAAAAGACCTCATGAAGCCTGTTTCAGACGAGTTTTATTACATTGTTTCTGACAAATGCACGGAGTGCGTAGGATTTCATGAAGAGCCACAGTGTGCGGCTGTATGCCCAGTTGATTGTTGTGTACCAGATCCAGACAATGAAGAAGACGAGGAAACTCTCCTTGCTAAAAAAGCATGGCTACATGCTGAATAATACATAAATTGTAGCTGCCAACACGAAAGCCCACTCGCAAGAGTGGGCTTTTTTTGTGTTCAAAGAATATGCTTAAATCGAATTTGTACAATTCAAATGAAAAGTATGAATTTATTGTATTCAATAAAATATTTTGTAAAAACTGACTTTATCCAAATTTTATATATTTAAAAATATGTAGGATTATTTTAATAATTAGTATAAAATTGATAGGCATTTTTTGAAAATTTATAAAAAATATGTCATTTTGATTAAAAATAAACACCTATTACTTGCAAATAATAAAAAACTACTTAATCTTTGTGTCACAATGATGTGAGTTATTGTTTACTACTTAAACCAAAGATTATAATGAAAAAAATCTATTTAACAGTATTTTGTGCAATGGTTGTAAATTTTGTACAAGCTGAAAAAAGTACAACAAAACCAGAAGATGACAAAAATCCATTATCATTCTCAGGATATGTGGACACGTATTACTTCTTAAATTCAAACAAAACACGTTCTAATTTAGGCGCTTCTGGTTTTGAGCGAATCTTTGATCAAAAAGCCAATACATTTCAAGTAGGATTGGCACAGTTGAAAACAACTTATACCTCCGGCCGCGTAGAAGGTGTGATGGATTTGGTTTTTGGTAATCACGCAGATTTAGGAAACTATGGTAACATCGTAAGCCCGCTTGGAGGTTCAGGAACTGCATTGGCAATCAAACAAGCGTATATCGACTTTGATTTGTCTGATAAATTCTCCATCACTGCGGGTCAATTCGGGACAAACGTAGGGTACGAAGTAATTGACGCTCCAGTTAATTTTAATTATTCCCTATCAAATTTATTCGGTAACGGTCCTTTTTACCACACGGGTATCAAGTTAAATTATGCTGTTTCAGATAAAGTAGGTTTGATGGTTGGTGTGAACAATGGCCTTGATAGCAAAGACGATAACAACGATGGCAAAGGAGTGATGGCACAGCTTTTCGTATCCCCGACAGATGGATTTAATGTATATCTAAACTATTTCGGAAGTAACGAGGCAGAAGATGGTGCAGATAAAGATGTATTCTCTGTATTAGATTTGACAACCTCTTACCAAATCACAGATAAGTTTTTACTTGGCCTCAATGCAGCATCGGGTAGCAATGCAACAGGAAAATGGGCGGGTGCAGCATTGTATGCCAATGGCTCATTAACAGAGAAATTTGGATTAGGTGCACGTTTGGAGTATTTCGATAACAAATCAGGTGCCATTTATCTAACAAAAGGAGAAGATGCTGCTGGAAATACAGTAGGAGTGAGTGTGACTTCGGCTACACTTACAGGAAATGTAATCATCTCCGAAAACCTTTTATTCAAGCCGGAAGTACGCTTCGACTCGTACAGCAAGGCAACTGGAGTAACGCAATTTGTGAACAAGGAAGGAACAGGTGTTGACTCGCAAACAACGTTTGGTGGAGCATTGATTTTCTTCTTCTGATAAGATACCAAAGGGAGGGAGATATTCACTATCTCCCTTCAAAAATAACTTAAACTAAACTTACTTTTCTTTTTTGTGCAACAATTAAACCCAGTGATTTTATGACAAGTTCAAACACTACAAAACCTTCGTACGTACCTTTTGCTATTCTGATGGCAGTGACGGTCGTAGCCTTACTCATTCCGAGCGTACCCTCTGTGATTATTACAGAAGGAATTGATTCTGGAGATACTGCATGGATGCTCGTTGCTTCGGCATTCGTATTATTGATGACTCCTGGTCTTGCGTATTTTTATGGTGGAATGGTTAATGCCAAAAACGTAATTTCTACTATGTTGCAAAGCTTTATCGCGATGGGAGTTATCTCTATCGTATGGGTAACAGTTGGATACAGCTTGGCATTTGGAGAGTCTGTTGGAGGCTTTTTTGGGAATCCAATGACACACTTTATGTTTAAAGGTGTTTTGGATGGTAAATTAGTAGGAACGATTCCTGCCATTGTATTTGCCTTCTTCCAATTGAAATTTGCTGTAATTACCCCTGCTTTGGTAACGGGTTCTATGGCAGAGAGAATCAACTTCAAATCGTATGTTGTATTCATGATTCTCTTCAGTATATTCATCTATGCGCCATTGGCACACATGACTTGGGGTGCGGGTGGTTTATTGCTTGAAATGGGCGTACTTGACTTTGCAGGTGGAACAGTTGTTCACATGTCTGCTGGATGGGCTGCTTTGGCTGCTGCGATTTATTTGAAGCGTCGTCGTTCACATGTGGAAGGAAGTTTCTTACCTCCAGCGAATATTCCCTACGTTTTATTAGGAACAGGTCTTCTTTGGTTCGGATGGTTTGGTTTCAACGCTGGTTCTGCTTTGGGTGCGAATGCTTTGGCTGCTTCGGCTTTTGCAACAACAAACACAGCGGCGGGTGCTGCCGGTATCTCTTGGGTTCTTTTTGATGCAGCCCGTGGTAAAAAAGTATCTGCTTTAGGTTTCTGTATCGGGGTTGTTGTCGGTTTGGTTGCTATTACACCAGCAGCTGGTTTTGTTACAATTCCTCACTCGATTGTCATTGGTGTTGTTGCTGCGATTATCTCGAATTACCTTTCGCACTACAAAACAAAAACAGCTTTGGATGATACATTAGACGTTTTCCCTTGCCATGGTGTAGGTGGAATGGTCGGAATGGTCTTTACAGGTATTTTCGCTTCGTCTTCTATCAACGGAGTTGTTACAGACCAAGGGTTATTCTTTGGTGAAACGACTCTCTTTATCAAACACATGTTAGCATTAGTACTTGTGTCTGCTTTCGCTTTCTTGATGTCTTTCGTTGTATTGAAAGTAACAGATTTGATTGTACCCATGCGTGTAACAGAAGAAGACGAAAAACTTGGATTGGATGTTAGCCAACACGATGAATCACTTATCGAAGCTACAGTTTACGAACAAAAATAATTTCTGGAACGAATACTCTATCTTTACTCCAAAATCACAATTTATTGTGGTTTTGTTGTACTCCATAGAGCAAACAACCCGCCTCTCGGCGGGTTGTTTCTTTTTATGACTCTTTCCTAGTCTTGTAATTCTACATTAGTTCGGTCAATTCTCTTTTAACTTAAGTGTATATCTGGTGAATATTTTAGGGAAATCTGTTAATGTTTATCATTAGTTAAGTTAATATTCCTCAAAAAAACCGACGAATGGATCGGTCTCGAAAAAGAAAAATTCACTCTACCACAAATCCAAAAAGAAAAAAGAGGGTTGGTTGGAACGTACCGCTACCGAAGGTTTCGTTCAAAATGGGTTTCATGGCTTGGCTTTCAGCTACTACGAAACTTTAGATATCACAGGCAGTCTTTCTCTTATTTTCTGCTCTCAATTTCATCAAAATAGTTCATTACTTTTTTGTCTGTGTCATTTTGCAAACTCACACTGTTGTCAAACAGTTCTGTCCTGAGTTGTCTGTATAAAGACACTGCATTTCTCAAGCTGCCTAATAATGATTGTCTGTCGTATGTTGGAATTGTGAGTTTTAGTTTTTCTAAATCTTCGTTTTCTAATTCCGTTTCAACTTTTCTAACACCACGGGGTAAATTACCATTTTTGATGTGAAGCAAGGGTCCCAAAACAACCATTCTTAAAAATCCCATAAAGTCGTACGCTTCAAGATACTCACCACGTCCAATTTTTAGCAAAGCATAATGTACCCATGTCCAAAAGCGGTCTTCAATCCATTGATAGTCAGGATATGGAAACTTTGCTTCTGAATTAACGATTGCTTTTTCAAGTTGTCTATTTTTGTCAATTAGTAGAAACGGCGTTTCAATGCGTGAATGAAATTCGTCAAGAGTTATAAATTTAATATCAACGTGTAAAAGAGGTTTATCATAAAGACAAATTAAAACTCTAGGCTCTCCAACGTGTTCACCTGTAAATCCTGATAGAAAATTTCCGAGTCTTTTCGCATAGTCAAGCATAAGATTTTTGTCGTGTGAGATCTTTTGCTTAGTCACAAGAATTAGGTCAAGATCAGAAAACTCGTCTATTTCATTTGTCAGCCACGAACCAGCGACAGCCAGACCAATAACATTGTCGTCTGGCTCTAAAATTGTCTTGGCTTTGTTGGCAAATTCTCGTTGTATCATAATTTATTAGTTACTGTCTGTCTTTTAATACTAGCCTATAACGACGGTGATTTGTTCTGTGCCATCCCGATAGTGTGGCATAGTCGTTAAATCACTTGTTGTGAATAGTGTTCATTTTTCAAATATTTTATTTCCTTGCTCTACATGCTTTATGATTTTATAAAAGGGTGTAATGTAGTCTGAATTTTTTCCTAAACTTTCTAGGTATTCATATACATCACTTATCGTTTTTAGGTCAATTTGATTAAGTGATTCTTGAATAATCATTGTAGCAACTAAATATGTGTTAGTAATAAGTTCTTGATGATCGAATTCAGAATATGGATTTGGTTTTATTTGCGTTATTCTAAAGTATTCTTCATCTCCATCTTCAAACATTGGATGCACTCTCATTGATGCATAATCATATCCGAACTTATATAAAAAACTTAAACCCTCATCTTTAAATATAGATTTAGGATCAGGTTTAAAAAAACTATTCGATTGTTTTTTTATTTCTGAATAGGTATCTGATTGTTCTTTTGAAAACCTAAAGCGAGGATCATGTTTTACGTTTTGCACAGTTTCTTCAGATTTAGCATTTCGAAGGTATTCATATCCTTTTGCGTATGACCAATCTTTGAAGCTAGTATGTAACTTGTTCTTTTCAAGATACCTTATATATAGATAACGATCAAGCAAGCACCGGTATAAAATCCATGATTCATTATATAGTTCATTGACAAAGGTCAATTCAATGGATTTTACCAATGTTTGAGTCTTCGCTATTGAATTTGTCAAATAAGTGTTTTTATCGCCCTCAAGCTCATTCCCAATTTGAAAAAGAACTGTTGTTGTAAAAATCTCCAAAGATTTTAGTCTACTTATTATCATATTATCTATTTCCATTACCCACTAACGTTTCTCATATTTGCGAAGGCGGAGATTTTTAGCACAAATGTTCATTTGAAAAACTGAACTTGAACCTTGCACAAATTGCTCAATCGAAGAACTTCAGCCTCGATTTTGGTAAACCTTTGTGTCTGTAGTGCCTTTTTAGTGTTCGATTTTTGGAAAGTCGGTAAAGTCTTTGATATACTTGGAGAAGTCTTGTCCTGAACATTCTACTTTACCGTCCGTGTAAGAAAAGTAGAATGTTATATTCCCTTTGGCTTCAGAACCAACGTTGTTATTTTCAAACTGTTCAAACAAATAATCCTGTCTTATTATTACAGGTTTTGACCACTCATCATTGTGTCGAACGAGAAATATATAATGAACTAAAATGTTAGAAATGTTACGAAGGTTTTTGACAGACACACTAAATTGCCCACTGAAACTTTCTTTTCGAGTTGTAGAAGTTGATGTTTTAACTTGAACTCGTCTTAATGTTCCATTGTCGTCCTGAACAACAAAAATATCATCTCCAATATCAACCTCGGGAATAGCAACATTCCAGCCAAGCATTAAAAACTCAGACATTACATTTAGGTGTCCAGCCTTTCCTAAATATTGATTAAACTTTTTCGTCACGAGGTATTAATTTATGTAAGATATTTCCTGTTTGAGTGTCAATAAATTGGATTTCGCCAAATTGATTTAAATCACTTTCATTTTCAACACCCAATAAAGCTGGATAAATATGGCTTTCGAGTTTACCTACATAAATTTCAAAATCGCTTTTTGTGTCATACCCAACGAAAATATTATTAGCTGGGTGTGCATTAGGAAAAAGTTTTTTAATAAATTCACGAACAGATGGGGTGATACTAAATGAGTACCCGTCCATTTGCTTGTTTACATTTATTTTGATTGTGTCCATTGTAAAAAGTATTATGATTCAAAGATACGAAATTATATTTGGAACGAGGTTTCGATGGCATTTCCCACAACTCATAAACATACGCAAAAATAGTAGTATATTTTGTATCAATTTGAACTTTTACTATTTTCCTTTGTCTTATTTGATGGGTATTTTTTGGGAATTAGTTACGTCATGGCATCTCTTCCGAACACGTTGAAAAAGAATACAAAAAAGACCTTTACTGTGCATAAAGGTCTTCAAATAGAAGGTGTTTTCAGGATATATGAATCTTTTCTACGCGGGTAATGGATTGAATTTATACATTTTGGTCTTTACTTGCATACGATTCATTTTCATCAATAAATCGCCGAATCGCTTCCACTATTTGGACCGCTCCACGCCCATACAACATCGTCTGATGGTTTCCTTCTACTTCTTCATACTTACAATTTTGCATCATTCGGACGGTTTCCAGCGCAAATTCTTTGGGCAGTAATGCCGCTCCAAGTCCGTATTCTCCACTTCCATTGACTAAAATAGCAGCATGTGCGATTTTCTCTATGTACTCAATCCAAGGTTCTCCGAATGAACCTTTTAAAATGGCTTCCTCGATATGTGCTGGTTGTGAGCGTTGGGTAATCGTTCCATCTGCATTTTCCCGAACGTCTGCCTGGTAATAACTCATCATCGCGTCATCCCAAAAGGTAAGGTAGCTGCTTTGTTTTATTTTTTCCAAATACGCATCAAAAGACGGAAACGTTTGCCCAATTCGTGCCAAAGCGGGAATAAGCATGTCTTTTGTCTGTGGATGTAATTTGGCAGCAGCATCCAAAATGAGTAATTTATTCATTCTTTCAGGATGATGAAAAGCCATATAAAAGGTGAGCAAAGCACCAAACGAATGACCACCAAGATGGCATTTTTCAATACCAAGTGCATCCATAAGTGCGAGGATATCCGCTGCATGGTGTGCCATGGTATAACCTGAGTCGGGCTGTGAACTTTGACCCCGACCCCGTAAATCAACCGATATAAACCGACAAAAAGAGGTTAGTCCTGCCGCCACAAGTCCGTCAAAAGCATGTGCATTGGCGGTTAATCCATGACTCAATAGCACGACGGGACCCTGTGTTTGTGAGTCCAAATAGGAGAGGGTTACGCCGTCGGGTGTTTGAATAAATGCTCGTTTCATTGCTGTTGTTGTCTTTGTTGTATATATCTATCGCGAAGCTCGCGCTTCAATGTTTTTCCAGCGACGTTTTTCGGAAATTCCTCTACCAAGACAACGTCATATACTTTTTGGTATCTTGCACCCAAACGTTCGTTTGCAAAGGCTTTGATTTGTGTCGAAGAAATTTCCTGATTGGGTTTGAGAATCACAGCTGCAACCGGAGTTTCTCCCCATTCAGGATGGGGAATCCCGAAAACAGAAACATCTTGTACGCCTGAATGTGTTGCTATAATCTCCTCAATATCAATAGGATATACATTAACGCCTCCTGATATAATCAAATCTTTTTTCCTTCCTGTCAAAAACAAATAACCATCTTCGTCCAAATACCCCAAATCACCTGTATAAAGCCAACCATCTTGGATTGCCTCGGCTGTCTGTGCGGGATTCTTGTAGTATTCAGTCATTAATAATGGACTTCGACCAATGATTTCTCCAATTTCTCCCTGTGGAAGTTCCCTTCCATCAGAATCCACAATCTTAATGTCCATAAACTGAGGAGGAGCGCCCACCGACCCAGATTTTAAGGTAAATTCTGTCTTATCCAAAATCGTCATAAATCCTTCAGTTAAGCCGTATAGCTCATAAAAAACACCTGGCGCACGCTGATTCAACGCCTCTTTGTGTTCCAGTAAAAGAGGAGCACCCACCGATAAAATATACTCCAAACTCGCCAAATTTTCTTTATTGAATGCCTCCAGTCCAAGACACGTGACAATCTGCGACGGCACAAGAATCGTATGTGTGACTTTTTCATTTCGAATGGTTTCTGTGACTTCCTGAGCGTCGAAATGATCAAGTAAAATATAAGTTGCACCAACGAACATAGTTGGGAGTAGCGTCAAAAATGAACCGTTGAAAACAATTGATCCAGAGTGCATGACGATGCTTTCGGGAGTCATTCGGAAATAATTGGCAAAAAGTGAACCGTACAAAGCGCGCACTTCGTGATTAATCACAATGCCTTTCGGTAAACCCGTTGTCCCACTTGAATACATGATATTGTACGGGTCAGCGCCGTAAATAGGAGCTTCGAGTGTTGGTTCTTCCGTTGAATGACCTACTTTCATTTGGGCATAGTTCGGGTAGCCGTCCATCTCGGCATCATTTAACCAAAAATGTTTACAAGTCAGTTGGTCCCGAACCTCTTCCAAATAAGGCTGCAAACTTTTCGTGCTAATAGTCAAGAAGGTATCTGAATTATTGAGTAAATTAACCAAGCCTGAACCCCGCAACATGGGGCTGTTGGGTACACAAACTGCACCCAGTTTGGCACATGCCCAGTAGGTTTCATACAGTTCAAAACTATTGGGTAATAGTGTAGATATTTTTGTATCCTTCTGAACACCAAGCGCTTGCAAAGCATGACATAATTGATTGACAGATTGATTGAACTCGTAATACGTGAGTCGAATATCTTTGAAAACAAATGCCAAGTGGTTCGGACGATACCGTGCATTTCTACTCAGAAGTTGATGAATAGTGAGCATGATTTTTGTGTGTGAAGGTTGTTGATGAAATGGAAGTACGACGCGCTTTTGGGTAAAAACTGGATAACCTACAAGAGGTTACCCAGTTTTTTAGACGTAAAATAGGAATTATTTTTTATAAGGAACATGGAATTTCAGTTCAGCGGAATACAATCTTCCGATGCTTGGTGAACCTACAAATTCACGTTGTGTAGTATTGAAAATATTGCTAATTGCTGCACCGAACGTTACGTTTTTATTGATTACATAACCCGCGCTCAAGTCAAAGGTAGTAAAACCGCCCAAGGCACCGTGGTTGAAGTTTTTCAAGTAGTTGACTGTATTTCCGTTTGGCAAAGTAGCAGAAACGACTCCTCTTTTACCTGCACCAGCTTCTGTGCCAATTTGGTTTCCTGAGTAAAAATCAAATTTTTGAACAGCACGCATCGACATATTAACGAACAAGCGTTTCTTCATTAAATTTTGGAAGCTTAACGTCGCTGCTAATCTGTTTTTAGGGGCATTCAAGCTTCTTTCTTCTGCCGAAACAGCGCCATCTCTGTTTGCATCGTTTTTGATGTTTTCTTCGGTAATGTCTGAATCAAAGTATGAGTATTTCACACTCAACGAGATATTATCTGTGGCAAAGAAATTCAAACCTAAATCCAATCCCCAAGCATCTACTTGGCCATAATTAAAGTAAGATAAGAAGGTTGCACCTGCCAAAGTTCCATTAGCTGCAACTGTTCCAGGCAATGCCAAACCTTGAGTTGGAATCGGAATATTTCCAACGCTCAACGGGCGACCACCCACAGCAATGGTTGGGCTCAAGAAGTTTTCTGTACGGCCATAATATCCGTTGATATCAAGGTACAGTTTTTTGTTTAATGTTCCTTTGTAGCCAACTTCCCACGTACCAATGCGCTCTGGCGCAAGTTTATCAGTTACTTTTACCGCATTTGCATCGTTTACATTTGCCCCGTTCGGGATATACGAAATACCATCTCCGTTTCCATACACCACGCCAAAAATACTAGCATATTGGAATAAAATGATTGGCGCGGCATACGCTTGTCCATACGTTGCCCGGAAACTACCCGTTTTTGTGCTTTTTACCAAAGCTAATTTAGGGGCAAATAAATTACCGAATACGCTGTGATTATCCAATCTTGCCGCACCAACCAATTTCATTTTGGCAGGCAATGTTTTTTCTAGTTGTACCGCGCCGCCTAACTGCTCGATGGTAATCAAATTGTTGCCTAATTCTCCAGGAATATTGCTATCAGCGAGAGATGTTCCAAACGTATTTGGGTAATCTTTTTGGTAAGTAACGGATGTAACCATACTCAAACCGATGTCCTCCCAACTTTCATTGTATTGCGCTTCTGCGTTCAAACGACCCGATTTTTCTTTGAATCGGTTTCCAAAACGCATCCCGAATGCATCTGCTTGCGTTGCATCCAAACGACCAAATGCTGCTCCAAAAGCGGGGAATAACGGACTTCCTGGTACAATTGCGCTGTTCAAACGGTTGGTATAATCGCGAGTATATGGTGTAATTCCGAAAGAATCACCGACGTTCGTCCATGTATAGTAAACTTGCGCAAATAATTTAGGAGAAACAAAGCGAGATTGTAAGTATGAGAAACGCCAGTCTTTGATTTGGTTTCTACCTACGTTATTTACGCCCAAAAAGTCATTGATACTGCCACCATACGAAACGATGATGTCTGATTTCGGGGTAACGCTATAATACAAACCTGCTTCACCTCTTTGGTGGCTGAATTTGAACGTTTCGACTTTCTCCGGAACTGCCCGAACGGGGCCGTAAAATGTGCCATTTCCAACATACACGCTATCGTAAAAAGTGAAATCATTGCCTTGTGTAAATTCACCCGTTACTTTGAAAGCTAATTTATCCGATATTTTTTGTGCATGACGCAAACGACCCGATATAACCGACTGATTTCCGGCACTCAAGGCAACGGTAGTTCCTTGGTATCTGCGTGGGTCTTTGGTAATTGTATTGACAACCCCATTGTGTGCATTAGGCCCGTAAAGTGCCGAATTTGGCCCTAAAACTACTTCTACACGTTCAATATCTTCTTTAATGACAGTGTTCATGATACCCGCAGGCAAGCCACTACCACCAGCCATCATGGAGTTACGACCATCTGTCATGCCAAATACTTTTGCATTGAAGGCATTATTGAAACCACGTGCATTCAAACCTACGCCGTTTACACCTGTACGAACAAACTCTACCCCTTGGATTTTCGATGCCAATTCTCCAACATTGAATCCGGCTAACTGATCTAAATCTTTGGTAGTAATAACAGAAATAGAGGCCGGTGCTTCTGTTAATTTCTCTGGGCGGCGACTCGCAGATACGACGATTTCATCACCTAAAACATTCGAAACCTCCAAAGCGAAATCAAGAGATTGGCTGCCTGTTACATTCACTGATTTTGTTTGGCTGGCATAACCAACATACGAAACCGTGATTTTTTGGCTCCCATTTGGTACATTTTGTAATTCATACTGGCCATTTGCATTAACCAATGCACCTAATTTTGTACCTTGAACAGTCACAGAAGCTCCAATCAATGCGTCCCCGGTGTTTGCATCTGTGACTCGGCCGGCGACTTTCCCGGTTTGTGCATAAACACCAACAGAAACGAAGGTGGCTAAAAGTAAAGTGAATAGATGTTTCATAGAAATAGATTACGGTTTATTTGTGTATAAAAATGGTTAGAAGTTTGTTTACGCGTTCTGCTTGTTCGAACATTACCAAATGACCTGCTTCGTCGATTAGCTCGAGTTGGCTCTTCGGTATTTCAGAAGAAAATTGGGCGACGGTTTCTGTTGTAAGTGTTGGATGGAATAATTTATTTGGAATGAGCGCATCTTGGCGACCAAAAATCACTAAAGTGGGCTGCTTTATTTTCCCTAATTTTTCCCGAATCGGCTGATTCAACATGCTTTTTACTCCACCTGCAACTGTCGAAAAATAGGAATCAAAGGAGGCACATTGGGCGAGTTTCATTCGGTCTGCAACAAGAAATTCAGCGCTTGCCGGAAACTGGTAAAAATTGCTTGAAAAACCTGCTCGAACTTGTGGTTCTGTTTGCAATTTAAAAAAAGAAGGTTGGGCATAATTTATCAAAACGGCTGCTTCCTTTTCAGTGAATGTCTCAAGACCAGCGGGTGCAACCAAAGCCAGTTTTTGTATTTTTTCAGGATAAAGTAGTGCGGTATGCACCGCAATTTGTCCACCCATCGAATGTCCTACTAAAAGCACATTTTTTAACTTTTTGGCTTCGATAAATTGACTGATTTTTTCAGCATAAAAAGTTAAAAGTTGGTTGGTCGGAATGTCAGACGGAATAGGGTCAGAATAACCATAACCAGGTAAATCCATTCGGATGACATGGGTATTGGCTAGTTTTGTCTGACTCCAATGCGTGAGATTTCCACCCAATCCATGCAGAAAAATAACTATATTCGGGCTTCTTCGCGCAGTTTTTTCTTGGTAGGCGATTTTTAGTCCTTCCACAGATTGAAAAGCTAAATCAGCTGTTTTGTACGAAAGATCACAATCTTGCGCCCAACTAGCTTTTGTTGTAAGTAGCAAGAAAAGAAGTAACTTTTTCATTTTTTCTTTGAGATGAGGTAGAAGATGAGTCCAATACAAACAGAGAGACTAATGGCTATTGCCGCAGAAACACCCGGGTTTCGAGTCCCTTCAGCCAAATAGGGCGTAAGTCGAAAATAATAAATACCGAAGTGTGTAATCAAGGCAATAACAGACGAAGTAAGTGGAATCCAACTAGCAACGCGAGGTAAAAATGTTCCGAATAATACAGGTACAAACGCAGCAGAAAAATAGCCATACACGCCCGCTTGCGCAAAAATACCCACACTTAAATCAGGTTCAATAATTTGAGAATAGGAAATCAGAATAGCCACCGTCGCCAAGAATATAATGACTAATTTGTGAAGAATAAACTCGCTCATGAACCCTTTAGGATTTGCAGCTGATTTGATGATTGTCGCACCCATCATTGGCTTGATTAAATCAGAGGTAATTGTTGCTGAAATCGATTGTATCAGTCCTTCCAATGTCGCAATACCAGCAGAAAAAATACCGATTACCATCAATACACTCCAAGTCGGCGAAAAGTGAGTTGTCACGTATTTGGACATTATTTTGTCCACCGTGATTACTTCGCCGTTGTGCGTCAAATCCGGAAAATCGAGGCGCGCGTAGAGGCCAACGAATACGACAAAGAAGAAAAACAAGAGCACAAAACTACTCACCCATAGATAAGTATTGACTTCCTTATCGTCTTTCAAAAACAAGGATCGGGTGATAATATGAGGCTGGCAAACAATCGCAACGCCTACAATTAACTGACAAATGACTACCTCGAAGAAATCCCGAAAAAGGGGACTTTCAGGGTTGTAAGCGCCAGTTAGGTTCACATCAATGGCAGCCAATTTTTCTACAAATCCGCTAAAACCATCAGTGAAATGACTGTATCCTGAAGCAAGTAAGACAATCCCCACAAATACCTTGATGAATGCCTGAATAACATTGGTATAAACCATTGAATTAGCACCACCAAACATCATATAGCCAAAAATGAAGGCAACACTGACAATCAATGTCGGGATAGGTGCTGTACCCAATGCATTGCTCAATACTTGGGTCATTCCTACACAAATGAGGACAATAAACGTAATTAAAAGAAGGGAGAGAAAAGCAAAAAATAGGGCAAATGGTTTGCTTTCGTACCGAATACCAATCCATTGTGCAAGGGTGACAGCTTTGATATTACTCCCGATTTTTCGAAAACCTTTGGACATGACGACTAGCGAAACCAAAGCGCCTAAGGGTAAAAAAACGGCCATAGATAAGACGCCACTTAGACCAAAATAGGCAACAAAACCGGGATTTATGATAAAAGTGGCCGCACTTGTCATCCCTGCAGCAAGTGATAAGCCGACCATCCAAGGTGAAAATGCGATACTTCCCACGGCATAGTCTGCCATATTTTTGGTTCGAAGTGCACCGCGAATAACGATAAAAACGATGACCCCCATGTACGAGAGAAGACTAATCCACATTGCCATATTTCCGTGTTTTGTTGATATTTTCCTAAAAAACATCGGAAAAGTGCTACCTAATTTCTGAAATCGCAAGTGGGGTTGGGCTTGAATTAGGTGAACGTAATAAATGAAAACGCGAACGACCCTTTTTTAAGCGGTGAACGATTTGTTACTTTTTGAAGATTATGTTGAATAATAAATGGATTAGTGGGCGCGTACCCAGACATTCTGAGCTACTAAAGACGTGATAAAAATAGGAGGTTGTGCATTAATGGATATTTGCAAGGAATGGTCAAAAGCATTGACAGACAAAACGACAATCCCAACCCCGATTGTCAAACCAAGTTTGTCCAAATGTTGTAAAAATAGAGCAGAATCCTCGGATACGCTCGTCAAGAAAAGAGGTGTATCGAGAGGTGCGACGGTCAATTTGCATTGGGTTGTGGAAGGCATCATTCCTGTTTGGTCAGGAATAGGGTCTCCGTGTGGGTCAAATTTAGGGTAATTTAGGAAACTGTCCAGCCGTTGAATCAGTTGGTCTGAATCAATATGCTCCAGTTGTTCGGCAATTTCATGGATTTCATCCCAACTAAAACCTAGTTTTTCTACCAAAAAAACTTCCCATAAACGGTGATTCCGGATAATTTTAAGCGCAACTTGGCTTCCTGATTCTGTCAAGCGAACGCCTTGGTATTTGGTATAATGAACGAGTGCTTTATCGGCAAGTTTCTTTAACATGTCGGTCACAGTAGGCGAACGCGTTTGCATCATTTCTGCAAGTGCGCTTGTCTGGACAAGCCCGTCTTCCTTTTGGTTAGACAAATGATAAATGGCTTTTAAATAATTTTCCTCTGTGAATGTTTGCATGTGTGATGACTTTGAATCAATAGCAAAGATAGAAAACCTCATTTATTTTAAAAATTTAGATACGTCTAAATTATTTTTTCAAAAAATATAATCATTGAGTTAGGGTTTGCCAAATTTGTGTATATTTGGCAATAAATACAGCTTATCCTCTAATTTAAACCCCTAAAGCACGACTATGTATGCTTTAAAGGGGAGTTTATAAAAAAATGAAATGGAATAAAGAAACACACGAACCTTCTTTGCCAGAAGTATATAAGTCAGTTTTTGTTCGCAGAGAGGGTTCTTTTTGGCGACAACTTCGTGCATTTATCGGTCCAGGGCTTTTGGTGGCAGTTGGATACGTAGATCCGGGTAATTGGGCAACTGCCTTAGAGGGAGGGTCACGTTTTGGTTTCACCCTTTTGTCTGTTATCTTGATTTCGAATTTATTTGCTATGCTCCTCCAACATCTATCGCTTAAATTGGGCATTGCCACGGGCAAAGATTTGGCGCAAGCATGCAAAAGTTCGTATTCCAAACCAACTAGTTATTTTTTGTGGTTTACGGCTGAAATCGCCATCGCAGCTACAGACTTGGCGGAAGTCATCGGCTCTGCTGTTGCATTGCAATTATTGTTTGACATGCCTTTGGCGATTGGAATTGTACTGACTGGCCTCGATGTTCTCCTCATTTTATTCCTTCAGTCCAAAGGATTTCGGTATATTGAAGCACTCGTGGGCGGACTATTGTTCTTTATTTTTGGTTGTTTTGGCTACGAAATTTGGATTTCTGACCCCGTTTGGGGTAAAGTTTTACATGGATTAATCCCTCAGTCGATGATTGTATCAGATTCTTCTGTTCTTTACATTGCAATTGGTATTCTAGGGGCAACTGTTATGCCACACAATTTATATCTTCATTCTAGTATCGTGCAAACACGGAATTTTGAGGAGACGGAGGCGGGTAAAAGACACGCAATTCGGTTTGCAACCATTGATTCTACTTTTTCCTTGTTTCTAGCTTTTTTTGTGAATGCCGCGATTCTTATTTTATCGGCTACTGCTTTTCATGGTACAGCGTATGAAGGCGTTGCAGACATTCGGGAAGCGTATCAATTATTAGCGCCTGTTTTAGGTGTAAAATATGCAGGAATTGTTTTCGCTTTTGCATTGTTGGCAGCTGGTCAGAATTCGACATTGACCGGAACTATTGCTGGCCAAATTGTCATGGAAGGATTTATTCAATTCAAATTAAAACCATGGGTTCGGCGTCTGTTTACGCGCCTCGTAGCGATCATTCCGGCATTGATTGCCGCCCTGTATTACGGGGAATCAGGAGTTGGGCAATTGCTGGTTTTTAGTCAAGTGATTCTTTCCTTACAGCTTAGTTTTGCAGTTATTCCACTCATTACAATTACCTCAGATGCAGATAAGATGGGTAAATTTGTAAATACGAAGAAAATGAAATGGACTGCCTTTTTTGTATCAGGAATTATCATTATCCTGAACGCTTGGCTACTTTGGTCAACTTTATTAGAATGGGGCGGATAACTATTCGCCCCACTTTTTATTTTGTGAAATGTGCATTAAACAAATGTTCTATTTCAATTTCACTGAAATGCGCTTTTTTTTCGAGCGCGTCTTTTAATTTCTTAATGTATTGATATTTTGTAATTTCAATTGCTCCAAATCGTTTCACATTGTCATTAATAAATTGAGAATCAAGTAGTTGAAAACCTTGAGTTCGAAGAATTTGAATTAAATAATGAAAGGCAACTTTGGATGCATTCGGCACCAAGTGGAACATAGATTCTCCAAAAAAAGCAGAACCAATAGCCACCCCATAAAGCCCACCTACAAGCCGATTGTCTATATACGTTTCAACAGAATGAGCAAAACCTAATTGGTGCAATTCAGTATATGCCTGAATAATTTCTTCCGATATCCATGTTTCTTGTTCTTCTGATCGGGGTAGGGCACAGCCCTGCATGACACCTTTAAAGTCAGTATTTATTCGAATTTCAAATTGTTTCTTATTCAGGATTGGTTTCAAAGATTTAGAAGGCTTATACGTATCAAGTGGAATAATAGCACGGGGGTCGGGTGCATACCAGTAAATGGTTCCATCTGCGTCTGCCATAGGAAAGATGCCGTTCATATACCCATAAATAAGGTCGTCGGCGGATAATTTTGTCATAAGTTCAATTACATATTGAATCTCAAGTTATTGAAAACTCCTTAATTTTCCAAATGAGTTGTCTAATTGGTACTTCATTCGGTCAGATGTGTCTGCACTCCAATTTTTTTTTATTGTTTTAAAAAATGGATTAACTACTAGAAATTAAGGATAAGCTTTTAAGATAATGGGATATAACGTTTTATTTTTTCGATAAATAATTGCCTTGCTAAACGTTTCGACGTGTTACTTATTTTGTAATTCCGTTAAAAAAATTCTTTTTTTGTTATTGAAAGGTATACAAAAGTGCCTTTTTCGTACAATTACCCACAAATTATAACCAATTATTTTATGAATGGAAAGAAGTTTACTTTTCTGATTTTGCTTTTGTTGGTAGGAAGTCTGGCATGGGCTCAGAATACTGTCAAGGGAGTAGTTAAGTCAGCAGATGACGGAGAAGCCCTCATTGGGGCAAGTGTGAAAGTAAAAGGAACTGCTCGTGGAGTAGTAACGGATGTGGAAGGGAACTTTGTCCTAACGGATGTACCCGGTAATGCCACTTTGGAGATTAGTTACACTGGTTTTTCAACAATTTCAACGCGTGTAGCCAATCGATCATTCATTGAAGTTCTTTTGGAACTAGACGCTACAGCATTAGATGAAGTAGTTGTAACAACCTTCGGAAGTGCCAAACGTACTTCTTTCACAGGTGCATTTAACAAAATTGGGTCGAAAGAGCTCGCGGTACGTCCTCTTACTAACATTACATCCGCTATTGCCGGAACAACAGCTGGGGTTCAAACAACAGCAGGTAGTGGACAACCCGGAACGGCTCCTGCTATTCGTATCCGTGGATTTGGTTCCATTTCTTCTTCAAATGATCCACTTTATGTGGTAGATGGTGTTCCTTACACAGCAAGTATTGCCAACCTGAACCCTGATGATATTGAAAGTATCACTATCTTGAAAGACGCCGCTTCGACTGCGCTATACGGTGCGCGTGCTGCCAATGGAGTTGTGATGGTTACAACTAAAAAAGGTTCTGCTGGAAAAAATACGATCAATGTTCGGTATACAAAAGGGGTAAATACACGTGCACTTCCTGAATACGATAGAGTAGGACCTCAAGAATATTATCCATTGATGTGGGAAGCACTTCGTAATAGTTTAGCTTACAGAGCTGCAAACCCAGTTGCTTTGGGTACAGCGAATCAAAATGCGTCTGCTCAAATCGGAGGTCTTTTGGCTTACAACGTATTCAATGTGCCTAGTAATCAATTAGTTGGTGTAGATGGGACATTAAATCCGAATGCACAATTGATCTATTCAGCAGAAGATCTAAACTGGGAGTCTCCTTTGATGCGTCAAGGAAACAGAGATGAAATCAATTTGAACTTCTCTGGTGCAAATGATAAATCCGATTATTTCTTCTCTTTTTCTTACCTAGATGATAAAGGTTTCTTGATTCGTTCGGATTATGACCGTTATACTGCCCGATTGAGTTTCAATAACCAAATGAAATCGTGGTTCAAAGTGGGTGCAAATGTTAACGCTACCATCACAAACTCAAATCAAGCAGATGCAGATGGGAACTCCTCTTTCGTAAACCCGTTCTTCTTCTCAAGAAATATGGGGCCAATTTATCCAGTATATGCATTTGACCCAGCGAATCCTGGTTCTTTCTTATTGGATGAAAACGGTCAACGTTTCTTTGATTATGGAAATATGAATGCGCTTGGTTTACCAAACCGCCCACAATACGGTGGTCGTCACGCCATTGCAGAAACATTGTTGAACCAGAATTTCTTCCGTAGAAATGTATTGGGGGCAAGAGGATATGCCGAAGTATCGTTCTTGAAAGACTTTAAGTTTACATTCAACGTAGGAACTGACGTTACAAATTTGAATAATGTAGTTTTTGGAAACCCTCTTATCGGTGATGGTGCTCCAGCTGGTCGTGCAACACATAGTTTTGATAATATCACGGGCTTCAACATGAACCAATTGTTGAACTACAATAAAACTTTTGGCGCGCATACTTTTTCAGCGTTACTTGGCCACGAGAATTTTAGCAATACAAGTAATTTCTTGACCGGCTCACGTTCACAACAAATCCTAGATGGAAATTATGAATTAGTGAACTTCACTACAACCACAAATTTAAACTCAGCATACGATATTCGTCGCGTTGAGGGATACTTCTCTCGTTTTAACTACGATTACAAAGACAAATATTTTGCCTCTTTCTCTGTACGTAGAGACGGTTCAAGTAAATTTTTCAGAGATGTGCGTTGGGGTACTTTTATGTCTGTTAGTGGTGCTTGGAGACTTGACCAAGAAGAGTTCATCAAAGCAATTCCTGCTATCAGCCAATTGAAACTTCGTAGTTCTTATGGGCAAACAGGAAATGACGGTGGAATCAGCAACTATGCATGGCAACCGTTGTATGCTTTGGGATGGAATAATGCGCTTGAAGCTGGAATCTTACAGTCTAGTCTTGGAAACCGTCGCTTAGAGTGGGAATCAAGTGATGCTTTTGATGTTGCTTTGGAGTTCGGTTTGTTAAAGAATAGAATTACAGGTACGGTTGAATACTTCAACAGACAATCTACAAACTTGATTTTTGATGTACCACTTCCAATTTCTGCGGGTATTTTGACAGAGACGCGGAATATCGGTGCCATGTTCAACAGAGGGGTTGAATTGGAAGTAACATTCGAACCAGTACGTACCAAAGATTTTTCTTGGACAATCAGCACGAATGCAACAAAGTATAGAAATGAAATCACCAAAATGCCTGATGAGTCTAAAGAAATCATCAGTGGTACAAAGAAATTAAAAGAAGGAAGCTCCATCTTTGATTTCTGGTTGAGAGAATACAAGGGGGTTCGTCCAGAAACAGGGGAAGCCGTGTATAGAGCGGTAAGTTTTGTTCCTAGTAACTCGTATATCACTGAAGCAGGAGATACCTTAACGACTAGCATCAATAATGCGCGTTTCCATTACAACGGAAGTTCAATCCCAGCGATTTCAGGTGGTTTGACGAATACATTCCGTTACAAAAATCTATCACTATCAGCTTTATTGGTTTACCAGATTGGAGGTAAAGTGTATGATGCTGCATACGCGGGCTTGATGGGTTCTGGTGGATACGGTAGTGCCAAACATGTTGATATGTTAAATAGATGGCAAAATCCGGGGGATATTACAAATATTCCAAGAATGGACGTAGCGCGTACAGCAGACTTTGATGCAGCTTCTGACCGATGGTTAATTGATGCAAGTTATTTAAATGTACGTACTGTGACATTGTCTTACGCATTGCCACAAACATTAGCGAAAAAATCATTCTTAGAAAATGCACAAATCTATGTGAGTGGTGAAAACTTTATCATTCTTTCTAGAAGAAAAGGAATGAACGTTCAACAAGGGTTTGATGGCGTAACGGGCAACGTATTTAGTGCGGCAAAAAGCTTAGTGACTGGTATTTCATTCTCACTCTAATTTACTTACAACTTATACAATATGAAAAATAGATTTTTAATTATTCTTTCAGCGGCGCTCACGGTTGCAACAGCTTCGTGTGACAAAGAATATCTAGAAACAGCCCCAACAGCAAGTGTTGATGCAGGTGCTGCATATGCAACTACTAAGAATGCTTCAGCAGCTATCAACGGAATTTATCGTTCATTGATGGTGCGCTACTTGGGTTCACAAGGTCATTCGGGGCATCCAGCTATGATGATTATCATGGATGTCATGGGCGATGATTTAGTATTCGGTACAGCATCGAACTCTTGGCACTTTGGCGAGCAACGCTGGATTAGTCATCGCTCAGACGTAGGTACCATGTCACGCTTTCCGTATGAATTGTATTACCGCGTGATTGGAAATGCCAATTTAGCAATAGCAAATATTGATAATGCAGCTGGTCCTGCAAATGAGCGTAACCAATTGAAAGGTGAAGCGCTAGCATTACGTGGTTGGGCATACTTTAACCTTGTTCAGTTGTATGGTAAAAGATACGATGCTGCGGCTAAACCAAACAATCAATTAGGTGTTCCGTTGGTTTTAGAGCCAACTACAGAAGGTTTGCCAAGAGCAACAGTTGAGGAGGTTTATACGCAAATCAATGCAGATTTAAAAGCTGCGGAGGGATTACTTACCGCTGCTCGTTCGAATAAATCGCATATTAATTTACCCGTTGTAAAAGGATTTTTGGCACGAGTTGCCTTGACCCAACAAAACTGGGCTGATGCAGAAAGATATGCCTCTGAAGCACGTACTGGTACTACTTTAATGAATGAAGCACAGTACCAAGAAGGTTTTGCTGAAATCAGTAATCCTGAATGGATGTGGGGCTTTGATCACCTCGAAGATCAATCTGAGTTCTTTGGTGGATATCATTCGTATATCTCTTGTAACTTTAACTCTTCTGTCATCCGGACAACGCCTAAGTTAATCAATAATCTATTATACGACCGGATTAGTCCTACCGATGTGCGGGCTAAAATGTGGGTGAAAACACCAACTGCTGCCAACTCAGTTGTCCCACCAGGCGGTGTTAGAAGACCATATATGGTGCAAAAATTCCGTTTACCGGGTACTCCATCTACAAGTACAATGGGTGATGTGCCGTTCATGCGTGCAGCGGAACTTTTCCTCATTGATGCTGAGGCAAAAGCACGCCAAGGAAAAGATGCAGAAGCTGCTAAAGTATTGTTTGACCTCGTGAAAACGAGAGATGCAGCCTACACCCAATCAACAGCAACAGGTGCTGAACTAATGGAAGAAATCTTATTTAATAGACGAATTGAGCTATGGGGTGAGGGTTTCCGTTTCACAGATTTGAAACGTCTCAATGTACCGCTTAACAGAAACGGAGCTAATCATTTGCCTGCCGTTGCTGTTTTGTTCGATGTTCCTGCTGGTGATAACCAATGGGAATTCCTTATTCCTCGTAGAGAAATTGATGCGAATAAGCAAATCGTTCAAAATCCATTATAAAAAATCAATATAAAAAAAATAGTAGCTTCTTCTGAGGCTACTATTTTTTTTTGTAATACATCTGAATTACCTTTTCTACCTTTTTTCCTTGTGGACTGAATGCGTCTCTTTGCTGGTGTTTTTCTGTATAAACAGGGAACCACTTCCATAGAAAACCTCCTAAAAACCACTCTTCTTGCCAAAGAGACTCATACAAAGCGAGGTATGCCTTTGCCTGTAGTTCTTCATTTGTGCTATTCTGTGTATTGTTTTCCCAAGGTTTCTGTGTTGCATATTCTACACTTGGGTATCCATATTCTGTAAATACAACTGGAATTTTATACGTATTCACTGCCTCTTTCAATCCTTTTTTGGGAATTTTCCAACCGTTTTTTAGCTCCTCCAAACTAGGGTTTGCCTCATCAGATAACGGGAAATAGGCATCTACGCCAATGGCATCTAATTTATGCCAAATATTTGTTCTGTGATATGCATCCCAGTTTTCTGCATACGTTAATTTCCCTGAATATACGTGCCGGACTTTCTCAATTAGCTGATTCCAAAAAATAGGACGTGCCGCCAAGAATTTCTCCCATTCTGTGCCAATACAGAAAAAAGGAACGTTTAATTCTTCCGCCATCTGTGCATATTGAAGGATGTATTGTTCGTACGATTGCTCGAATGCAAGCCATTCTGCCTCGTTTTCACAAACAAAATGACCTGTAAAATCCCCTTTCTGTAACCAAACATGGGGCTTTAACAAGACACGAAGTCCCGATTTCTGTGCCAGTTGAATGCACGCCCGAACACCCAGTGGTTGCTCTCCCCACCACTGCCACTTCATAGAATCTGTTTGGGTTGGTTGTTTTTCAGTGGCAAAACGCAGGGTTTTTCCGTTGGAAGGCAAAAAGGCATAGGGCATCAACGAGACCCAATTTCCACCTATTTTTTTTACAGATACAAGATGGCTGGAGTCAATAGGATTGGGTGGTGCAACAAAGGAAATACCATTTATTTGTTCGTCTTTTTTGATTTTAATAATTTCTGACGGACTTTTACAGTGGCTTAAAAGTCCCCAAAGAGTCAGTCCAAGAAGCAATTGAATTGGGCGCATACAGAATAGGTTGATTTTTAGCCACAAAGTAAGTTTAAATTTAACGAACAAAAAATGGAAGAAGAAAAACTGGAAAACGCACCTAAATTCTTGCGTTGGAAAAAAGCTTTGGAGGAGAATAAATTACAAATTCACGGCATTCAAGAACACTTTACACGAAGAAGATACAACGGAGAAGTGCTTTTTTCTCTATTAACACTAGACGCTACGACGCCCGAAGGAGATAAAATACCGCCTGTATGCTTTTTAAAAGGGGAAGTTGTATGTGTTTTAGTTTGTTTAATTGATGAGGAAACACAGGAGAAATACGTAATTCTTGTCAAACAAAGACGCATTGCGGAGGGCGGATATACCTACGAACATCCAGCGGGTATGGTCGATGGTTCTGTTTCTCCGATCGCCATTGCCGTGCAAGAAGTCCGGGAAGAAACGGGTGTTCAAATTACTGAAGAAGAACTGATTGTACTCGGAGGCGGCAAACGCTTTTTCCCAAGCACAGGAACAAGCGATGAAGCCATGTACTTTTTTGCTTGTGAAATTACGCTGCCATTCGCAAAAATCATGGGATATGACCAACAAAATAGAGGAACAGACTACGAGCATGAACGCATCATCACTGTCGTGAAACCGTTCGAGGAGGCTCACGCACTCATTACCAATACCAACGGTCTTCTGCTGAACTTCCTTTATTTGCAACAAGTGAAAGACAGGGAATTGTGGGAGAAATTAGGATAAGATACGGTACTATTCTGCCGAGTTTAACGCGTTTGTTTCTTCTTCAGTGAATAGGCGAGATTTGACAACAAAACGAACACCCAATGGAATTTCGAGAGAAAAACTAGCACCACGCCCTTTGACCACATCAATCGTGAGTTGGGTGTGTTTCCAGTAATCGAATTGGTCTTTGGCCATGTAAAAGTCGCAACCGTGAATTGTCCCTAGTTTGATATCTGTGTCATTAATCATCAATTCACCCTTTTCAAAACACATAGGAGAGGAGCCGTCGCAGCATCCACCGCTTTGGTGGAACATTAATTCACCATTTTTGGCTCGAATTTCATCAATAATTGCAGCTGCTTCTGGGGTAACTGTTACACGTTCTACCATTGTTATTTTCGTTTATGAATGGAAAAAACGGAATAGGAAGCCCCTATTCCGTTTTGATTTTTATTGAGTGGATTCTCAGAAAAACCCTAATTTATTTTTGTCGTAAGAAATCAACATATTCTTTGCTTGACGGTAATGGCTAAGCATCATTTTGTGAGTTTCACGTCCGATACCCGATTTTTTATATCCTCCAAATGGTGCATGAGCTGGATATGCATGGTAGCAATTTACCCAAACGCGTCCAGCCTTAATACCACGTGCAATTGTATAGGCTTGGTGTGTATCACGTGTCCAAACTCCTGAACCTAAGCCATATAATGTATCATTGGCGATTTCCAATGCTTCGGCTTCGTCTTTGAAAGTGGTTACGCAAACGACTGGTCCGAAGATTTCTTCTTGGAAAATACGCATTTTGTTATGCCCCTTGAAGACTGTTGGTTGTATGTAATAACCACCTGCCAAGCCGTCGTTGTAAGCAGCTGCTCCACCCGTTAGTACCTCCGCACCTTCTTCTTTGCCAATCTCAATATAGTTCAATATTTTCTCATACTGGTCATTAGATGCTTGAGCCCCCATCATGGTAGTTGGATCAAGTGGATGTCCCAATTTAATGGCTTTCACTCGTTCAATGAGTCGTTCAATAAATTGGTCAGCAATGGATTCTTGCACTAAAATACGTGATGGACAAGTACATACCTCTCCTTGGTTTAAAGCAAACATAGCTGCGCCTTCCAAACATTTATCAAAGAATTCATCATCTGCTTGCAAGACAGATTCAAAGAAAATATTTGGTGATTTACCACCTAATTCCAAGGTAACGGGAATGATATTTTTGGAGGCATATTGCATAATTAGTTGCCCAGTGGTTGTCTCTCCAGTAAAGGCAATTTTATTGATACGTGGGCTAGAAGCCAAAGGTTTGCCCGCTTCGATACCAAATCCATTGATAATATTTAAAACACCTGCGGGAAGAATATCTTGGATAAGCTCAGCTAAAACGAGAATGCCAATGGGTGTTTGTTCAGCTGGTTTAAGAACTACACAATTCCCTGCGGCAAGTGCTGGCGCGATTTTCCAAGCTGCCATTAAAATCGGGAAGTTCCAAGGGATAATTTGTCCTACAACTCCCAATGGTTCAAGGATGGTGAGGGAAAGTGTATTACTATCTAGTTCACTTGCGGAACCTTCTTCAGCCCGGATAACGCCCGCAAAATAACGGAAATGATCAATCGCCAAAGGTAAGTCAGCAGCCATGGTCTCGCGGATTGCCTTTCCGTTGTCCCATGTTTCAACGCGGGCTAGAAGCTCTAAATTCGCCTCCATGATATCCGCAATTTTTAATAAAATATTGCTACGTGTTGTTGCTGATGAATTGTTCCAACTTGGTGCTGCTGCCCAAGCGGCATCTAGCGCTAGGTTCACATCTTCCTCTCTTGAACGTGCCACTTTCGTGAAAACTTGACCATCTACTGGTGATACGTTTTCAAAATATTCGCCAGAAACTGGTCCAACCCACTTTCCACCAATGAAATTATCGTAATGTGTTTTGAAAGTTGGTACCGCGACCAAATTACTGATATCTGCTGCTACGGATGACATAAATGAATAGAATTTAAGGTTAAGAACTAATTGATATGCAAATTTATCCGTGAATAATTACATTTTGTTTCACAATCCTATCGTATCGTTTTACTATTCTATCATTCTTTTGTTTAATAAAAAATTAAAATAATTCAATAATGTATATTTGTATAGCAACTTGCTATATAATATCCAACTCTTTGATGGAAAAGTAATAATTCGTACTTTGTATTTATTCTCTCTCTTTGTATTGTTATTTAATCGCTCGTTTATGGAACTTAGTAATCAATTTTATACCAACCGAAAGTTGGAAAACCTCGTCGAGAATCGGACAATTCATACGTTAAATCATGCGGAGTTAAATATTTTCGAAACGCACAAGCAAGCAGAAAAAGTCTTACTCAAATTCCATGAACCCGTACTTGCCAGTATGATTAAAGGGAAAAAAGTAATGCACTTGGCTGGTTTGCACGCATTTGATTTTCTGCCTGGTGAGTCCGTGATTCTTCCTCAAAACGAGTTAATGTGCATTGACTTTCCGGAGGCTTCGTTGCAATCACCCACACAATGTCTTGCCATGACTTTCGCGGATTTTAAACTCCAAGAAATGATTGATATGCTGAACGATAAGTTTCCGAAATGCGATGGAAAAGAATGGTCTATGACGGATTATAATTTCCATTTTACCAATGACATGGCTATCAACCAAATTTTACAACGGTTAATTTTTATTTTTACAGAACAACATCCATCTAAAGATATTTTTGCAGATTTCCTGATTCAAGAACTCATCATTCGTATTTTACAAACAGAATCCAAGAATCGTTACCTAAAAAAAGGCACGATGGATATATCGAATGACCGACTTGCATATGTAGTGGAGTATATCCGAGCAAATATTCGAGAGAATTTAACTGTCGAAAATTTAAGTGAAAAGGCATACATGAGTACGTCTCATTTTTATAGAATGTTCAAAAATGAGTTGGGGTCATCACCCAATGATTTTATTATTGATGAACGGATTAAAATTGCTGAAAGCCGCTTGAGAGACCCCAAAACGTCTGTAAAAGAAGTATATATGGAAAGTGGTTTCAATAGTTTCTCCTACTTTTGTCGCATTTTCAAAAAGAAAAAAAAGGTTTCTCCAAGCGAATACAAAGAGCAAATTCACAAACTGGGAAAATAAGATGAAAGATAAAGGCGCAATCAGCCTCTTTTGTGATTTTTCCCTGTTTCTCCTCTATCCAATTTATCAAAAAAGACTTCCTTTTTCCAGTTACCGTTCCAGACGTATAATATCTACTTTCATCTAGGAATTAACTAAAGAAAGTACCATGAAAATTGCATTATTTGTTTAAATGAATAAAAATAGTACAATTTTTAGACTAATTTGTAAGAAAGCATTGTGAATGTAGGAAAGTCTTTTATTTTTGAAGTTCAAAATACATACGCATCAAAATACTATGTTGACCAATCAGGATAAAAGAAGAAAATTAGAGGCAAAAAATGCCGAAGCGATGCTTGCTGGCGGGCAAAAAAGAATTGACGCACAGCACAAAAAAGGAAAATTAACTGCCCGTGAACGAATTGAGTTTTTACTCGATGAGGGTTCTTTCGAGGAAATCGGCCGGTTTGTTATGCACAGAAGTAAAGATTTTGGCTTAGACAAAGAATATTATTTGGGTGATGGCGTCGTAACGGGTTATGGAACTATAGACGGTCGCCTTGTCTATGTTTTTGCGCAGGATTTTACAGTTTTTGGTGGTTCTTTGTCTGAAACATACGCTGAAAAGATTTGTAAAATCATGGATATGGCCATGAAAAACGGAGCACTAGTTATTGGTTTAAATGATTCCGGCGGCGCTAGAATCCAGGAAGGTGTAAACTCTTTGGCAGGTTACGCGGATATTTTCTACAGAAATACATTGGCATCGGGCGTTATTCCACAAATTTCTGCGATTATGGGACCATGTGCGGGTGGAGCGGTTTACTCTCCTGCGCTAACAGACTTTGTGCTAATGGTCGAAAATACGTCCTATATGTTCGTAACTGGGCCCAATGTCGTCAAAACGGTGACGCATGAGGATGTTACAGCTGAAGAACTCGGCGGCGCAAACACGCACGCTACTAAGTCTGGAGTTACTCATTTTGTTTCCGCCAATGAAATGCAGGCTTTATTAGACATCAAACGTTTGTATAGTTTCTTACCTTCTAACTGTGAAGAACAACCACCTAGTCTTCCGTATGAAAGTGAAGAATCTGAAACGAGAGAAAAATTAGCTACACTTTTACCTGAAAACCCCAATCATCCCTACGATATGCGCGAAGTCATCGCTGAACTCGTGGACGACGGTGATTTCATGGAAGTGCACGCGCAGTTCGCGGAAAACATTGTTGTTGGTTTTGCCCGTTTAGGTGGTCGTTCTATCGGAATTTTAGGAAATCAGCCGGCTGTTTTGGCAGGTGTTTTGGATATCAACGCCAGCTTAAAAGGTGCTCGTTTTGTTCGTTTCTGCGACTCATTCAATATTCCTTTATTGGTTTTAGAAGATGTTCCCGGTTTCTTGCCTGGAACAGACCAAGAATGGAACGGAATTATCAACCACGGCGCTAAATTACTTTATGCTTTGTGTGAGGCAACTGTGCCAAGAATCACGGTAATTACTCGCAAAGCGTACGGAGGTGCTTACTGCGTGATGAACTCCAAACACATTGGCGCAGACATGAATTTTGCATGGCCAAGTGCAGAAATCGCCGTGATGGGCGCAGCAGGTGCCGCTGAAATTATCTTCAGAAAAGAAATAAGTGAGGCGGAAAATCCAGCGGAAAAACTAGCTGAAAAAGTAGAAGAATATACAGATAAATTCGCGAATCCTTACAAAGCAGCGCATAGAGGATACATAGACGAAGTGATTTTCCCGGAGGATACTCGTGAAAAACTATTGAAAGCATTCCAAATGCTCGAAAATAAAGTTGCCAATCTGCCAAGAAAAAAACACGGAAATATCCCGCTATAAAGGGTAACTTGGTAAATATTTTATCAGAAAAGGGTTGAATCCAAATGGGTTCAGCCCTATTTTTGTTTAAACCCCTAAATCCCAGAGAAAAATATGAAGAAAATTGTCGAGAAAACGCTATTTACACCTTTTACAGAATTTATCAATCGCTCTACATCGGGTGGTTTGGTTCTATTTATTTCTGCTTTTGCAGCCATTATTTGGGCTAATTCACCTTATAAAGAAAGCTACCATCACTTGTGGGAAACAACATTTACCATCGGTTTTGAAGGCGCTCACTTGGCAAAATCACTACATCATTGGATCAATGATGGCTTAATGGCTGTGTTTTTTTTCGTGATTGGGCTTGAATTGAAACGCGAAATTATGGCTGGAGAACTCGCAAACCCAAAAGAAGCTATTCTACCATTGATGGCTGGCTTGGGAGGAATGGTTTTGCCCGCATGTATTTATTTATTCATTAATCAAGGAGTTCCGGAAGCATCCAACGGATGGGGAATTCCAATGGCGACAGACATCGCCTTCGCACTTGGTATTGTCTATTTATTGGGAGATAAAGTCCCTTTTTCCTTAAAGGTATTCTTAACCGCTTTGGCCATTGCAGACGATATTGGCGCTGTCTTGGTGATTGCCTTTTTCTATTCATCAGACATTTCGCTCGTTCATTTAGGGGTCGGACTTGGCTTCTTGGGTGTACTTGCCTTCGGTAATTATGTCGGTGTTCGGACGAGTCTTTTCTACGGAATTGTTGGTATTCTTGGTGTTTGGATTGCTTTCGTGACATCGGGCGTACATGCGACTATTGCTGGTATCTTATCTGCTCTTCTTATTCCAGCTAATGTAGTGGTTAGTGAGACGCGACTGGTTCAAAAATTGAATGTCTTGGGTGATAAATTAGAAAAAACACCTGCCAATGAGTCATCATTGTTGACAGAAGACCAAGTGCATATTATCGGAGAAATTCGGAAATATTCGAAGATGGCTATGACACCCTTGCAAAGACTTGAACACGGAATGCACCCGTTTGTCGCTTTTGTCGTAATGCCCATTTTTGCTTTTGCTAATGCCGGAATCACGTTGGATTCATCTGCATTGGATGGATTATTTAGTCCAGTTACAATGGGGGTATTTTTAGGACTTTTGGCTGGTAAAACAATCGGAATTTGTGGTATTTGCTATGTAACTATTCAACTCGGATGGGCTACATTACCATCCAATACTACTTGGAAACAGCTGATTGGGGTTTCTTTTTTAGCTGCCGTTGGTTTTACAATGTCCCTGTTTGTGACCGATTTGGCATTTGAAAATCCTGCCTATCTCGCACAAGCCAAAATCGGGATTTTAGTTGCTTCACTGGTTGGGGGCTTGTTGGGCTATTTTATTCTAAAGAAAGCGAATTAAAATGTAGAAAAATGACTACCAGTATATAAGGCATTTTAACTACTTCTTGAGAAGGTTTCTTCTTTGTTTTATGTATAAAACAAGAGAAACCTTTTTCTTTTTTCTAGTTTGAAACTGCTTTTCAAGTTATTCCTTCGCAAGAAATCAATATATTCGCAGAGGCTATTTACCCATCTATTCACCTAAAAATCTAACCTGTTTCTACGAATGAAAAAAAACTATCTTTTTACCTGGCTCATTTGCTGGCTTGCTTTTCCTGCTTTTGCCTCACGAATTGCTCAAAAAGTGTATCAATACCAAGCCGATAAATCTGCGCTTGAAAGGCGGTATTCGAATCATTTCACAGATGAATATTTCCAACGAATGACACTTTTCTACACCGATTGGCAGAAGCAGTGCAATGAAATTCCTTTTTCTACTTTATCTCCTGAAGAAAAAATAGATTATCTTCTTCTTAAAAATCATCTGGCTAAAACGACTTATTTTCACCAAGAAGCGCATAATCAATACAAAGAGGTTTTTGACGTAACCGACTTTGCAACACCCATTTATGCCTTTACCATCGCACGCCGAGATGCACAAAAGCCCAATTCTCCTGCTTTGTCCGCTGCTTTCTTTGCGGCAAATAAAGCAACGAAAGCAAAAATAGCTGCCTTGAAATCACGCGGGCCTTACACAAGTTGGCAACAAGCCGAACGTGCCGCCGAGGTCGTCAAAGGACTTGCAGAGGCTGTTAAAAATGCGTACGAATTTTATGCAGGTTACGACCCCGAATTTAGTTGGTGGATGCCGCAACCCTATAAAGAATTACTTGCTTCTCTGACCGAATACGAGAAATTTTTACGTGGACATTATGTAAATACAGTCGTAAAAGACGATGGATCTGGTATCATTGGTAAGCCCATTGGTAAAAAAGCCATCGAAAAAGAATTATCGTATGAAATGATTCCATATTCGCCAGAACAACTTATTGCAGAAGCGGAAAAACAATATGCTTGGTGTGAGAGGGAAATGATCAAGGCTTCGCAAGAGTTAGGCTTTGGTACAAATTGGCGTGCTGCCCTCGAAAAAGTAAAACAGACCTATTTACCTGCCGGCGAATGGCCACAAGAGGTGCATCGTTTCGCTGTTGAAGCCATTGATTTTATAGAAAAAAGAGATTTGGTGACGGTTCCACCTCTTGCCAAAGAAACTTGGCGAATGACTATGATGTCTGCGGAAGCACAAAAAGTGAGTCCTTTTTTCTTGGGTGGCGAGGTCATTCAAATTGCATATCCAACTATAGATATGGCACATGACGATAAAATGATGAGTATGCGGGGGAATAATCCCCATTTTTCACATGCGACGGTTCAACATGAATTAATTCCAGGCCACCACCTTCAACAGTTTATGAATCAACGGTATCAGCCGCATCGCCGCTTATTTTCTACGCCATTCTGGACAGAAGGTTGGGCACTCTATTGGGAGTTTAATCTCTGGGATAAAAACTTTACCCGAAGTCCAGAGGATAAAATTGGCATGTTATTTTGGCGTATGCACCGCTGCGCCCGCATCGTTTTTTCACTCAATTATCACCTAGAGAAAATGACTCCTCAGCAATGTATTGACTACCTCGTGGAAAAAGTTGGACACGAACGCGCCAATGCTGAAGCCGAAGTAAGACGTTCATTCACAGGTAGATATGGCCCTCTGTATCAAATTGCTTACATGATTGGTGGTTTGCAATTTTATAGTTTAAAAAAGGAATTGGTGGACAAAGGAAAAATGTCTGAAAAGCAATTTCACGATACAATCCTCCAAAATAATTCGATTCCTGTTGAAATGGTACGAGCAATTCTAACTAACCAATCGCTCTCACCAGATATGACTTCCACTTGGAAATTCCTATCAAATTAATTAGGCTTTAAACAAGAAAAAACTCCTTTATCATCGAATAGATAAAGGAGTTTTTTCTTGGATTAATTTGTTTGCTTAATCGTTGGTTGTTTTTAGTCCTTTTTGCCAAACTTTTCGCTCGAGGCCAAGCTGAATTAGTTGTGTAATTAGTTCTTTATAAGGCAGTCCGGCCGCTTCCCACATCTTGGGATACATGCTAATACTCGTAAACCCAGGCATGGTATTTATCTCGTTAATCACCAATGTATCATCTTCTTTTAAAAAGAAATCAACACGAGATAGTCCTTCAACGGTGATAGTTTGGTATGCTTTGATAGCCGTTTCCCGAATCAATTGATCCGCTTTTTCGCTGATTTGCGCTGGAATAACTAATTTAGCACCATCTGCATCAATGTATTTTGCTTCGTACGAATAAAATTGAGCAGACGCAATGATTTCGCCAACGACCGAAGCTTTCGGAAATTCATTCCCCAAAACAGAAATCTCTACTTCACGACCTACAATTGCTTCTTCGATTAATATTTTTCGGTCATATAAAAAAGCATCGTCCAAGGCATGCTCAAACTCTTGTTCATTGGTCACTTTATGCACCCCAACAGATGAACCTGCGTTGGCGGGTTTAACAAAAAGCGGTAAGCCAAGCTCTTCTACAATGGCTGAGAAATTAGCTGTTGAACGTGTATGTCTGTGCAAAGTGACAAAACGAGCCACCGGAATTCCTGCATCGCGCCACAATCTTTTTGCTACGTCTTTGTCCATTCCTACAGCTGCTCCGAGCAAATCTGCACCAACAAAAGCGACTTCCAAACCTCGTAAAATACCTTGTAAAACACCATCTTCTCCGAAACTACCGTGCATAACTGGAAAAACAACATCAATTTCAGCTAGTTTTTCGGAGGAATGAGCCACTGTTAAATACGTTTTTTCCTCTTCCGATACCATCGTAACGGCGCGGCCTCCGGCAGCCAATCGGATGGTTTTTGGGTCAAGGGCATTTTCTAAATAGGCATCCAACGGAAAATGAAGCCAATGGCCTTTTTTATCAATCCCGACAAGATGAATGTCAAATAAGTCCCTGTCAATGGCTTCAATGATACTCTTCGCTGAGCGCAAAGAAACTTCGTGTTCCGCTGATTTTCCGCCAAATAAGATGGCAACATTGGTCTTTCCCATGTAAATGCTTTTCTAGTACTCTTTTTTATGAATGAATTGCCTTTCTAGGCGTTCAAAGATACAAATAATCAAAAGATTTTTATTTTTCCAAGACAATTACTGCATCGATGCCGTCATGGTTTAGCTGTGACGTATCAAAATTATACAATTGCCCAATCTTCGATTTTTCAAACGGAATCCCTTGTTTGCTTTCAAAGGAATACGCTTTTTTTAGTGCAAAAGGCAAGGATATACTTACTGTTTTGACGGGTTTCAAAAGATGTATATAATACGTATTTCCTTTTTGGGTGATAGCCATTTCATCGGTTGGGTTCATTAGTTGTCCCCTAGTTCCATAGACAGTTTGCCCGTATTTTTCAAGCCAATTTCCCATTTCTGCCAATCTGGTTTGAAATTCTGGCTGAATTTGTCCATCTGGCATAGGGCCAACATTCAATAAAAAATTCGATCCATGTGCAGCAGCTTTGATTAAATAATGTATCAAAGATTTTGTTGATTTATACGAACGGTCTGTGATGGAATATCCCCAGGAGTTGTTCATAGTCTCGCAGGTTTCTAAAGGAAGTTGCGAAATTGCTTGTCCGCCGAATCCCGTCGAATTGCCGCCGGGCAAATCTTTTTCAAACATTTGAAAATCTTCACCAAGAAGGGGTTTTAAATGGTGATTGTTCCCAACCATCGCTTGGGGTTGTAGGGTATGAATTAATTGGTAAATCTCGTCGTAATGCCAGTCCACCTTGGATTTGTTTTCTTTGTCGTGGTCGTTATCCAATTGGTCCCAATGTCCATCAAACCAAATTCCGGCAACATCTCCGTAATTGGTCAAGAGTTCAGTTAATTGGTTTTTCATAAACTGAATGTATTTTGGCCAATCGGAGGGAGCCGTTCGCCCTGTTCCTTGTCCTGTTCTACCTGTTTCGTATTGATAATCAGGATGATACCAGTCGAGAAGGCTATAATAGAAAAAGACTTTGATGTTTTGTTTGCGGCATTCGTCCGTCAATAATTTCAAAACATCTTTCTTATAGGGTGTATTGGTAATTTTCCAGTCTGAATATTTTGTATCCCAAAGACTAAATCCATCGTGGTGTCGTGTGATAACGGTGATGTAGTTCATGCCGGCTTTTTTCGCCATGGAAACCCACTTTTCTGCATCAAAGTCGTGTGGGTTGAAACTATTTTGAAGGCGAGTATAATCGTCGCGGTGAATATTTTTGATATTCATCACCCATTCTCCTTGACCGAGGCTACTGGATAATCCCCAATGGATAAAAAGCCCAAACTTTGCATTTTGAAACCATTCGCGTGTTTGAAGATTTTGTGGGGTAGGCGTGTATGTTTGGCTTTGCGCTGTTTGCGTCCAAACTAAACAACAAAGAAGAAGTAGGATACATTTTTTCATGATGAATAAAGGGATAGGTATAGGAATAAATGAAGAGACGAATATACTTTTCTTCTTGTAGATTCCCCAATAGTTTCTTTTTTGATTTATTATTCGTGATTAGTTCGTTGATTAATAGTACATTAACTCTATTAACACTTATTAACAAATACGAAAAGCAAACTTATGATACGGTTTTGCATCTAAGGGATATAAATAAAAAATTAGGTTTTATTTCCACTTTTAATCGCTCACACATTATGAAAAAGCTTATTGGAATTTTAAGTTTGGTTTTGTTGATTTCTTTTCAGGCGAGTGCACAATACCACCGAAATGACCCACGAAACGACAGACATCCGCACAGTACATACGAAGAATATGCGCGTGGCGATAAGTCAAAACCATATACTTGGGGGTATGATAATCAGTATAATCGAATTGACAGAAACAGAGCGAATGCCCGTATGATTAGTTCATTTCAACAAGCTGCCCGCGACCGAATCGCATTCGGAATCTCTCGCGGTTTGATTACAGGTCGTGAAGCAAACAGATTGATTGATTTTGCTGATAGAATTGAAATGAAGGAGAATAGATATATGAGAAACGGACGACTGTCTCCAGGCGAAGTACAAGAGTTGAAAAGGGATTTGCTCATTTTAGATCAATTCATTACAGAAGCAAAAACCAACGCTCAAAGACAAGCTGTACAAAGAAGACCAGCCGACCCAAGCAGATATCGAACAGAACCTAGATATCCATCTGGCCCAAGATATTAAGCGTAGAATTGCAAAAATCCTTCCCAAAAGAAATTTTGAGAAGGATTTTTTTAGAGCGGAATCTCCGTCGTACTCTTGACTTCCGACATTACGAAAAAACTATTGATCAAGGAAACACCCGGTATAACAGATAGTTTCTGTTGATGAAATTCATGGTATGCCTCCATGTCCGGTACAATAATTTTAAGCAAATAATCAAAACTACCCGAAACAAAATGGCACTCTTGAACTTGTTTTAGGTTAATAATGACCCGGTTAAACTCATCGGCATATTCTTTTGTCTGTTTAATGAGCGTTACTTGGCAATAGACAATTAAGTTGCGTCCAGTTGCCTTTTTATTCAATAAAGCAACGTATTTATCGATTACTCCCGTTGCTTCTAACTTCTTGATTCTGTCGTGAACAGGCGTTAGCGATAAATTAATTCTCTCCGCAATTTCTTTGTAGGTAAGTTGAGAATTATGCTGAATTAGTTCTAAAATTTTTTTATCAATTTGATCCATTCTGTGTTGGTTACATAAAAATGATCTGAATTTCCGAAAAATTTTCTTTATTACCCAATGTAAAAATAGTCATATAAAAATATTTTCTCTATTAGTCTATTATGTTAGAATAAATTACTTTAATTTGTATTAATTGACAAAATATTTTCGCTTTTCTTTACTTTTGTTGGCACATTTAAAAGTTTCAACATCAGCAAAACTATGGTTATTGGCGTACCAAAAGAAATAAAGAACAACGAGAACCGGGTGGCAGTAACACCTGCGGGCGTTGCGGAGTTTGTAAAAAATGGACACACGGTGTACATACAAGCTACAGCTGGCGAAGGAAGCGGTTTTACAGATGCAGCCTATCTCGCGGCGGGTGCTCAAATTTTATCAACGATCGAAGAGGTGTATCAAATCGCCGAAATGATTGTCAAAGTAAAAGAGCCCATCGCATCTGAATACGCTTTAATCAAGGAAAATCAGCTTCTATTTACGTATTTCCACTTTGCTTCTTCCGAACCTCTGACGCAGGCGATGATTCAGTCGAATGCGGTTTGTCTTGCCTATGAGACAGTGGAAAAAACAGATCGCTCGTTGCCTTTGCTCGTGCCGATGTCTGAGGTTGCCGGCCGTATGGCAATCCAAGAAGGGGCTAAATATTTGGAAAAACCACAAAAAGGCAAAGGGGTTCTTCTCGGTGGCGTTCCTGGGGTACCTTCCGGAAAAGTCCTGATTTTGGGTGGTGGAATTGTAGGAACGCAAGCTGCAAAAATGGCTGCTGGTTTGGGAGCCCGCGTTGTTATCATGGATTTGAATTTACAACGTCTCCGACACTTATCCGACATCATGCCTGCTAATGTAACAACGATAATGTCGAACGAATACAATATTCGTGAAGCCATCCAAGAGGCTGATTTAATCATAGGAGCGGTGTTAATTCCGGGCGCAAAAGCACCGCATTTGATTACAAGAGACATGTTGAAACTGATGAAACCCGGTACAGTGGTTGTCGATGTTGCTGTTGATCAAGGCGGTTGTATCGAAACGTGTACGCCAACCACGCATGAAAATCCAACTTTTGTGATTGACGACATCGTCCATTATTGTGTCGCAAATATGCCAGGTGCTGTGCCTTATACCTCTACATTGGCACTTACAAATGCAACAATTCCCTATGCTTTACAGTTAGCAAATAAAGGATGGAAAAATGCCTGCCAGCAAAATGCAGAATTGCAAAAAGGGCTCAATATAGTAAATGGTAAAGTGGTGTATAAAGGTGTGGCCGATGCCTTTGGGTTACCACTTACTCCGTTGCAAGAGGTACTTAATTAAGACTATTCCCTAAATTGAAAATAGTGCTCATGCACAAGCCTTCTTCAGGTAACTGGAGAAGGTTTTTTTTAACCGTTTTTATCTTCCCTATTTCTTACTTACCTTTCGGAATCATTTATTCCCCAAATTTACTTCACTTTTTAAAAATGTATCTTTTAGTAAGTGTCTAATTATCAATATTTTAGATAAAATATCATTCATCACTCATATAGTAAATTCAAAAACGCAATGGCGACAATTCAACAAACATTACAAAACTTAGGTATTCAAACAGAGAACAAAGGAATTAGTACAGGCACAATACATTGGGAAGGCAGTGGCGCACTTTTATCTAGTTTTTCTCCTGTTGATGGTGCATTGATAGGAACGGTAAAACAAGCTGATGTTTCTGATTATGAACGAGTTATAAAAGAATCACAAAATGCTTTTCTTACTTGGCGAACGATACCTGCTCCGCGTCGGGGTGAGATTATCCGACAAATGGGTGAGGCGTTTCGTGCAAACAAAGAGGATTTAGGTCGTTTGGTAAGCTACGAAATGGGAAAATCACTGCAAGAAGGTTGGGGAGAGGTGCAAGAAATCATTGATATTTGTGATTTTGCTGTCGGTCTTTCGCGCCAATTATATGGGCTAACGATGCACTCTGAACGTCCCAATCACCGCATGTACGAACAGTGGCACCCGCTTGGATTGGTAGGAATTATTTCTGCTTTTAATTTTCCGGTAGCTGTTTGGTCTTGGAATACCATGCTGGCATGGGTGTGTGGTGATGTATGTATTTGGAAACCATCAGAAAAAGCACCTTTGTCTGCTATTGCATGCCAAAATATCATTCAAGACGTTCTTCGTGCCAATCATGTTCCGGAAGGAGTTTCTTGCTTGTTAGTGGGTGGGCGTGAAATCGGGGAAATGTTGGCAAAAGATACGCGCATTCCGTTGGTTTCTGCGACGGGTTCAACGCGAATGGGCAAAGCTGTTGGTGCGGCTGTCGGTGAACGCCTCGGTCGGAGTTTATTGGAACTAGGAGGTAATAATGCCATCATTATCTCGGAACATGCAGATTTGAAGCTAGTTATACCAGCTGTGGTCTTCGGTGCTGTAGGGACTGCTGGTCAACGCTGTACTTCTACTAGACGTTTGATTATCCATTCTTCGATAGCTGATAAAGTGGTGGATACATTGGCGAATGCCTACAAACAATTGTCAATTGGAAATCCATTGGATACGGGAGTGCATATTGGGCCGTTGATTGATAAAGATGCAGTTGATGGTTATTTGCAAGCCATTGAACAAGTCAAAAATGAAGGTGGTCAAGTAATTACAGGTGGACGTGTTTTAGAAGGAGATGCCTATCAATCAGGGTGTTATGTAGAGCCAACGCTTGTTCGTGTGCAAACACAAACGCCAACAGTTTGCCACGAAACATTTGCACCCATTTTGTATGTCATGACGTATGAAACACTGGAAGAAGCCATCGCGCTGCAAAACGAGGTTCCACAAGGTTTATCTTCTGCCTTATTTACCTTAAATATGCGGGAAGCAGAGGCATTCTTGTCTGTTGCTGGCTCAGATTGCGGAATTGCCAATGTAAATATTGGTACATCTGGTGCTGAAATTGGTGGAGCATTTGGTGGAGAAAAAGAAACAGGCGGAGGACGTGAAAGTGGTTCAGATGCTTGGAAAGCCTACATGCGTCGCCAGACAAATACGATTAACTATGGCTCAGATTTGCCGCTTGCACAAGGAATTAAATTTGATTTTTAATATAATCCATTTCAATAAAAACCATCGAAATTAGACTTGTTTCGGTGGTTTTTTTGATTTAAACCTAAGAGAATTTTCAAATTTATTGTATTTTCAGTAGTTTGCCAGAAACTTAACCTACTCGATGAATAATAAGAAGATTTTTACTTGGGCTATTTCGGCCGCTTTGGGCGGCTTTCTTTTTGGTTTTGATACAGCGGTTATCTCCGGTGTAGAACAAACATTGCAAAATTTTTGGGGCTTAAATGCCTTTCAACAAGGCTTAACTGTGTCGATTGCACTAATAGGTACGGTCATTGGCTCACTCATCGCGGGTTGGCCAACTGATACGTGGGGACGCAAAAAAACACTCTTTGCCATCGGAATTTTATACTTCGTTTCTGCGCTTGGCTCCGGGCTTGTCAGTGACTGGAGTTTATTTTTGTTCTATCGATTTATCGGTGGAGTTGGTGTGGGGATTTCGTCGGTAACTGCTCCATTGTATATTTCTGAAATTGCGCCGCCATCCAAACGAGGTCGTCTTGTGGCACTGTTTCAATTCAATATCGTTTTTGGAATTTTGATTGCCTATCTCTCCAATTATCTCTTGAATAACGGAGGTGAAAACGATTGGCGCTGGATGCTCGGTATTGAGGCCATTCCCGCTTTTCTGTTTATCATTATTCTGCTCTTTATCCCTGAAAGTCCGCGTTGGCTTGTCTTAAAACAAGGAAAAGTAGAAGAAGCACGGGCTATTTTATCCATCATTGATGCCAATGAAGCTGATTTGGTTCTTTCACAAATCCAAGAAGCAACCACCACTTTGCCCGTTTCTGCCTTGTTTACCAAAGCATTCAAAACACCTGTTACATTGGCTGTTCTTTTTGCTGTTTTCAACCAAGTATCTGGAATAAACGCCATTATTTATTATGCGCCACGTATTTTTGAAATGGCTGAATTAGGTACAGATTCCGCGTTGCTTTCTTCTGCCGGAATTGGTTTAATTAACCTTATTTTTACACTTATCGGATTGACGTTAATAGATAAATATGGTCGAAAAATCCTTATGCAAGTAGGTTCTTATGGACTCATTGCAACATTAGCCTTGGTTGCTATCTCTTTCTTCACGGGACGAGTTGGGCTTTCTGTTCCTTTTTATCTGTTCGGATTTATCGCGTTTTTTGCCTTTTCGCAAGGAGCGGTTATTTGGGTGTTTATTTCGGAGATATTCCCAAATGAAGTTCGGGCACATGGCCAAGCGCTTGGAAGTTTCACTCACTGGTTTATGGCTGCGCTTATCGCGTTTATCTTTCCATATTTTGCGGAGACATTTGGCGGAGGAATTACTTTCTCCTTCTTTGCATTAATGATGATTCTCCAACTCCTTTTTATTTGGAAAATGATGCCAGAGACCAAAGGACGCTCACTCGAAAGTATTAAATTAGATTAATTTTACATCCAAAATAACAAAAAATATGGCCGCGGACGTACTCTGTTTCGGTGAAGTCCTTTGGGATGTTCTCCCAACAGGTAAGCTTCTAGGTGGAGCTCCTTTTAATGTTTCCTTTCATTTGCAACAAGCAGGAATTGATTCAAAAGTTATCTCGCAAATTGGAAATGACCCCTTGGGTGAAGAAATTCGTGCGGCTTTTGACAAATGGAATATCCCAACTGATTACCTATTCACGCACCCTTCTTTGCCGACTAGCCAAGTAACTGTTGAATTAGACGAGCTAGGAAAAGCGACCTATGTGATTCACCAACCTGTCGCTTGGGATGAAATTCTAATTCCCAATCTTCAGGAATTGGATATACACGTCTTTGTTTTTGGAAGTCTCGCTTGTCGAAGTCCAAAAACGAGGGAAACGGTTTTGGCATGCAAAGAAAAAGCGGCTTATACAGTTTTCGATATCAATTTGAGAGCTCCTTTTTTCTCCAAAGAAAGCATAGGAGAACTAGCTTTTGGTGTCGATTTTGTAAAGATGAATGACGAAGAACTCGAGTTAATTGCCGCTTGGTACTTCCCGGGAGCCGAAGGAATTGAGTCGCAAATGAAAGCGCTTTCTGCTCATTTTGGTTGGGAAACCTGTCTTGTCACGTGTGGTGCAAATGGTGCATACGTACTTGAAGAAGGAGAAATACACTTCGTAAGTAGTGTTCCAGTCAAAGTAGCGGATACAATTGGTAGCGGTGATGCCTTCCTTGCAGGCTTTTTAGCTGGTAAATTAAAAAATTATTCTGTTGAAAAATGCCTACGAAAAGCAACAATTTTGGCTGCTTTTATTACATCAAGAAATGGCGCAATTCACGAACATTCAGAGAATGTAGAACTGGATTTAGACTAATTTTTACACTTCATCATCCCAAATAATTATGTCAGAAACATACAAAGCATTCGTTACCAGCGAGATAGAGACAGGTGTTTTTACATCCGAACTAACGAATAAATCGAAGGACGAACTCCCGAAAGAAGGCTTATTGATAGCTGTAAAGTATTCTTCACTGAATTACAAGGATGCTCTTTCTTCTATCGGGAACAAAGGTGTAACGCGGCAGTTTCCGCATACGCCGGGTATTGATGCTGCGGGTATTGTGGAACGTTCAGATTCGCCAGATTTTGAAGTTGGTGATGCTGTCATTGTAACAGGTTATGACCTTGGAATGAATACAGACGGAGGTTTTTCAGAATACATTTGTGTACCTGCTCATTGGGCTATCAAATGTCCTGAAGGTTTGACCCTCGCTGAATCCATGCAAATTGGAACAGCTGGTTTGACTGCCGCCATGTGTATTGATAAGCTGCAAAGTCAAGGTGTTTTACAAGAAAATGGCCCGGTTTTGGTCACGGGTGCTACAGGTGGCGTTGGAACAATGGCGGTGCGAATTTTGTCAAATTTAGGTTACCAAGTGAGTGCTGTTACAGGAAAAATGGAAGCTGAGAGTTTCTTGAAATCGCTTGGTGCCAAAGAGGTAATTCTTCGACAAACTTTGGAAGAAGAAAACAATCGTCCTCTACTGAAAGCAACGTACGCCGGCGCTATTGATACCGTTGGTGGTGTAATTTTGGCGAATGTGCTGAAATCCATTGCCTATAATGGAGCTGTGGCCGCTTGTGGGTTGGTTCATTCTCCTCAGTTGCCAACAACCGTTTTTCCTTTTATTCTTCGTGGTATTGGTCTTCTTGGCGTGGACTCTGCGGAAGCAAGTGCTGCATGGCGTCAAAAATTATGGCATTTGTTGGCTACAACTTGGAAACCAAACATACCTGCCGATTCCATCAAAAACGTGCCACTTGCCCAAATAAAACCTGAAATTGACCTGATTTTACAAGGAAAACAAGTCGGACGGGTTCTAGTTGAAATACACTAAATCAAAATTATGTAAAGGATTTTACCAAAAGATATAACACTTCTGGTAAAATCCTTGTTAATTTTGTCGTATGAAAAGAGGAATGATGCAAATAGGAACCCTGCTGATGGTCGCCAACTTACTGTTGGGGTCGATCGGTTTTTCCTATTATGAACACCTCTGCCATTTCTCTGGTAAGTCGGAAATCCGGATAGATAATCCTACTTCGTGTTGTGAAAAGTCTGAAAAAGAAAATAAAGAGACGCGTGATGGACAGCAAATCCAGCCATCTGACTGTTGTTCGATTGATGTCAAGGTAGTTCAAATTGACACAGCTTCTATCCTTCAAATTGGGAAAATACAGGGGTATATTTCATATTTTATCCTGCCTGATTTCTCTATCTACATTCCTCTTCCCGTTTCGCAAGATGAGTATTCACCGTCTGTACAGTCGAACCGTTGGAAATTACTCCCCTACAAACCCAAACTTTTCTTGGATTTTGCTTCCTTATTAATTTGAGAGAAAGAATAATCATTTCCGATTGTCTATTTTTCAAATTTTAAGCGTAAAACAATGTTCCAAAGATATATTATATGGCTACTTTTAGGTAGCGTAACACCTGCGTTTGCACAGCAAATTACGGGCAAAATTCAAGATAAAAAAAGTAAAGAACCTGTCATTGGTGCAACAATTCGGGTGGTAGATACAAAAAATCAAGCAACTGTTACCGATTTACTTGGTGAATTTTCACTTCAAGTACCAACTCTTCCAACTAAATTGGTTATTTCTGCGGTTGGTTACCAAACAGATACTGTTCAAATTGCTTCATCACCCGTCCAGATTGAACTTCAAGAAAGTTCAGAGACCTTGGATCAAGTAGTTGTACGTAGTTCAGCTACAGCTATTGATAGACTTTCTCCAATTCAAACGCAAATCATTACATCAAAGGAATTAGCAAAGGCGGCATGTTGCAACCTCTCTGAAAGTTTTGAGACAAATGCCTCTGTAAGTGTGAGTTATACAGATGCTGTAACAGGTGCTAAGCAAATTCAAATGTTGGGTTTGGCAGGCACATATGTGCAAACAAATGTAGAAAACATACCTTCGATTCGTGGACTTGCTTCTACTTTTGGGCTTAACTATATTCCGGGTACTTGGATACAATCTATCGATGTTGCCAAAGGGGTAGGTAGTGTCTTGACGGGATATGAGTCCATTTCCGGTGGGTTGAATGTTGAACTTCAAAAGCCAGATGCGTCTGACCGTTTGTTCGTGAATACCTATGTGAATAATTGGGGACGTGGGGAATTGAATGTACATTGGTCAAAAAAATTATCGGATAAATGGTCTGTTGGAGTGCTTTCACACGGTTCTTTTTTGGCTGGTTCGGTAGATAGAAATGAGGATACATTTTTAGACTTACCCAAATACAATCAAGTAAATGTACTGAATCGTTGGAAATATCAGTCTGACCGTTGGATGGCACAATTTGGAGTTAAAGTATTGAACGAGAGTCGATTAGGGGGTCAATCTGGTTTTGTGAATCGCCAAGAAACACCTCGTTTGTATGGTTTTAGCAACGATACGCGCCGTATGGAAGGTTTTACAAAAATTGCTCGACTTTATCCTGAAAAACCTTATAAAGGCTTGGCACTTATTGCTTCTGCTGTAAATCATGAATCTAGTTCTTGGGTGGGTACACGTTTTTATGATGCATCACAAAGTTCTGCATATATGAACTTGATATACCAGAATATCATTGGAGATACGCGCCATACGTATAAAATGGGTACCAGTTTGCAAGTCGATAATTTTGATGAATCACTTGGAGATATACTTTTACAAAGACAAGAAATTGTACCCGGTGCATTTGTAGAATACAGTTATGTGGAGCCAGAAAAACTAACGGTTGTTATTGGTAACAGATTAGACTATCATTCTTTGTTTGGTCTGCAATATACGCCTCGGATACATGTGAAAAAGCAACTTACAAATCATATTGATTGGCGCGCAAGTTTTGGACGTGGCTTTAGAGTAGCTAACCCATTGGCTGAAAACATCGGGTATCTTCTAAGTGCACGTAAAGTAGAGTTTAGAACAGCTATTCAACCAGAAATTGCCTGGAATATGGGAACAAGTTTGGCTGCGGAGCATGGGCCAATCTCATGGATGCTAGATGTTTATCACACTCGTTTTGTTCAACAGCAAATTGTAGATGCGGAACACCCAGGACATCTTTACTTTTATAATTCTCAGGACCTCTCTTATGCAACTGCTGCTCAAATCGAACTCCTGTGGAAGGCAACAGAACGCATTGAATTGAAGAGCGCCTACCGTTATTTTGATGTAAAACAAACCATGACAGGTATGGGTGGAACGCCTCAATTATTGGAAAAAATGATGGTCAATAAGCATCGTGTTTTAGTAAATGCAGCGTACGCACTTCCCTACAACAAATGGAAAGTAGATGCCACTTTGCACGTAAATGGCTCAACGCGTTTGCCGTATTTGGCAGGAGAAGTTGTTGATCCAAACCAAGAAAAAAGGTCTCCAGCGTTTATCAATGTAAATACACAAGCAACGCGTACATTTCCGCGTTGGGAAGTATATTTAGGTGCTGAGAATTTGACAAATTACCGTCAGCCGAACCCAATTCTTCAATTTAATCGTCCGTTTGATAGTGGTTTTGATGCAGGGATAGTTTGGGGGCCAATTGTCGGTCGTACCGTTTACACAGGAATGCGTTGGAAAATGTAATCGAAGTAAAATGGAAACAATTTTGGTGAAAAACATGGTTTGTGACCGTTGTGTGCTGGTCGTCCAAAATCAGTTAATAGAACTCGGCATTTCGGGTGCAAATGTGACTTTGGGGGAGGTGAAAATAGCCGAATCCTTAACAAAACAACAGCGTACACAATTGGAAAAAATGTTAGAAAATGTAGGTTTTGAGTTGGTTAAATCACCTGAGGAAAAATTGGTAGAAGATAGTAAGAAATGGATAATTGAATTGGTTTATTCGACAGAATCATCTGGTTATAAGATGAATACGTCAGATTATCTTGTAGAGAAAATAGGTCGAGATTACAAATCAATTAGTTCGTTATTCAAGGAAAAAGAAGGGATAACTCTGGCAAGATATTTCATATTGCAGCGAATTGAGCGTGTAAAAATGCTATTGATGGAACAAGAAAAAACATTAGCTGAAATTGCGGACGATACAGGGTATAGCAGTGTGGCGCATCTTTCTGGGCAATTTAAAAAGAGTGTTGGATGTTCTATCACAGAATTTAGGCAACAGACAAATCAAGCACGTCAACCAATTGACAAATTAGTACGTAAATCAATTAATTAATCAAATAAAAGTAGAAAAATGAAAAAAATCGGAATGATTCTCGCTTTTGTGGTAGCAACAACGGCAACTTCTTTTGCACAACGGGGAGAAGTAGAAATCAAAACATCAGCTGTTTGTGGTATGTGCAAAAGCCGAATCGAACGGGATTTGGGCTTGACGAAAGGGGTAGAAAAAGCTACATTGGATTTGAAAACGAAGGTGGTGACAGTTGCCTACAACACAAAGAAAACAAACGCAGCGCAAATTAAATCTGCCATTAGTCAAATTGGATACGATGCAGATGAGGTGGTGGCAAACGAAAAATCGCATGACCGTCTTCCTGAATGTTGCAAGAAGACGGCCAAGGCGCACTAATCTAAGCTGCTTTGGGGCGGCTGAAACGATAAGGAATATTCGTTTTAGCTGCCCAAAGTGCGGCTAAAATAGGAGAAATAGGCACGTGTTTCTCAAAATGAACAGAAGAAAAATCATAGACAATTTTCCCGAAGTGATTGATTACAAGAGTAGTAGGGATGGCTACGTGTCCTTCAACACCGCTGATGTAGTCACTAGGAGAATAATTTTGTTTGTAATTTCCGATTTGCTCGGCAAACTGATTTGTAGGGTCAGATACCATATCAAAAAGAATCGTAAAACGCTCCTTTAAGTCTATAATTTCCTCTCTACTCGCATCTGTAAAGACAAGTAACTTCCCTCCCAAAGCGGCTACCTCTTGCTGTAAGATTTGTAATTTTTGTAAATGTTCGAGTCCGTATTGATTCCAACCACCGGACAAAAAGCTCAGGACAACCGGTTGTTTTTTTGCATAAGCCTCCCACGTAATTTTTTGAAAACGGTGAATCATAGCAGGTTCGAAGAAACACATATTTGTACAAAGTTGGAAAAAAGGTATATACTGACCCGCTTTTTTAATCTCAAAATGGCTTTTCTGGCGTAGTTCAGAGGTGGTAAGTACATTGTACTCTGTGTCCCAATTTGTGTTTCTGCTTTCCATTGTCTGTTCTAATTTATGTTTCAACAAGACAAAATTAGACAAACTATTTAATCTATAAAATAGGTAGATTAAAAATAGTATAATAAATCTATCAATCTGATAGGATAAGGTTATTTGTTCTAAAAAATACTGAATTTGAAGAGAAAATATCTAATTTTCAGGAATAAAAAAAGGTAGAGAGGTGCATTTATGCCCTCTCTACCTTTTTTCATTCTTGCCCTCTTTACCTAGATGAATCCAGGCAATACATGTATTCATTTAGGTGATACCTGTTTTAATGTAACCAATGCTTGTTTTATCTGTTACATGATTCTGGAGTAGGTACGACGACAAAGCGTTTTAATTTAATCAATACATGTATTAATTTAAGCGATACTTGCCGTCAAAATTTCCTCAACCGCATCTGGCGTAATCGTAGCACGTTCTCCAAAATTCATTCCTCTCTCCTCAAAACGTGCTTTTACCTCTGTGACTGTCTCTAAACCAATGCCATACGCACTCGCTTTTGTCGGGATGCCAAGGGATTCATAAAAAGCAGCCGTTTTCTCGATGGCTTGCAAAGCAACTTCATTGGGTTCACCTTGTAAACCCCAAACACGCGTTCCGTATTGTACCAATTTAGCTTCTTTATTTGCTAATTGATGTTTCAATAAATGAGGTAAAACCACAGCGAGTGTACGCGCATGGTCTATTCCATGCAAAGCAGTTAGTTCATGCCCAATCTGATGTGTCGCCCAATCTGTTGGAACTCCTACCGCCAATAATCCATTCAAAGCCATGGTTGCAGCCCACATGAAATTCGCGCGGGAAGCATAATCATCGGTCTTTGCCAATGCGTCAGGAGCAATATCTATCAATGTCTGCAAAATTCCCTCCGCCATTCTGTCTTGCACTTGTGCATCCACAGGATACGTCATATACTGTTCCATTACATGTGTGAACGCGTCTGCAATACCATTAGCTACTTGTTGGGTAGGAAGCGTATAAGTCGTTTCTGGATCCAAAATCGAGAATTGTGGGTACAACAGAGGACCACCCATACCTTTCTTTTCCTTTGTTTCTGTTCGACTTATCACGGCATAATAATTCATCTCTGAACCGGTCGCTGGCAAAGTTAAAACAGAACCAAGAGGTAATGCTGTTTTGTAGTTTTTTCTGTCCAATACGATTTGCCAAGGGTCTTCTCCTTCATACGGAATAGCTGCCGCAATGAATTTTGTTCCATCCAAAACGGAGCCACCACCCACAGCAAGTAAAAACGTAACATTTTCTTTTTTGGCTATTTCTACTGCCTTCATCAATGTTTCGTACGTCGGATTTGGCTCAATACCACCAAATTCCACGACCTCAAATCCGTTGAGTGCCTTTTTTACTTGGTCATACACACCATTTTTGAAAATACTTCCTCCACCGTACGTAATCATTACTTTTGCACCCGCCGGCACGAGTTTATTGAGCTGGGAAATCGTCCCTTTTCCAAATACAATCTTAACCGGATTGTGGTAGCTAAATGAAGCGAACATATATTATTTATTTAATTAATTTGTTGGTTTATAATGAATTAACTGCCAATTGAATACGTTTCATTGCCTCTTGGAGTCGTGTGCGCTGCGTTGCAAAGTTCAATCGAAAATAATTACTTCCTCCAAAAATACTTGCATCTTGTACACCTACACCAAATTTCTCCAGATGTGACACAAAATCAGGCTTTTGCAAGGCTGAAAAGTCTATCCACGCAAGATAAGTTCCTTCCAAAGGTGTCATACGGAGTCCTTCGATTTTGTTTATTTCTTCCAAGATATATGCATGATTTCCACGTAAATAGGTAAGCACTTCTTCCAGCCAATCCGCTGAATCTCGATAGGCAGCTAAAGCCGCTTGTTGGGCAAATGCATTGGGCATGGGCAATAATCCAAACGTAGAGTCTGTGAATTTTTTACGAATTTCTGCATTCGGAATGACCGCAAACGAACATCCCAAACCCGCAATATTGAAGGCTTTACTTGGCGCCAATAAGGTGATTGTTCTGTCTGCAATGGCTGGAGAAAGCGATGCAATAGAAAGATGTTTTTTATTGGCGTCCATGATTATATCACAGTGAATTTCGTCTGAACAAATCCATAAATCATGTTTGATACAAAAGTCAGCAAGTTTGCCGAGTTCGTCTGCATCAAACATTCGGCCATTTGGGTTGTGGGGATTACACAGCATGTACAAACGCGTATCAGGGGTGATTTTGGCTTCCATTTGTTCAAAATCCATTTCCGAACGCGCATTTTTCCATTGAAACGGTACATCTATCAAGTGTCTATTGGGGCGGGTGGCTGCGTCCAAAAAAGGGCGATAAACAGGTGTACTTGTCATGACTCCAGCTTGGACATTCCCGAGTGACAAAGAAGCCGCGTGTAATCCTGGAATCATTCCCGGTAGCCAAACAATCCATTCAGGCTGAATTTCCCAGTGATGTTTATCTTGCAAACGTTGACAAATAACGTCCACCAGCTCGTCTGGTGTGCGAGAATATCCGATTACGTTGAACTCCGCTAGCTGGTGAAGGGCTTCCCGAATAGCAGGCGCACCCGTAAAGTCCATATCGGCTACCCAAAGCGGAATAACGTCCCCGGAATACTTGTCCCATTTATAGCTATTGGTATTTTCTCGCCGGATAAGTTCGTCAAATTGAAAAGTCATGTAAATAGAATTTGTAGTTATAATACAACAAAGAAAAGGGGGGATAATGTTCTGTTTTTCTAGCTTTTACCCATTTATAAAACTAGGATAAACCAAATTCGCTCTAGTTTTTAGTTGGTAATAGATAAGGTAAAATTTCTTGGATGGATTGAACAGAAAAGAAACGGGTATCTTCTATCGTATGTGAAATGGTTTCGTGTTGCCAAGTTATATGAAAAGGTATGTGAATGGCACGAGCATTTAAAGAAATAACTGGTAAAACGTCGGATTTTAGCGTATTCCCAATCATCAAAAAGTGTTCGGGTGAACAGTTGAGTCTGTGGAGAAGTCGTTGGTAATCAGCTTCTTTTTTTTCACTCATGATTTCTACATGATGAAAATACGAGGCTAATCCTGATTTTTCAAGTTTCCGTTCTTGGTCTAGTAAGTCGCCTTTTGTTGCGATAACTAATTGATAATGAGGTTGTAATTGTTGTAATACCTCTTCAACTCCTGCTAATAGTTCAATGGGTTTATCTAACATTTCTTTCCCAATTTCGATGGCTTTTTCTACCATAGATAGAGGTGCTGTTCCTTCTGTCACAGTCAAAATGGTTTCAATCATCGAAAGCATAAAGCCTTTGATACCGTATCCGTACAGACGTAAATTGTCCATTTCGGTCTTGAATAACGCTTGATTTACGGCATGGTGTGGGAGATAATCTTCCAAAAGTGTGCAAAAACGCTCTTCACTTTCTCTAAAATAGGGTTCATTAACCCACAAGGTATCATCTGCATCAAAAGCAATGATGCGTAAATTGTCAAGTTTGTTTGCGGTCATGTCCGTTTTTTTATATCGTATGAATAACTTAAAGTCTTGGTTTGTGTGTGTAAATATACGTACATTCAACCTCTTACGACCTTATTTTAAATGTAAACTCACGTATTGTATGAAAAAAACATCATTTGATTATGTGCTTGTAGGAATCCAATTTTTCCTTTTTGGACTTTATTTACTAGATTTCTTCGGATCTTTTACTGTTCTTACTGGGCTCAAATGGGCAGCTTTTGCAAGTACAAGTTTTGGTTTTTTAATTCTTGCTTTGGCTATTCTACAGTTGAGGAATAGCCTTACTGCATTCCCCACTCCAAAAGACAATAGTTCTCTGATTACCAACGGATTATATCAATATGTTCGGCATCCAATCTATACTGGCATTTTGTTGGCAGTCTTCGGATATTCGCTCTATTCTACCTCGTATTCCCGACTTAGTATTTCAATTTCCCTCACCATTTTGTTTTTTATTAAAACAGCATACGAGGAACAGCAGTTGACAAAAAAATTTCCAGCTTATTCTGAATATGCCAAGAAAACAGGACGGTTTTTCCCTAAATGGCGACAATTGTTTCGTACATAATAGCCATTTTCTTGTAGACGTTACGGTATTCAACAATACCAATGTTTTTTGAGAAGGAGCAGCGTTGCTGAAAATCAACCAAAACAAATGGGGTTGATTCTAGAATAAATGGCCATCCAAATTAGGACAGCCATTTTTATTTTTAGTCAGGTGACGTATATGTTAGCAAGTAGATAAAAGTGGTTTTACTTTTTCTCCAATGAGTTCGATAGATTTAAGGAGTTGATGATGAGGCAGTTCTGCAACATCCATTTGGAAAGTAAACCGATCTACGCCACCAAGTGCCTCGCTGTGTCTTTTGATTTTTTCTGCGATTTCCTCTGGGCCACCGACTAATAAAGCACCAAGTGGACCTCTTTGCGCATCAAAATGTGCACGCGTAGTTGGTGGCCAACCTCTTTCCTTTCCTATCCGAGTCATGGCTGCTGCATAGCCAGGGAAGAAATCATCTACGGCTTCCTTGGTGGTAGCACCCACGTAACCTAGTGAGTGAATGCCAACTTTTAAGTCTTTTTCTTGGAAACCAGCTTGCAATCCTGCTCTTCTATATAAGTCGATAAGTGGTCGAAAACGGTGGGTTTCTCCACCAATAATGGCAACCATCAAGGGTAAACCCAGTTGCCCCGCGCGAACAAATGATTGGGGTGTTCCCCCAACGCCTAGCCAAATAGGTAGTTTTTTCTGATGAGGTCTAGGATAAATTGGCTGATTTTTAAGTGCTGGACGAAATTTGCCCGACCAGGTAACTACCTCTTGTTCATTGATTTTGAGAAGTAATTCGAGTTTTTCAGCAAATAGTTCGTCGTAATCGGATAGCTTGTAACCGAACAACGGAAAAGCATCGGTGAATGAACCACGTCCGACAACCATTTCTGCACGTCCTTGTGAAAGCAAATCCAAGGTAGCGAATTGCTGGAAGGAACGCACGGGGTCTGCTGCACTTAAGACGGTAACGGCGCTCGTGAGCTTAATTTTTGTTGTTTTTGCCGCCGCCGCCGCCAAGATATGTGACGGAGCTGCATCCAAAAAGTCTTTTCGGTGGTGTTCACCGATACCAAATAAATCAAGCCCCGCTTGTTCGGCAAGAACGATGCGTTCAATGAGATTTTGTAAAGCGTCGCTATCTGAAATAGCTTGTTGTTGGCCGCTCATGACGGCTGCAAAACTGTCAATTCCGATTTCCATTCTACGTGTTTTTTATACCCCAAATTGGGTTAAATGATGATTCAGATGTTTATAGAATAGGATATTCCATTCTTCAGCGCGTAACCGGCCGAAAGAAAGAGATTCTCTTCCTTCAAAATAAGACGGACCCGCTTGTAGCGTTCGGAGTAAATAAGTGATTAATCTCTCTTTTTGAACTTGAAAATCTTCCTCACCTGCACGAATTAAAGCCGGAGAAGTTGGCCCGTTCTTCTTCATCGGTTTGGTATTGATAATCATCGGTTTAACGAATGTTTTCAGGAGAAACCGCATCAAAAAAGGTGGACGTTTATGTGTGTTTTCGTACACCATTTCATACGAAATATTGACATGTGCCAACATTTGAGCCACATTCATTTTACCCCAAATAGGTTGCTTTTCTGGATTCAATCGCTCAATCCGGTTAATTAACACCTCCACTTCTTGGGGATCGAAGACATTTTTGATTTGCATGAATTTAACAATAAATGACAAGATATATGTATATACATTAAATTTTGTCAATAAATTCATTTGAGAGTGGAGAAAAGGGAAGGCACAAAAAAAAAACGGTCAACATTGTTGACCGTTTTACTCAGTTGGCTCACAAGGACTCGAACCTTGAATAAAGGCACCAAAAACCTCTGTGTTACCATTACACCATGAGCCATTTCTGATTTGGTGATGCAAAATTATAACTTGGAATTACATCATGCAAGTGTTCAAGTAAAATTTTTTTTCAAATTTTTGCTTTTTTTTTCTTTCTTATTGATTATCAGGAAAATAAATAAGAATTTTTTTTTCAATGAAACTGCAACCAAGGAAGAAATCCCTTGGTTGCAACGCTATATGAATTACAATGCGTCGGTTTCTACTGTAGGTGCAATTTTTTTAACTAATCCTTGGAGAACTTTTCCAGGACCACATTCAATAAATTTTGTAGTACCATCCTGCACCATCGCCTGAACAGACTGCGTCCAACGAACGGGAGCAGTTAGTTGGGCAATTAGATTTTCTTTTATCTCAGCTACATCGGTCGAAGGCTTTGCATTTACATTTTGGTATATAGGGCAAGAGGGCGTAGAAAACGTAGTTTCAGCGATGGCTGCGGCCAATTCTTCCCGTGCTGGTTCCATCAAAGGAGAATGGAATGCGCCACCAACAGGTAAAACAAGGGCACGTTTTGCACCAGCGGCTTTCATACGTTCGCAGGCTACATCAATAGCAGCTAAGCTTCCTGAAATAACCAACTGTCCTGGACAATTGTAATTGGCAGGGACAATCACTTCCCCCGTTTCTTTTTGTACATCCGCACAAACTTCTTCTACTTTTTCGTCTGACAAATTAAGCACCGCTGCCATGGTGGAAGGAGTAAATAAACAAGCTTTTTGCATCGCATCTGCACGCTGAGCAACAAGGCGTAAACCATCCTCGAAACGAAGAGCACCTGCAGCAACAAGTGCAGAAAATTCACCTAAAGAGTGCCCAGCAACCATATCCGGTGAAAAATTGTCAGCAATCAAAGCAGAAACAACCGAATGAATGAAGATAGCAGGCTGTGTGACATTCGTCTGTTTTAGTTCTTCGTCTGTCCCTTCAAACATGATTTTTACAATATCGAATCCAAGAATCTCGTTAGCTTGGTGAAATAAAGCTTGGGCTTTTTCTGATTTCTCGTATAAATCTTTGCCCATTCCACTAAATTGTGCCCCTTGACCAGGGAATACGTATGCTGTCATAGTTTTATGTATTTTATTTAGGTACAAATTTATAGAATTATCTGTTTGTCCCTCTAATTCTTGTTATTTTGACGTTTGAATATTCTCTTAATTTGTTTTGATATGAAAAAATACATTTTTCTTCTTTTGCCCACCCTTTTTCTGACTGCATGTCAAATACAAAAACCATCGTCTGTGGCTGATATGGAAGTGCTTCAAATGCATAAAAAGGTGGCTATTCTTCCGTTCGATGTTGATTTCTCAGATCAATATTTACAAGTTGTTTACAATCGAAAACGGAACAGGGAGCAGTCGTATGAAGAGTTCGCTTGGGAACAAAAAAGGTTGGCAGGGTTGGACTTACAGGCCGATATGTATAAAGCGCTTGCAAAAAAGATAGAAAAAGGAAAATTATCGTTACCTATTATGGACTTTTTGCAGACTAATAAACTTTTAGCTGAAAACAATGTGCCAATGAATATGATTTTTACGATGAATAAGCAAGAATTGGCACGTATCTTACAAGTGGATGCGGTGATTAGTGGCACATCGCTCATCGAAGTGGACCGCCCAAATCTCAATCGGATGATGTTAGCAACACCTTTTGGTTTTGGAGGGGTAACGACAGACGTGATTATAACGGATAGACAATCAGGTAAAATTGCCTGGAAAAGTCAGTTTTCCTTGAGACCAAGTCAAATGATGGATACTCCTGCATTTTTAGCGACAAGTACGGTTACTACGATAGCGAAACGTATTCCATACAAATAATTGGAGGGTATCACCAACGATACCCTCTCAAAAACTCCTCAATCGGTAAACGTTTTTTCCCCTCTGCCTGTATTTCTTCAATCGATAGCCATCCATCTGCTGTTTTTACTTGCCAAAAAGACTTTTTATTTGTCCGGACGATTCTGTCATCCATCTCGATTATCTCTGCTTGAGCCACTTCTAATTCAGAAAGGTCTTCTTTTTTTGATTTATAAATCTTATGTAATTTCCCTTGGAAGGTCGTCCATGCGGCAGGGTAAGGGCTCAATCCTCTTACAAAATTATGGATGGATTGAGTAGAGCTATTCCAATTAATTTGACATGTTTCTTTGAATAATTTGGGTGCACTTTTTTCCTGAGCGAGCTTGGGTTGTGGAGTTTGGGTGTACGTATTGTTTTCAATTTGTTGCAGCGTTTTTACTACCAAATTTGCTCCAATTTCCATTAAACGGTCGTGTAGTTCGCCAGCAGTTTCATTATCGCCAATGGGTGTTGACTCTGCGAATAAAATTTGACCTGTATCGATGGCTTGCTCGATAAAGAAAGTGGTGACACCTGTTGTTTTTTCTCCTTGTATGATTGCCCAATTGATGGGAGCAGCACCTCGGTAATAGGGAAGGAGCGAACCGTGTAAGTTAAATGTACCTTTGGGTGGCATATTCCAAACAACTTCAGGTAACATTCGGAATGCTACAACTATTTGAATATCAGCTTGATATGATTTTAGTTCAGCGAGAAAATCAGGGTCTTTGAGTTTAGTTGGCTGTAAAACGGGAATTTGATGTTGTACAGCACACTTCTTTACGGGGGTTTCTTGAAGTTTAAGACCACGACCAGCTGGTTTATCAGGTGCGGTTACGACAGCAACCACATTGAATTTTGCTTGAAGGATAGCTTCTAGACTGGCAACGGCAAAGTCAGGAGTTCCCATGAATATAATTCGCATAAAATAGTACTTTATTTTGATTAGTTTGTATTAAACTTTTATATTTGACTCATAGTTATGGTGCAAAGGTACAATGTTCTTGGGAGAGGAATCAAAGTTTTGGTTTTTTTTGCCAATTTTTTGACTATCTTTGTGGACGAATTAAGGACAAGATGATGCGAATAGAACTAAGTAGTGCTAAATTAATGGAAAGGAGCTAGTTTCTGAAATCAACATGTATGTGTTTCAGGAGCGGAGTAGTATCCGTTCTTTTTTTTTGCCCTGTTCGAACGCATTTTTGTCTTTACAAGCATTGTTATCTAGTATAAACCCCTGTTATTGAACAAATTAACCAGGTTAAATTTTTTCTGTATGTCAAAGTATCAGTATTATACCCAAGAGGGATATGACAATTTGAAGAACAAATTACATGAAATGAAAACGAAAGGTCGTGCTGAAATTGCTCGTCAAATTGCTGAGGCACGTGACAAAGGTGACCTTTCTGAAAACGCGGAGTATGATGCAGCCAAAGATGCGCAGGGTTTGATGGAATCAGAAATATCTAAGTTAGAAACATTGATGTCTAATGCCCGTATTTTAGATGAGTCGACCATTGATACATCTTCTGTTTCTTTGATGAACAAAGTGAAAATAAAGAATGTGAAAAATGGAGCAATTATGAACTATACATTAGTTGCTGAAGAAGAGGCAAACCTGAAAGAAGGTAAAATCTCCATTAACTCTCCATTTGCCAAAGGACTACTCGGTAAAGTTGTCGGTGATATTGCACAGATTCAAGCACCAGCTGGAGTAGTAGAAGTAGAAGTTTTAGAAATAACGGTTTGATATTCTATACACGTTAGCTTTGATGAGGCTTGGTACGTAAAGTGCCAAGCCTCATTGCATAAAAAAAAGACTGGGACAAATTGCTCCAGCCTTTCTCGCTACTAAATCCACACAACTTTTATCTTTTGAACTAAGCTGTTTACTTAGTCACATTTCTTCCATGTAGAAACAAATTTATACTTTTTATTGAAATTATGCAATATTGAGTCTTCTTTTTTCAGAAAAATAATTTGAAATATAAAAAGAAAACTACACGTATTGATTTATCGGCCAATTGCTACCTTTTGAAGGAGCGAATCGATGATTTCTCTCGGTTGTACACCGTCTGCCTCCGCTTCGTAATTCAAGATAATCCGGTGGTTGAAAACATCTCCGACAACAGCTTTGATATCTTCAGGTAGAACATAGTCTCGTTGATCAAAGAAAGCGAGTGCTTTGGCTGCTTTGTGCAAGGAAATAGTAGCACGAGGTGAAACGCCATATTGAATGTATTTTGCCTCCTTGATTCCAGAATCTAATGGGAAACGGGTTGCAAAAACAAGCTCTATAATATATCTTTCCAACATATCAGAAATTGTAACCGAATTGATCGCTTCTCGAATCGAAAAGATATCCTCCTTTTTTAGAATTGCTTTAGGATGATATTTAAAATTTGTGTTACTCATTCGTCGAACCATTTCTAATTCATTTCTTTTGTCCAAGTAATCGACAAATACTTTCATCATAAATCGATCCACCTGTGCTTCAGGTAGTGGATAAGTTCCTTCTTGTTCCACTGGATTTTGTGTAGCCATTACCAAGAACGGTCGGTCTAGAATGAATGTCTCTTCCCCAATTGTCACTTGACGTTCAGCCATAGCTTCAAGCAAAGCAGATTGCACCTTGGCGGGCGCTCTATTCACCTCATCAGCTAGAATAAGATTTGCAAAAATAGGCCCTTTTTTTACCTCAAATTCACCTGACTTTTGATTGTAAATCATCGTTCCGATTAAATCAGCAGGGAGTAAATCCGGTGTAAATTGGATTCGGTTAAAGCCCAAATCAAGTACTTGTGCTAATGTATTTATAGTTTTTGTTTTAGCAAGTCCTGGGACCCCCTCGAGTAAAATATGCCCTTCAGAAAATAAGCCAATCAATAAACGATTTACAAGTTTTTCTTGTCCAATCACAACTTTACTTACTTCGTCGAAAACTTCTCTGATTTTCTTATATGCTTCTTGTTGATTTTCCATTTGTACTGTTTATTGTGGATAAATTTACAAATTCCCCTTACTTAATTTACATTTTGCATGGGCAATTTCCAAAAACAAAACGGTTATTTTGAGAAATATCTTTTTGTAAAATACAGTTTTCGTATCCCATCTGTAGGAGCATTTCTCTTGTCTCTTCTCCAAACGCGCGATTGATTTCAAAAGCTAATAAACCCCCTGGATTAAGCACTTTCAACCCCAAATTTGCAATTTTTCTGTAAAAAAGAAGTGGATCATCGTCTGGCACAAACAAGGCAAGCGAAGGTTCGTAACGAAGAACATTTTCTTGCATGTGTATACGTTCTGACTCACAAATATAAGGTGGATTACTGACGATTACATCAAATTTTAGATGATATGTTTCTTGTAATTGGAGAACGTCTATTTGTTGGAATTCAATGGATACCTTATTCTTTGATGCATTCTTTTGGGCAATTTTAAGCGCATCTTGTGAAATATCCCAAGCTGTTACGGAGCTGTGAGGAAGTTTTTTCGCTAAAGTAATAGCAATACAACCTGAGCCAGTTCCAATATCTAGTAGTTTGGGTGCCGAATTTGTAAATTTTTGGATAAGTATATCAACTAATTCCTCCGTTTCTGGTCTTGGAATGAGAACTCCGGGTAAAGTTGCGAAGGTAAGTCCGTGAAAACGGGTTTCACCTAGAATATATTGAATCGGTTCGTGTTGGTTAATTCTTTCTATAATTGAATTCCAATCTACGTGTGTGTCATCCCATACCTTATTCCCGAGGATATCAATTTTGGAAGCGCCTAGGAAATGTTCGATGAGTACTGTTGAAATTGCTTTTTTTTCGTGGGTGTCTTGGATCGAAATAGTAGATAGTAAGTCGTTATAAATTTCTTGTAGTGTTCTCATTGGGATAAATGAAAAGAATCCTGAAAGTTGTACTTTCAGGATTCTTTTGAATTAAAGGCGTCTAATCCAAATATTTCTGAATTGGGTTTTATTTCCGTGGTCTTGTAAGCCAATTACGTCTTCTCCGTGAGCTGTTGTGTATAAATGCAGCCCAATATAGTTTGTTAACCCGTTAATGACCGTATTATTTTGAATAAGTACACCATTGTGAAGGACAGTAATTCGCGCAGGCGAATCTAAGCGGCCATCAGCTTTGAAGCGTGGTGCAGTATAAACGACATCATAGGTGTTCCATTCAAGAGGAGAACGCATGGCATTGACAAGTGGCGCATGGTCCTTGTAAATACTTCCCGCTTGACCATTGCTGTACGTACGGTTTTGATAAGAGTCAAGGATTTGTAATTCGTATCTATTTTGAAAAAAGACACCACTATTTCCACGTCCTTGGCCTTGTGATTCTACTACATCTGGTGCACTAAACTCCAAATGCAATTGGCAATCTCCGAATTTCATTTTCGTTTGAATACCGCCTGATCCAGGAACAACTTGCATATAATCGTTGTCAATAATTTCCCAAGGTGCTGGCTTGTTTGCATCTTTTTGGCTTACCCATTGAGATAAGTCTTTGCCGTCAAATAGTATAATGGCATCCGATGGGGCGTCTCCTAATTTTTTGCCTGGAGTAACAACCGCGACTTGTGGCTCCCAAATCTCAGTCATTTCTGGTTTCATAGGCATTGGGGAAACCTCAGGTGGGGTATTTGGATATTTTTGAGCAATGCTGTTCTGGGCGATTCCCAAAGCCAAAAAAAGGCTCATTCCGAAAAGAATTCTTTTGTTCATTGTGGTTAAATAAGGGTGAATTAAAAAGATTACAGTTTCCAAAAATAGTAAGAATCACCAAAATTTTGTTTTTTTATCCCAAAAAAGATTCGGCGTTGTACCTTTGCAGCATGAAATTCGAATTACAAGTTACAGATAGTGGCTCCAAGGCACGTGCAGGAGTCTTAACAACCGATCATGGATCAATCCAAACTCCGATTTTCATGCCTGTCGGTACGGCCGGAACGGTCAAAGGAGTGCATCAACGTGAACTCGAAGAGGAGGTTAAAGCCCAAATTATTTTGGGTAATACCTATCATTTATATCTTCGTCCTGGATTAGACATCATTGAAAAAGCGGGTGGTTTGCACAGATTTAACGGATGGGAAAAACCAATCTTGACGGATAGCGGCGGCTATCAAGTTTTTTCGCTGAAAGAAATTCGGAAAATTACAGAAGAGGGAGTGCAGTTTAACTCACACATTGATGGGTCGAAACACCTTTTCACTCCTGAATATGTCATGGATATACAGCGTATCATTGGAGCGGATATCATTATGGCATTCGACGAATGTCCGCCATATCCTTGTGATTATGCGTATGCAGAAAAATCCATGCACTTGACACACCGCTGGTTGAAGAGGTGTATCCACCGGATGGAAGAAACACAGCCGAAATATGGGTACGAACAGACTCTTTTTCCAATTATTCAAGGAAGTGTTTACAAAGATTTACGTGTTCAATCAGCAGAGTTTATTGCCGCCCAAAATCAGCATGGAAATGCCATTGGTGGTTTGTCTGTTGGGGAACCAGCGGAAGATATGTATGCCATGATTGAGGTAGTCAATGCTATTTTGCCCCAAGATAAGCCACGTTATTTAATGGGAGTAGGAACTCCTGAGAATATTTTAGAAGCTATTTCACTCGGTATTGATATGTTCGATTGCGTGATGCCTACCCGAAATGCGCGGAATGGGATGTTGTTCACGACGCAAGGCATTATTAATATCCGGAACAAAAAATGGGAAGATGATTTTTCACCAATTGACCCCGGCCTCGATAACCATGTAAGTCAATTTTATACCAAAGCATACCTAAAGCATTTGATTAAATGCCAAGAAATGCTGGGCGCCCAAATTGCAAGTATTCATAATCTCTCATTCTATCTTTGGTTGGTTGGACAAGCGCGAGAACACATTCTTGCAGGTGATTTTTCATCTTGGAAGAACAGCATGGTAAAACAAGTCATGCAACGTCTTTAAAATTGTGGAAATGAAATATCTTAAAAAAATAGCTTGAAATGAGGATTTGCTTATTTTTGCATAATTTCAATAATTAATTAAACAAATATTAGTCAAATTATACATGGAATCACTCATTTCCTATTTTACAACCATTCCGTCTTCGCACAGAAGCTTGATTCTAGTGGGCGGAATTACCTTTTTTTGGCTTTTGGAGGGTATTCTTCCCCTTGTGCAATTTCGATATCACAAGTGGAAACACGCAGGAGTAAACTTCTTTTTTACATTTACGACCATTCTCGTCAATTTCACCCTGGCGTTTATCCTTCTCAAAACGTCTGATTGGGCAGTTGCCAATGAGTTTGGACTATTGCAGTGGCTCCCTGAAATGTCACCTTGGCTCTATGGTTTAATTGGTCTTTTGGCACTTGATTTAATCGGAGCATATACTGTACACTGGTCTGAGCATAAAGTCAAATGGATGTGGAAATTTCACCTCATCCACCATACAGATACATACGTAGATACAACTTCTGCCAATAGACACCATCCAGGTGAAAGTGTTTTTCGCTTTATCTTCACTACAATCGGTGTTTTACTCATTGGTACACCCATGTGGATTGTTTTTCTGTATCAGTCGCTATCTGTTGTTCTTTCTCAGTTTAACCACGCGAATATCTCGCTGCCAAGATGGTTGGATAAGGGCATGAGTTGGGTGATTGTATCGCCAAATATGCACAAGGTTCATCATCATTTTCAGCTTCCTTATACAGATTCTAATTACGGAAATATTTTTGCTATTTGGGATCATGTTTTCGGTACGTACCGTGATTTATCCCCAGATAAAATCGTTTTTGGTGTGGACACGCACATGAAACAAGAAGAAAATAGTCGACTCGCAAATTTATTGAAAATACCATTTCAGCCGTACCGACCACCACAAACACAAGGAAACGATTGATTAGTATACAAAAACATCGGGCTTTCAGTTATGAAAGCCCGATGTTTTTACTTTTGAGCTAATCAACTAAATTGCTTTAAAAAGTCTATAAATTCTGCTTGTATCGCCATTTGTTTGTCTTTTGCATACCATGCATGGAGTTTCTCGGAGGTGACTTTGTAATCTACATCTTGTCCTTTGTACGTGTCAAGAAGTGCTTGAGCTGGAGTTGGACGCGGCCCCCAATCACCTAAAAGTGCAAATGTCTCATCCAAAATAATCCATTTCGGGATAGATTTGCTTGTACCCGTCAAGTGAGCATTCATTAGTTCTGGATTTGCATCTCTGTAAATCAGCCCTAATTTGATTTTTTCCGGATTTAAAGCAGCTATTTGTCCAATAACGGGAACAATTTGCGCAGCATCTCCGCACCAATGTTCCGTGATAACTAGCCAGTGAAGTGGTTTTTCGAGTGCTTCAACAGTTCTCCTCAATTCTTCAGACAAATGTAGCGTTTTACCGATTCGTTGCATACGCTGCCAGTTCATCGGTAGATATTCGTGAAATGGAATAGCATCTCCAGCAGCTATTTCTTCTTCAAATCGCGTTTGATACGCAGAAAAAGAGAGGCTCTTCGACCAAAAATGGGCGTATTCGTTAGGTGTTAACATTTTTTGTTGTGTATGTTGGATTTATCACAATACAATTCTCATCTGTGAAGTAGTTCCATTTTCAACTTTCAGAATTGCATTTGTAAACCACTTTGGATAGAAAAAGGTCGTGAAGAAAATCCATAAATTTCCGTGTAACGTGTATTTAATGCATTTTGAATAGATGCAAACGCTTTCACTTTCGTATGAATCGCATACCCAGCCTGTAAATTCACTAAAAAATAGGCGGGTAAATTAACTTCTTCACTAGCGAAAGTATTCGTATTGAAAAAGCGATCTGTACGGTTAGAAAAATACTGACCTTGCACGCCTACCGTCCATTTAGAAGAAATTTGATACCCAATCGTTGTGTTTATCCCGTGTTTTGGACGACGTAAAAGGTTATAAGTGCGTATCTCTGTTCCTCCTTGATTTTCAATGGATTCGCCCGTTGTAAACGTGTAATTACCTGAAAAATGCCAGTTTTGAATAAATAATTGTCCGTCTATTTCTACTCCTTGGTCTTGTTGTTTATTCAGATTGATGTACTGCCCGTAAGGCGGAATAGAAAGGGATTGGAAGAAAATGACATTCCGTATAGCACGTCGGAAATAAACTCCGCGTATATAATTTTTTGATTTTTTACCTGAAAATTGCATGCCTAAATCGTAAGTCTGAGCGATTTCTGGTTGCAAATCCAAGTTACCATATGCTGAATAAATTTGGTATAAAGACGGATTTTTGAAGCTATTCGCGATAGATAAAAATGCTTTAAATTGGGGATGAATGACCCAATACGGGTTAATCGTGTAGGAAGTATTGAAGTTGTAGATGGAATGTTGGTTTAATCGCCCACCGATTTCAAATCCAAATTTGCCCAATTCTTGGCTATTTAGCGATGCAAAAATACTTGTATTTAGGATGGATGCTTGGGCAAATTCGATCGGTGTATCATCATAACGACCAAAAGGACTTATAGAAAAATAATCTTGCGACATGCTTTGTTGCCGAATGTCAAGTCCACTTAAAAGTGTAAAATTGGGGTGAAAACGCCATGAAGAAACCCATTCGGCAAAATGAGCTTTGGAAGCAAAATTCGCTTCAGAATAAGATGAAAAGGCGGTAATTGGTACAAATATAGAGTCGTTGATTGAAGAACGATTTGATTGAGTGAACAAATAATGCGCTGTCCAGTCCCATTTTTTTCCTTGGTATGTATAACCTGAACCCATTTGGATATTCGTATTATTTGATACAAAGTCGTGGTCGTCTGCAAACGCACCTTCATCGATGTCTGCTCGGTATTGGCTAAACAAAAATTTGCCATAAAAAGATGCCTTTTCGGATACAAAGCGAGTGAGAGTGCCGTGCGCAGAGGTCGCCGCAAAGCCATCTTTCTCAAAAGGTTCAGAGGATTTTGAAGCATCTGCTGCCGAAAAACCTTGGCTATTTGTCTGCGAAATTCCCGCAATATATTTCCATTTTGTAGATTTCCCGGATACAGTTGCATCTCCTCGAAAAGTACCAAAACTACCTGCTGAAAGTGTAGTGCTCACTTGAAAAGGTTTTGATCCTGTTTTTTTGGTGATGATATGAATGACACCCGCAATGGCATCTGAACCGTAAAGCGTTGATTGACCACCTTTCATGATTTCGATTCGTTCGATTTGTTCCAAAGGGATGAGGTTTAGATCAAATGCATTAGAAATAGCGGAGGGGTCAAAAACAGGAACTCCATCAACCAAAATAAGGGAAGAACCTGCGCCAGCGCCTCGTAAAAAAGGGGTTTGGACGCTTCCGAGCGGTTGTCCGCTTCCTACTACAACGAGTCCGGCTTGTGTGTTGAGAACATCCAAAAGCGAGCGACCTGCTTGAGAGCGGAGGAGAGAGTCTGTAAGTACAGTTAGGACTTTACCGGATTGATCTTGTTTTTGTGGGAATTTTGAAGTGGTAACGACTACTTCGTCCAATGATTTTTCTTTTTCTTGGGCATACAAGAGGTGGGTAGATAGGAGCAATCCTACCAAGACGAGTTGGGTGCGCGTTGACGGCATGTTTTTTTGTAGAAAAAGTAAAAAATGGGCAAACGCTCGTTTGTTTTCATCCTCCGTAAAGAACAAACAAGAATGGTCTGAGGCAGGTCTCCTGGCTTGGTTTATCGTTTGGAACCTTCCCACCAAAACGGCAGTGGCATTGCAGACAAACGACTTTGTGCTTTAGGACACAAATAAACCATACAGTTGCGGGGACAGCTTGTGCTTACACAATTCCCTATTAAGTCCTACCAAGAAGCTAGATTTTCCTTGAAAGACACCTCAAACTGCTACAAAGGTATTGGAAAAATACAAAATTCCAATACCTTTTTCGCCGCTCTGTTTTCTTATCTATTGAAAGCTAGTCGTTGTCCTTTGACTGATTCATCAAATTTCCCTTGGTTATAGACGACATGTCCCGAGACAATCGTCTGCTCGATACGTGCAGGGAATGTGTGATTTTCAAACGGAGACCAGCCACACTTAGCATGAAGACTTTCTTTCGTCACTTGTGTAGAAGCGTCTAAATCAACAATTACTAAGTCTGCCCAATAACCTTCTCTGATAAATCCACGGCGGTCAATTTGGAAACAAATAGCGGGTGCATGTGCGGCTTTTTCAACGACTTTTTCAAGGGTTAATTTCCCTTGTTTCACAAAGTCTAATAAAGCTAATAAACTATGTTGTACGAGAGGTAAACCAGCAGGTGCACTCCAATAATCCTGTTGTTTTTCTTGCCATGTATGTGGCGCGTGATCAGTTGCTAGAATATCCAATTTATCATCCAAAAGTCCTTGCAAAAGTGCATCGCGGTGTCCGTGCTTGATCGCAGGATTACATTTTATTTGATTGCCTAATTGGTCATAATCCGCAGCATCAAACCAAAGGTGATGAATACAAACTTCCGCCGTAATTCTTTTTTCAGCAAGAGGAATATCGTTTCTGAATAACGCCAATTCTTCTTTTGTAGAAATATGCAAGATATGCAAACGGGTATTGTTTTTTTTGGCTAGATTACTTGCCATTTCTGATGAAATATAACAGTTTTTTTCATCACGAATGAGTGCATGAATATCCGCCGGTAGCTCATGAGCAGGTGTATCTTTGAATCTCTCTTTGAAGAGAGCTAGGTTTTTTCGAACGGTCGCCTCATCTTCGCAATGAGTAGCAATGAGTCCCTCAAAATTACCAAATAGCCGCCCAAGAATAACTTCGTTGTCCACCAACATATTTCCTGTCGAACTACCCATGAATATTTTCAAGCCACATACTTCTTTGAGATTCGTGCGCATGGCTTCATCGTAATTATCATTTGATGCACCCATGAAAAACGAATAATTGGCAAGAGAACTTTGCTTACCAATTTCATATTTATCAGCGAGTAGTTCCTGTGTAAGTGCATTTGGAACCGTATTTGGCATCTCCATGAAGGTAGTCGTTCCGCCAGCTACTGCAGCTTTGGATTCTGTGTAAATGGTCGCTTTGTGTGTCAAACCAGGTTCGCGGAAATGCACTTGGTCGTCTATAACGCCAGGTAAAACATATTTTCCGGCTGCATCAATGTATGTGTCTGCCGGAAACGATAGATTTCTTCCAATCTGGTCAATTAGACCATTTTTTACAAAAATATCCGCTTCAATGATTTGTCCTTCGTTAACAATTCGAGCGTTTTGAATAAGTAATGTTGCCATATATTGAGTGAATTTATACAGATTACAAAGCTGCGATAAAAAAAAATAAGGTCAAAAAAAAACGCCCTTTTCAGTAGAAAAGAGCGATTGATATCATCTATTTGATTTTTTCTCCCATTGTTTTGCCTCTTCGATGACCCAGTGATACTCGGCAATTTCTTGGCATTTTTTAGCATATAGTTTAGCTTTTTCGGGTTGATTTAAGTGGGAATAGTTTCGGGCAAGTCCCAGATAGGCTAATCCTTTGTATTCAGAGGTATAGCGCCTATCCGCTACCATTTGCGCCGCTTTTTGGTAATGTTGCATCGCTGCTGGTTTGTCCTTATCTCTGATTTCAGCCAAAATTCCTTCAAATGTGTGAATCGCTAGCCAATAGAGGCTGTTGGATGGCGTATTTTTTAGTTTATCTATCTGTTTCTCCGCCTCTGTAAACTGCCCGTTTAGGAGCAAAGTCTCTGCATAGCGCATTGTGAAAAGTTTATTATTGGGGTATTTTTTGCCAAGATAAGCAGCCGTATGTAGCGCTTTGGGACGGTCATTTTGGTATTTCAGGTAAATATTTGTCAGATAAATGGCGGCTTCCTCGCGGGAAAAGGTGGCTTTTTGAATGGCACTTTCGAGTTGTTGCAAGCCCAGAGCCTTGTTTCCACCTTCAAAAAATAGCATAACTGGTTTTACGACAGGATGGGTTTCTGGATATTGGATTCGGTAAAAATTGTATAAACCTGTAGTGAATAGAAAGTCTGGATTCTTATACTTCATTCCTTCTTTCAAATAGCCATATGCTTGTTTTGCTTCAAGGACAGCTTTTGAGTATTCTTTTTGGTAATTGTAAGAAAGCGCGATGTATCCGTAGGTGGCAATAAGGAAAAAAGTTGCTTCTTCTTTGTATTTTCCTTCTTTGTATAAATTTTCTGCCTGTTTTTTCGATTTTTCAAGTGCAGTCAAGTACTTGTTCAATGCGATGGGATTTTTTTCAACAGGCATATTTTGCCATTGAATCTGGATGGCATGGAGAAGTTCACCGACGGGATGATTTATGTACGCATTTTTCACTTTCAGAAAGTGTTGGTCTGCTTCAGTAAATTCCATATTGTAAAGCTTATCCATACCCTGCTTGATGTGGTTTTTGGCAGCTTCGTCTGTAAGAAGTTGTGCGTAAGTTAGTTGTGGGATAATTGTGGCTATCAGAAGGAGTGCACGAATAAAAGGCGTTATCATGTCTGGACGTTCTTAGTTATGTGAATGTCTTTTGATAACGCCTTTTTCGATAAATTAGTTGATGATGAATTAAATTTTACCCTCGTCACCAAAGCTATAATAGGCGTGGTCTGATAGAATGAGATGGTCTAATACCGGTAAGTCCAGCCATTTTCCGGCTTCGACTAATTTCTTAGTAAGTTGAATATCAGCTTGGCTGGGCTGTAAATTTCCAGATGGATGATTATGTGCAAGTATAATAGCAGATGCCAACTGATCGAGTGCGTGTTTAAAAATAATCTTCGGGTCTGCTACGGTTCCTGCTACGCCACCCCGGCTAATTTGTACGGGTTTGATGACGCGATTGGCTCTATTTAGTAATAAAATCCAAAATTCTTCGTGTGGAATATCCATCAAATGGGGTTGTAAAACCAGAAAAGCATCTTTGGAAGAAGTGATTTTGGGAGCTTCTATAGTAGGAGATTCCTTGCGCCTTCGGCCGAGTTCAGCGGCTGCAATGATAGTGATAGCTTTGGCGGGGCCTACACCTTTGAATTGGGTTAGTTCCTTGAGGCCTAATTTACTTAATAAATGTAAATCTCCTTGAACGCTGGTCAAAATTTGATGTGCTAGACCTACGGCGGAGAGTTCGGTTGTGCCAGAGCCTAATAAAATGGCAATAAGCTCGCTGTCAGAGAGGGCACTACGGCCTTGAAGAACTAATTTTTCACGTGGCTTGTCATCTTCCGCCCACGATTGGAAAGTTTCTGTTGGTTTATACATGGCATTTTATATTTGCCACGAAAATAGAAAAAGTTCACGTACTTTCATACATGAACTTTCTCTGCTAGAACGAATCGCTAAAATTAAGCGGCTAATTTGTTTACATGCTTTGTCAAGCTTGATTTCAAGTTTGCTGCTTTGTTTTTATGAATGATGTTTCTTTTCGCCAATTTATCTACCATAGATGAAACTGCTTTCAATAAAGTCTTTGCTTCTTCTACATCACTTGACGCACGCAATTTTCTGATTGCTGTACGCGTCGTTTTATGTTGGTAGCGATTTCTCAAACGCTTTGTTTCGTTTGCTCTGATTCTCTTAAGTGCTGACTTGTGATTTGCCATATTTTGATTTAATTACCGTTTCATACCTTTTCGGGTCGCAAATTTAAGAGTTACGTAGGATTAATACAAATACTTTTCGTTTTTAATGAACGAATGTTACTCTTATTACTGCTTAATCTTGCAAAATTACAATGTATATCACCCGTTTACAACAAGTTTTTGACTTTTATTGGTTGTACGCTTTTTCTTTTTGATTTTTTTACTGAATTTAACGGATAATTGCCTGTAAACTAATTTCTTACATTAAACTCCTATATTCATGAAGACCGTCTTACTTTTTTTTTCTTTGCCCATTAGTACTTTTTTTTGGGGCTTTTTTGGTCATCAAAAAATCAATCAATACGCTATTTATACACTTCCTTCTGAGATGAGCGGTTTTTACCGGATGAACAAAGATTATCTCATCGAAAACGCAGTAAATCCGGATAAAAGACGATATGCGGTAGAAGGGGAGGCGCCACGGCACTATATAGATTGGGATGTTTACCCCGCATATATTCGTGATTCTTTGGTTCAAATGCCATGGAAAAAAGCGGTTGACTGGCTCTCTGAAGATACGCTTCAAGCGTACGGAATTGTTCCTTGGCACGTGATTTTTATGAAATATCAACTCACAAAGGCGTTTGAAGAGCGTGATGTTCGTAAAATTCTACGCGTATCGGCTGAAATCGGGCACTACATCGCAGATGCCAATGTCCCACTGCATACTACCCGCAACTACAATGGACAAGAAACCAACCAGTACGGTATTCATGGTTTTTGGGAATCTCGTTTGCCCGAACTATTTTTTCCTGAATTTCATCTTTGGGTTGGAAAAGCAACGTATCTTTCAAATCCTACCGAAGAAATTTGGAACGGTGTTTTACAAGCCAATCGAGCGCTTGATTCTGTGTTTACTTTGGAGAAAAAACTTACACTTCAGATGGGATTAGATAAAAAATATACCGTGACAGAACGAAATAAACAGACAGTTCGCGCGTATTCGTATCCCTTTTCAGAGGCATATTTTCAAGCTTTAAACGGACAAGTAGAAAGACAAATGAAGCGATCAATTAAGATGGTAGGGGATTTTTGGTATACTGCTTGGGTCGATGCTGGACAGCCAGATTTACAAAAATTAGCGCCCTATATTCGTACACAATCCGATGAAAAAGAGGAAGTTGAGATGAAAAAACTTTGGTTAAAACGCTTGAGAACTGTTCGTCCAGAAGAATAAATGGATGAAAAAATAAAAAAGCATGGCTGAAAATCTGCCATGCTTTCTACTACTTAAACCAAAGATTATCCGTTAAAAAACAGAGATACCTTTGTCTATAAACCTTTAACGGCTGCAGTTAGTTTCGGGAGTACGTCGAAAACATCGCCGATTATGCCGTAATCTGCGGCCTTGAAGAAAGGTGCTTCAGGATCTTTATTGATGACAACAATCACCTTGGAGGAGTTTACACCCGCCAAATGTTGAATGGCACCAGATATTCCACATGCAATATATAAGTTGGGTGCTACCTTGACCCCTGTTTGTCCGACGTGTTCGTGGTGCGGTCTCCAATCTGCATCAGATACGGGTTTTGAACAAGCGGTTGCCGCACCGAGTGCATCAGCAAGTTCTTGAAGCGGCGCCCAATGCTCTGGGCCTTTCATTCCACGCCCCCCCGACACAACAATATCTGCTTCTGGCAATGAAATAGTGCCACTCGCCTTGATGGTTTCTGTCACTTTACCTACAAAGTCAGACGCGTTTACACTTGTTGTAAAAGAGGTAACTTGTGCAAGCCCTTCTCCGGCAATTGCTTCAACAGCATTCTTTTTGATGGTTAATACCTTGATTGGCGTATCTACTTTTACTTCTGCAAACGCTTTTCCAGTAAAAATGCTACGCTTCACACGAAAACCATCTTCAAAAGTAGGTAGTTCTGTTACATTACCAACAATTCCTGCTTTTAATGCCCCAGCAAGGCGCGACAAAATAGCATCAGAAACAGACGATTTTGCCCCTACAATTAGGTTTGCTTGTATTTTTTGAACCGCCTCTGTCAATATTTTAGCAAAAGCGGTGGCGTTTACTTCAGCGAAGTGATCTCCAGCTACGTGTAAAACCTCTTGTACTCCATAAGCACCTAATTGGGCTAAATGGCTTTCAGAGGCATTGCCTAACACGATAGCATAGCTCGTTTCACCTGTCTTTTGAGCTACTTGTGACCCGTAAACTGCTGCTTCAAACGAAGATTTTTTAATTTCTCCTTCGGAGATTTCTATGAAAATGAGTACAGACATTTGTTTCTTGTTTTAGGGTGAATTAAAGTACTTTGGCTTCTGTACGAAGTAGGGTAATGAGTTGCGCGGCATCCTCCGCAGAAATCATTTTACAAGCCCCTTTTTCTGGTGGTAATTCGTACGAATGAATGGATGTGAGCGTATTTCCGGTAGCTGGGATAACAGCCAAAGGCTTTGTTCGGGCGGTCATGATACCACGCATATTCGGGATTTTCCATTCTGCGATGGGTTCTTGGCAGCCTAAAACGAGAGGTAGGGGAGCTTCAACTAGTTCTTTTCCACCTTCTATTTCCTTCACCATTTTCGCTGTAGTACCGTCAATATCCAATTTCATGACAGGTGAGAAAGAAGCCATGCCAAGTAGTTCGCCTACAATACCATGCACGACACCCGAGTTATAGTCTGTTGTCTCACGTCCCATAAGGATGAGGTCAAAAGCATGTTGTGCAGCATAATTTGCGATTTGTTCGGCAACGAAGAACGAGTCGGTTGGATCAGCGTCTATGCGCACGGCGTCGTCTGCACCGATGGCTAATGCTTTTCTAATTTGCGGTTCAGTGTCAGCCAATCCTACGTTTAAGACGGTGACAGAGCCACCAAACTGGTCGCGAAGCTCAACGGCTCTCGCGAGGGCATAGTCGTCATAAGGACCGATAATGTACGAAATGCCCGCTTTGTTGAATTGGGTTTGGTTATCGGTAAACGAAATTTTGGATGTAGTATCCGGAACGCTTGAAATACACACGAGTATTTTCATGGGAATCTTGCGGTTAGTTTGTTAAATTAAGGATATTTGTATCGAATGTATCGAAAAATGGTGTTGAATTATGTAAAGTAAATAAAACTACTTAATACACAATTGAAACACAATATTGTACAAAATTGTTATGCAAGCATAACAATACAAATTTAGAATAGGAAGAAATAGTATGCAAGCAGAACGATTAAAAATTTTACTTTCATTACGTGAAGAGGAACCTGAGGAACCATTCCATTGGTATGCACTTGCGATGGAATACCTACGAACAGATCAACAAGAGGCGTTTGTATTGTTGAAAGAAGCCGTTCAGCGCTTTCCTGTTTATTTGCCATCTTATTATCAATTAGCTAGTCTTCAATTGGCTACAGAACATTATTTAGAGGCTAAGCTAACGGCAGAGGCGGGAATACGCTTAGCACTCGAATTAAACAATGAAAAAGCACAAAAAGAGCTTAAAGCACTACTTCAGCAGATTTTGGATGAAATGATGTTTGATGAATAGATGAAAAAATTATATATAGAAACAGGCTCTAAATCTGGACATTTGCGACCTTCTGTATTGATGATTTACACAGGAGGAACGCTCGGAATGGTATTTGATGCGAATGAAAAAACATTGGTACCCTTTAATTTTGAGCAAATCATGGAAAATGTCCCGGAATTGAATCGATTGAATTTTGATTTAACGGTAATGATGTTGCCTAAACCCATTGATTCTTCCAATATTCAAATACAAGATTGGATTGTATTGGGTGAAATCATCGAGCGTAATTTCCAGGAGTATGGGGCTTTTGTTATTTTACATGGCACGGATACGATGGCGTATACTGCTTCTGCATTGAGTTTTATGTTGGAAAACATAAGTAAACCGGTTATTTTGACCGGTGCGCAACTCCCGATTGGCGTGGCGAGAACAGATGCGCGGGAAAACCTGTTTACTGCTTTGGAAATTGCATCAGCTCAGATTGATGGACGTCCGATTGTACCTGAAGTGTGTATCTATTTTAATGGTTTGCTGTTGAGGGGTAATCGGGGAAAAAAAGTAGAAAGTTCTCAATTTGATGCATTTCATTCAGAAAACTATCCTTATCTAGCAGACATCGGGATTTCTATCGCGTATAATTTTCCGTATATCCGCCCTTACCGCCCTGACTTACCTTTAAAATTGCATACTACATTTGATCCCAATGTATTGATAGTCAAGTTGTTTCCTGGCTTACAAGTTGATTTTCTCGCGCATTGTTTAGCGAAAGAAGGACTTCGTGGTGTAATTCTTGAAACTTTTGGTGCAGGTAATGCACCAACAGAGTCGTCATTTTTAGAAGTATTACAAGATGCTATCCAGAAAGGAATCATCATTTTGAATGTTTCTCAATGTACCGGGGGCAAGGTGATGCAGGGAAAATATGCAACAAGTGCAACATTGGAGGCTGTTGGTGTAATTTCTGGTGCTGATATGACGATCGAAGCTGCTGTTACAAAAATGATGTTTTTGTTTGGAAAGTACGGTAAAGATACCCAAGAAGTGAAGTTCAGACTTCAACAACCAATTTGTGGTGAAATGGAGTTGTAAATTATGAAAATTTACTTACATTTGCACCTCGAAATACAGAGAGGTGCTCGAGTGGTTGAAGAGGCACGCCTGGAAAGCGTGTAGGCCGGCAACGGTCTCGAGAGTTCGAATCTCTTCCTCTCTGCGGAAAATCCCCTGATAGCTACGTGCTTCCAGGGGATTTTTTTTGTGTCCTAGTCCGTTGCTGATTAGCCCACCCAATAAAAATACGTGTTTTCATTTCAAACAGTATTTTTTTTAATTTACTTTTGACATTCATACAATAAATTAGAAAACCAGAAAATAGGACCTTTTTACTTGGTATTGTCTTCTGTACAAGGTAAAAATAAAAGGTTTTCAAGTTGAATCATTTTTCCCAATTGAGAAAACAAATTACAATACATATCCCAAAATAGTGTCTTATGTTAACAATTTACCCTATTCACTACTTTTCATTCCGAAAAGTTAAAACTGCCTTATTTCTTTGTATTTTTTCGTCACTGCAACTGTATGCCCAAAAAGGTATGAAGCCGGTTCAAGGTATTTCACCCGCTGGTACGGAGCGTCGTTTGGCATTGGTTATAGGTAACAAGGATTACCAATATGTGAGTCGATTGAATAATCCATTGAATGATGCGGAGGATA